>Ga0209100_1001495_pt1 | contig 15842 bp, 17 predicted proteins | sample lystaG_FD_185480 | JGI IMG/M metagenome (GOLD analysis project Ga0209100, IMG submission 185480) | Glacier valley bacterial and archeal communities from Borup Fiord, Nunavut, Canada, to study Microbial Dark Matter (Phase II) -... | ecosystem: Environmental > Aquatic > Freshwater > Ice > Glacier ...
TCTCCATGTTGTAAAACATAGGGCTTGTTACAGCTCACTATCGAAATAAGTAAAACTTACCTCTCGCTCTGAATCCCCAAAAGAACTCAGAAATTTATTTGCTTTGACGAGGTTTAAGTGCTATTATGACTTCCAAACTATGCAATTGTCTTGGTTCTGGCGGAAAAGTTCGCTTCACTTTCGCGTCGCTCTCCTTCACCGCTTAATGAACATAACACTAGAACGAATAGGGTGTCAAGCAGCTTTTTGAAATAAATTCCTAAAGGACTGGAACCCTGCTGCTGCAGATAGTTCAGGAGCACTCGCTTAAATAGCAACTACACGGGCTGCCATTCCCTCTTCACCCTTGCCTAGCACTTCCCCAGCTTCTAATCGGCTACCGTTAGCGAAGTCCCAGCCCGATTGAGGGCGTTTACCTGCTAGCTGAGCTTCTCGTAACAATAGAAGCCCGTCACCTGTTTGAATCACAGCTCCCAAGTTTTTGATGATCGCCACCACTTCTCCAACAATGTGATTAGACGCTTCCGACTCAACCGACTGCAGAGAGGCAAATTCTGAAGGGAGCTTGATTGCGGAAGTCACTGGAACAGTCGCCATAATTTTGAGAATAGTTCCTCTGAAGGACGTGGTGCAGTTGGGATAAAAGCCTCGGATTTGGTTGTGAAGCTCAATCGCTCCTCGTGACCAGTCCAACTCATAGTTCTCTTTTTTAATCAAAGGTGCATAGGTGGCTTGGCGATCGTCTTGAGAAATTGGTTGAATCTCTTGATTTATAAGATTTAGAAGAGTTTCGATCAGTAAATCTGCGCCTAGAGGTGATAGTTTTGCTGACAAGTCATGGGCGTTGTCGAAGAGTTCGATCGGCAGCACCGACTTCAGCAACATTGCGCCCGTGTCCATCCCTGCATCCATTAACATGGTTGTGATGCCCGTCTCAGTCTCGCCATGATAAAGGCACCACTGGATCGGCGCAGCCCCTCGATAGTGGGGCAACAACGAACCATGAACATTCACACAGCCAAACTTGGGCATTTCTAAGATTGCCTGAGAGAGAATTTGTCCATAAGCGACTACTACAAACACGTCTGCCTCAGCCGCTTTAAGTTTCTCCAACGTCTCGGCATCTTTCTTAACGTTCTTAGGTTGCCAAACCTGAATTTGATGGGTCGCTGCCGCCGATTTCACCGCAGACGGAGACAACTCGTTTCCGCGTCCTCGCCGTTTGTCTGGCTGAGTCACCACTGCCATCACCTCAAATCCTGAAGCTGCAAGTAGAGCCTCCAGGGTTGGGACAGCAAAGTGAGGAGTTCCAAAGAAGACGATTTTCATGAGGTTGCTCCCAAAGACGGTCTCTAATTATTAGTAGGGGTTATTGTAGCCAAAATCTGTCTTGTGGCAGTTTTGCTTTTTACTGACGCTGAGTGACTTCCTAATACAGCAGAATTGCTTTAAGAATTCTTGTAAACCAACCTTGCTGAGATTGTATTTGCAGCCATAATGTGAGGCTATTCGCCACAGACTGCTTCTAGAAGTGGGGTACTTCTATGACTTCTCAATCGGTTCAACTCGATCCGCTCAACAGCCCCCATCCGATTCCTTGGGGTTGGGTGATGGCGACCCTATCAGATGGCACACCGAGCAAGCATTGCTATCGCAGTCATGCCTTGACTTCACCTGATGGTCACTATAAAGCCTATAGCCGGGTGCAGGTGCAGGTGGAGTCAGAGTTTTATCAAAGCCGCGTCAGTAGTGTTTTGTTTTTAGAGAACTTACAGACAGGAGATTTACAAGCGATCGCAGCAACTTCGCCGTTTGCCGAGAATCCGTTTATCAGCAATAGCGCTGACTTGGCGGGGACTATCTCGATCGTGATTCCCATTTCGTGGTCATCTACGGGCGATCGTCTTCTCGCACGAGAATTTGAGTCTATCTTCTGTTCTGATATCGCTTCGGACTATGCGCTAATTTGGGATCGCGCATCAAATTGTTCTAGCACCGTTGCGCCTAGTGAAATCGAATATAGCAACGCAATTTTATTGGGTTGGAGTGAAGAGCGTAGCGATCGGGTTCTATTTCGAGCTGGCAACTTGGGTGAGACTCCTTGGAAAATTTGGAGCGTGGACATGGAGAACGAAACCCTAGAAGCGGTGAGTGATCAACCACGAACTTATGGACAGGTGACTAATAGCGTTTGGGCAGGACCTCAAATGCAAAGATAAGAAGGAGTGCATTGTGGCGTTATGAAACCTAAATTTGCAAATATTGAGGCATGGCAGCGAGCGGAACTGTTGATGCAGCCTACATTTATTCGAGTGGTTGATAATCTTCGCAAGCAGCTAGACCAATCTTCATGGAAAGGCGCTTATCGAGAGGTTCCTATCTGGGCTGACGATACACCAGAAGACGTTAAAGTAACCGTGACGCAACTGCAAGAACAGCTTAAAACCGCACCCCCCGACCAAGCTGCCGAAATTCAGCAAACCTTGTCTCAGTTGCCGTCTCCTCATCCGGGCTATGAACTGTGCTTAGAGCAAGGCAATCAGCAAGTCGTGGTTGACCTGTGGGAACTGTGCTACAAAATCTGTTTTAGCCAGCAAGACGACGAATTGCAGCCTGTGGAAGTCGATATGAACCTGATTGACGAAACAGGCGATGTAGACTGGAATCAGCTCGACGATAAGACGAAACAGCGAGTCGAACAGATATTTGCAACCCTGCCGAGTAAATCAGAATGAACTTCGAGAATGACACCACAGCCTTAGAAGCCGCAAAGTCAGGTGTGGCGCTCTACGATCGCTCTCATTGGGGACGCATCGAAGTCTCTGACGCTGATCGGATTCGATTTTTACACAACCAAAGCACCAATGATTTCAAGATTCGCAAGCCGGGTGAAGGGTGCGACACGGTGTTTGTCACCTCGACTGCACGAACGATCGACCTGGCAAGCGCTTACCTTTTAGAAGATTCAGTTTTGCTGCTGGTATCGCCAAATTTGACTGAGAAATTAATGACGTTTCTCGATCGCTACATTTTCTTTGCCGACAACGTGAAGTTAGTAGATGTCACTCCCCAAACCGCGACTTTCAGCTTAGTTGGTTCTGGGAGTCACGGGTTGTTAGAAAAGCTGGGTGCAGCAGAGATAATCGGTCAACCTTACGCGAGTCATCGCTTGATAAATTTAGCAGGACAAGACGTGCGAGTTGCCGTGGGCAGTGGGTTAGCTACAGAAGGCTACATTTTGATTACGCAAGTCGATCATTCATCTGCATTGCAGAAATCTTTGATTGAAGCGGGAGCCGTGACAATGAGCGATCGCGCCTGGGAGCAACTCCGCATTGGGCAAGGTCGCCCGATGCCTGGTCATGAATTGACAGATGATTACAATCCCTTAGAAGCAGGGTTGTGGAACACCGTCTCGTTTAACAAAGGCTGCTATATCGGGCAAGAAACGATCGCGCGTCTAGACACTTATAACGGAGTCAAACAGCAACTCTGGGGTGTCAAATTGAAGGCTCCGGTAGAAGCGGGTACGATCGTCACCGTTGGAGAAGAGAAAGTCGGCAAACTTACGAGTGTTGTGGAGACCGAGGCGGGCGCGATCGGACTTGCCTATGTGCGAACGAAAGCAGGAGGCGCAGGGCTATCGGTTCAAATTAGCGGCAACCAAACCGAATTGCTGGATCTGCCATTTTTGACCCGCGAAAAGCAATCTTAACGATGGAGGGCGGGGTGAAATTTGGGATAGAGCATTGCTTTAACGGGCTGTCCACTTTTGAGGTGTCGATCGACGATCGATCCAACTTCATCCGCTTGGACTCCGCAATACCAAACCTGGTCAGGTGAAACGACTACGATCGGACCATTGCCGCACTGTCCAAAACAGCCGCAGCCCGTCACCTCTACGTTGACGACGGGCTGTAACTGAAACGCAGCTAAGACTCCAGCAGCTCCTAACTTGCGGCAAGACTTGCTTTGACAAATTTGCACACACCTAGACACAACAATAGATTCTGTAGCGGAGGATGGCGCTGTAGGTTCCATCGCTCTATTCTGACAGATTCCGCTTAAGAGTTAGGCAAGAGTCCTTTAGTAGCTAACCAGTCGCGATTGAATAATTTTGATTGGTAGCGGCTGCCGCCATCACAGAGAATAGTGACGATCGTATGTCCTGGTCCCATTTGCTTGGCGATCGCGATCGCAGCCCCCACATTAATTCCGACCGAGCCGCCCATAAACAGCCCATCTTTTTCTAGCAGTTGATAGACCACGCGAACGGCTTCTCGATCGTCTACGCGAATCGCATCATCGACGGGGGCACCTTCCATATTTCCAGTGACGCGGCTATTGCCAATGCCTTCAGTGATCGAGCTACCTTCTGAATGAATCTCACCCGTCTTGACATAGCTATATAATCCGCTTCCCATCGGGTCTGCCAGAATGCACTTAATCGCTGGATTTTTCTCTTTGAGGAACATCGAAACCCCGGCGTAAGTGCCTCCCGTCCCAGTGGATGCCACCCAGACATCGACCTTGCCATCAGTTTGTGCCCAGATTTCAGGTCCTGTAGTTTCGTAGTGAGCGATGCGATTTGCTAAATTTTCAAACTGGTTTGCCCAGATTGCGTTCTCCATCTCTGCTGCGATTCTGCCCGACAACTTGACGTAGTTATTGGAATCTTTATAGGGAACCGCCGGAACGGTTCGCACTTCGGCTCCTAATGTTCGCAGGAGATCAATTTTTTCTTGTGATTGCGTTTCAGGAATGATGATTAGACAGTTGTAGCCCTTCGCGTTGCAGATATGAGCGAGTCCAATTCCTGTATTGCCTGCGGTGCCTTCTACAACGGTTCCACCTGGTTTAAGTAAGCCTTTCTTTTCAGCGTCTTCAATGATGTAGAGCGCGGCTCGATCTTTTACCGACCCACCAGGATTGAGAAATTCTGCTTTCCCCAAAATCTCGCAGCCTGTTTCGTCACTAAAGCTATTGATCCGAATTAATGGTGTGTTGCCAACGCTGTCCACAAATCCATTTTTAATATCCATTTTCGATTTCCCGCATGTTTCCCTATGACGATTTTGGCTCAAAGCAGCGATTAGAATCTTGCCTTTTAGTTTAGGAATCATCCGCAGTTTGGTTCTCACTGTTGAAGATGTCCATTCACTGCAAAGGGGACGATCGAGTCACAGTAAGATAGAAATCACTTCATATTCTTTCGTTATGACCAGTCTCTCCCCGACCTCTCAAAAGACTGAAGTTTTTTATCCAAGCTCAGACTGTGAACCCTTGGCAGAATCGTATCTTCACTTATATGCCATCTTAGTGACGCTAGAAGTGCTCACTCAGTATCTAGCAGGTCAGCAGGCAACCGTTTTGAGCAATCAGTTTCTCTACTATTCTCAAGGCTATCCACGGCTGCGGGTGGCTCCTGATGTGATGGTAATTTTCGATGTTGCCCCAGGTGGACGAGACAACTATAAAACCTGGGAAGAAGGGCAAGTTCCATCTGTGATTTTTGAGATGACCTCAGCCGGGACGAAAAACCAAGACCAGGAGTTTAAGCGCACCCTATACGAGCAGTTGGGCGTGCTCGAATATTGGCTATTTGACCCCAAGGGCGAGTGGATTGAAGAAAAGCTCAGAGGCTATCGGCTTCATCGAGATCAGTACGATCCCATCACAGATGGACGCAGCGAACCTTTAAAGCTTCGACTAGAGATAGACGGACCGCTCATTGCCTTCTATCGAGAAGACACGGGTGAGAAATTGTTGATCCCCAGTGAGCTTGCCAGCGCGCTGCGAGTAGAGACTCAGGCACGGCAAGAAGCAGAACAGCACGTCGAGCAGCTAAAAGAACGATTGCGATCGCTCGGTGTCAACCCCGATGAAATCCTGTAAAGAACAAGGGCAAGCTCAAGCCTGCCCCTGACAGTTGGTCAGAGATGCCAACTTCATTTGTTGGGTTGAGGAGTCATCCGCAGATAAGGCTTGAGTTCGGTCACGCCTTTAGGAAATTTTTGCTTGGCATCTTCAGTCGAGATAGAAGGTACCACAACACAGTCACCGCCGTCTGTCCAATTAGCCGGAGTTGCAACGCTGTGATCATCGGTGAGTTGCAGCGAATCCACCACGCGCAAAATCTCATCAAAGTTGCGCCCAGTGCTAGCAGGGTAAGTGAGCGTGAGACGCAGTTTCTTCTGGGGATCGATCACAAACACCGATCGCACCGTCAGCGTATTGTTGGCGTTGGGGTGGATCATGTCATATAGATCTGATACCTTCCGGTCTGGATCAGCCAAAATCGGATAGTTGAGCTTAGTGCTTTGAGTTTCTTCGATATCGCCGATCCAACCCATGTGCGAGGTGACATCATCGACGCTGAGCGCGAGAGCCTTGACATTACGCTTGTCAAACTCAGGCTTGAGTTTTGCAACAGTGCCTAGCTCAGTCGTGCAGACGGGCGTAAAATCTTTGGGGTGTGAGAACAAAATTACCCAACTATCGCCAGCCCAATCATAGAAATTGATAGTGCCTTCGGAAGATTCTTGAGTGAAGTTGGGAACTGTGTCGCCTAGTCGGAGAGCCATAGCCAGTTTTCCTAGTGATCGCGAATAGTTACTTAAAGATCATGCCACAAACCTCCGGTTTCCCGGTCGGAGTTTAGATCTATTTACGATTTTAGTCAAAGTGTTACGCATTAAGATCTAAAACCTCGCAGCAAGTTCAGCAAATGTGCTCAGGAGAGATCGGCAGAACTCAGTCAAATCTCAGCTTATTTAGTTGAAATTGCGGAGTCGGGAACAGACGATTTTCAAGTTTAATCACAATAGCTTCCGTTAAATCTCTGAGACGTTTCGTAAAGAGGTCGTCAGGAATACCGTAAGCTTGGGCACGTTGACATCAAACTTGAATATCGGGTAATCAAATAAACTCATGGACGTTAAAGCTTTTCTCACGGTTGACGAACAATCAATCACCTTAAGGGAATGTCTGAAATATCTTCAGACTGCTGGAAAACTTCAGGGATTTTTAGGCGATATCCTACGCCAATATGTGTTGGAACAGGAAGTTGCCACGCGAGAAGATCTCGACATCAACCCTGCGGTGATTGAGCAGGCGGTGATCGACTTCCGGCTTCAGCAGCAATTAACCGACCCAAAAGTATTTCAAGAATGGCTTAAGGGCAACGGGTCAGATTATTCGACTTTTCATAGCCAGATCAACTCAAACTTTAAGGTCGAAAAACTCAAGAGCGTGATTGCAGACGCAAAGCTGCAAGAGTATTTCATTGAGCGTAAAGTGTTTCTCGATCGCGTCGTCCTTTCCCGAATCATCGTCGAAAATCAAGAACTTGCCGATGAACTCAAAATCCAGATTCAAGAAGGGGCGAGTTTTGAGGAACTGGCGCAAGAGCACTCGATCGCGGACGATCGCATCTCAAACGGCATGATGGGTCCGGTAAGTCGCGGCACGATGCCCGATACAATTAGAGCGGCGATCGATTCTGCTGAACCGGGTGATTTAGTGGGACCGATCGAGGTCGAGCAGCGGTGGGCAATGTTCAGAGTCGAGCAAACGATTCCAGCGACATTGGATAATCAGCAACTGCGGCAAACGCTGCAAAATGAGCTATTTGAGCGCTGGCTAGCAGAAAAAATTCAAAAAATGACTGTCAAGCTTCAGGTAGAGTAAGTCTCAAAATTTGAGTTGACCCCATTTAATGTTGATGTAAAAGCCCCATGATTACTAATGACATTGCTGCAAATCTGCCCTGGGAATCGCCGCCCCTGTCGTTCCTCAGCCCAGAACAGCAGATTCAATTTAAGACCAAAGCTGAAATCCGGCGCTGTAAGCTTGGAGAGTTGCTCTGGTCAGACGAAACGCCCGATGTGCAGATTATTGTGCTGGTGGGCAAGGTGCGCCTTGTTGCCGACGATGGGCGATCGCTGCTGCTGCAACCCGGTGAGTGGGTGGGCGATCTGCTAGAGCTACCGGGCTGGAAGGCACGAGCCGCCAGCAATGATGTGCAAATTGTGCAATGGACGGCGAGTCATTGGTCCTCGCTGTCTTCATCTAATATCGATCGCTTTTGGGCAATTCAGCGCACTCGCTATCAGCCAGAAAGCGACAACTCGGCTCGACCCGTCGAGGGCTTTCCGTTTGTAGCGGGAATGAACACCGCCGCCGCGTGTCTAACGATGGTGTCTAACCATTTGCAAAATCCGGCTCAGATGGATTGGGTGCAGCGTCAGCTTCGCGGGCAGCGTCCAACCAATGTCGTCGATGCGGCTGAGAAATTGGGGCTACAGCTTCGTCGGATTGAGACCAATTGGCAGAGCTTGCGGCTGCTCACTTTTCCGGCAATGATCCTGTGGGAGAGACAAGAGCCATCGGACAGGAGGCAGGGGACATCGATTCAAGTTGAGCCACATTGGGTAGTGGTGTATGGGGTGCGCGGCGATCGCTTGATTATCGCTGACCCGATCAACCCAACGATGAACTGTGAGGCGATTCACCGATCGGCGGTTCAACAGCACTGGGATGGGCAGCTTTGGCAAGTTGAGCCAATTCAAAAACAGGAACGGTTTAACTTAAGCTGGTTTCTTCCGGCGATTTGGCGCTATAAAGGCTTGCTGGGTGAAGTGCTGTTTGCGTCATTTACCTTGCAGCTTTTGGGGTTGGGAACGCCTCTGATCACTCAGGTCGTCATCGATCGAGTGATGGTGCAGGGCAGCATTCCCACTTTGGATGTGATGGCGATCGCGCTGCTATCGGTGGCGGTGTTTGAGGCGGTTCTCGGAATTCTGCGGCTGTTTATCTTTACACATACGGCGCGGCGATTGGATTTGAGTCTATCGGCTCAACTCTTTCGTCACTTGATGCGGTTGCCTCTGGCTTATTTTGAGGCGCGACGAGTCGGCGATACTGTTGCACGCGTGCAGGAGTTGGAGAACATTCGCCAATTTTTGACCGGAACGGCTCTCACGGTGATTCTAGATAGCTTCTTTGCGGTGGTTTATCTAGCGTTGATGTTTTTCTACAGCGTTCCGCTCACGGGGATCGCCCTCGCAGTTTTGCCGCTCTATGCGGCGTTGACGTTGACCACGACCCCGATTTTGCGAAACTGGCTCAATGAGACGTTTAACCGCAGTGCCGATAGTCAGTCTTTTTTAGTTGAGACGATTACAGGAATTCACTCGGTCAAGGCGCACTCGGCAGAAAAGGCATCGCGCGATCGCTGGGAAGGGTTATTTGCGCGCTACATTCGCACCAGCTTTAAAGCATCCACAACGTCTAACATCAGCAATAATTTGGGTGACTTTCTCACCAACTTGTCGTATTTACTGATTTTGTGGTTTGGTGCCCATCTGGTAATCGAACAAAAGTTAACCGTCGGTCAGCTAGTCGCGTTTCAAATGCTGTCAGGACGGGTGACGGGTCCGCTGCTTCGCCTCGTACAGCTTTGGCAAAACTTGCAGCAGGTGCTGCTGTCGGTCGATCGCATTGGTGACATTCTCAACGTTGCCCCTGAAGCAGAACCCGGATCAGGTTTGGTGCTGCCTCCGCTCAAGGGTCAAACCACATTTGATCAAGTCTTTTTTCGCTACAACCCTGAGCAAGAACCTGTGCTGAAAGGCATCTCGTTTACTTCTGAACCGGGAATGCTGGTCGGTGTCGTCGGGCGCAGTGGTTCGGGTAAAAGTACGTTATCTAAACTTTTGCAGCGACTTTATCAGCCTGAGTCAGGGCGCATTCTGGTGGATGGCTTTGATATTAAGAGCGCTGACCTGCACTCACTTCGCAGCCAAATGGCAGTCGTGCTGCAAGAAGATTTTCTCTTCAACGGCAGCGTTTTAGAAAACATTAGTCTGGGTCGTCCTGATGTGAGTGCAGAACAGGTGGTCGAAGCGGCTCGTTTGGCAGTCGCTCACGATTTTATCAGCGAACTTCCGCACGGCTATGAAACGAGTGTGGGAGAACGCGGCACAGCACTATCAGGTGGACAACGGCAACGAGTTGCGCTGGCTCGACTGTTTCTCTCGGATGCCCCGATGCTTGTTTTAGATGAAGCCACGAGTGCCCTAGACAGCGAAACTGAACAGCAAGTTCTGCAAAATCTGCAAAAGCTGGCAGAAAGCAAAACTGTGTTTCTGATCGCTCACCGATTTGCGCCCCTCAAACGGGCTGATCTCATTCTCGTGATGGAGAAAGGCGTGATTGCTGAAAAAGGCACTCATGAGCAGTTGCTACGATCGAAGGGTTTATATTGGTCGCTCTATCAGCGTCAGCAAGCGTCGGTGTAACGAAGACACGATCAAAAAGACCCGAAACTAGGTTGAAAAACCTGAACGTCATGCGGTTCTCGGCTGATAAATTATTTCAAAAAAGGCAGTGGTTTTCCCGCACATTGTTTCAACCTTTGCCAGTGGAACTGTTGCTCTCTAGAGTTAAAAGTGAGTTTCCAATGACCCGATTGGTTCGGTACGTTGTTTACTGAATCGATCAGATTGTCTGCTACAAACGGAGGAGAAAGCTATTGTGACTCCCCTTAAGAGGGATTAAAAAATCTAACATTTTCCATAGCCTTGAAGGACACAACACTTCGGGGTAATCATTATGGTGCAAGAACGAAACCTTGAGCGTCCCAAATCTCAAGGGCGGGATATCGATCGACGTTCGAGCCGCCCAAGTGTTGGTGGAGTCAGGGAAGGCGCAGGCAATCTAGTCGCCGATACAGCAACCGGGTTAGCCTTGCTGTTTTCGATCGTGTCATTCTTCTTTAGCGGTGTAGCAATGGTTGAAGGAGTCAGGGCACGTCGAGAAGTGCAGGCAATGCAGCAGACAACCAACCGTCCAGCGCCTGCGTCAGCAGCTAACTCTACGCCTAAACCGCTTAGCCAATCGTCTGCGCCTCCGGGTAATCTGCCTCCGATCGCGCAACGTGTGGAGCCAGGTCGATTTGTTGAACCTGTGTATGGAGGAACCGGACAGATTGAACTGCTGTCGGCCGATCGAGTCAGCGGGACAAATAACTCAAATGTAGTGAACCTAAAGATGCGTGTTCGGCGCGTGAACGAGCAAGTGCAGGGACTCGGAGATATCAATCTGGCTCAAACCGTTGCCATCAATTCCCGAACCAATAGGCGCTACCCAACTCTCGATTTCCAAACTCCTTCTGGAAAGGCTCTGTCGCTTTACGGTCTGCGTCCAGGTGAGTCGGCTGATGTGACGGTGATGCTGCGTGTTCCTCAAGATCTGAACCGCATTGATTTACAGATTCCTGAGACAGTTGCCTTTCGAGGAGTGCCGATCGCGGTCACTCGCTGAGGTAAAAATCCCCGACTCTGCAATCTCAACAAAGCCGGGGATTTGAATAGCGAATTTAAACAGAATTAGTCTTCGGGCAAGATCCATTGGGGAGGAGCCGTTCGCCTTTTGCGAGCGGCTTCTTCTGCCATTGCAATCATTTGATCGAGCGAAGTTTCTTGAATAAATTTGGCTGTTTGCTCTTTATATTCGGTGTTGGGACAATCATCGCCTAAGATGCATCCGTTTTTGCAGGCTTCAGCGCAGTTTACTTCCATGTTCTCATCTCCAATTCTCAACGCTCGGCTAATTACCAGGCAATCTCTTGCAAACGCGCAGTAGAGAATGTGCCCATTGATTATCTTAAACGGTTGTCAACTGAGGTGAGGATTTCTAGTCCATCAGTTTGAAAAGTCTGCAATCCTTCCCTAGCTGCCTAACTTCAAGGCATCGATAAACAGGCTGTAAGTTATGCCGATTTTGAGCATGTTGGTGATTTGTGCGGGAAGCGATCGCCGCACTCGATCGCTTCCTCCATAAATAATCCGACTAACGCTTTCAGTCAGCACCACTAAAATGGTCGCGACAACGATATCTAACTGTGCCTGTTGCCCCGTCGTGGTTGAAATGGCTGTGCCCAAATAAAAGCCGAAAAGCAGACTAATCACCAGCAGCGACGCGCGCCGCCACGGATTTTGAAACAATTGACCGATTTGACCCGTCACAACTCCTACAAGATCATTTAGGCGAGTATTTTGCATACAGAGGGTGAAGACTCAACTACCAAAAGATTTCTTCCCCGATCGCTTCAGGGATTGCTATTACTAGAGTAGAAGAAGATGCGGGGTCGATAAAAGAAATGAAGGTAAAAGGAAACCCTGCGACCAAAATTGCATTATTTACAGCAGTGCTGCTGATTGGGGGATGGCTGGTGCTGAGACGATTTCAGATTGAAGTCGCCGTGACAGCCCCCGACTCGATCCCGATGATTAAAACCGATCCGTCTCAAACAGGCGAGCCAAAACTCGCTAAGAATAACGGACAGACTTCGAGCACTGCGTCCCCGATCGACAAAATTGATCCCGCAATGGCAGCGGCACGTCAGGGCACCTTACGGGTGAGCAATCGATCGGAGCATCCTCTGCGGGTGGCTTTATTGAGTCGTCAACCTAAAAGCACAAATGCCAAATCTGGGGAAGTGACACCTGCTGGCTTTGACTCTCCCTCTCACTGGGATTTTTCGCCCAACGAAGGCAGCGAAAAAGGCTTGTTAGTATCTTTGCCAAACCGCACCGTGACGCTCAAAAAAGGCGATGTGGTAGTCGCCTTTGCTCAAGACGGCTCTCAGCGCTATTGGGGACCCTATGTGGTGGGAGAAACGGCTCAACCGACTTGGAACGGTCAGTTAGCAGAGTGGGAGTTAGCGCTAGAGCGATAAAGCGTCATCACATCTGACACGGGCAATCTCGACTGCGCTCCTAGCGTCAGAGGGGAGATGTGCCCTTTCTCAAAATGCTCTGCTGCTGCACAGCCAATCATTGCCGCGTTGTCGGTGCAAAACTTCATTGGGGGAAACAGCACTCGCAGATTGTGCTGACTTGCCGCCGCTTGCAGATGTTGCCGAAGTCCGCTGTTTGCCGCTACGCCACCGCCCACTACGATCGTGTCCAATCCATAATCTAAAGCACAGGCGATCGCTCGTTTAGTTAACGCTTTGGCAACGGTTGCCTGAAAACTAGCGGCGATATCATTCACGGGTAGCGGTTGACCCTCTTGCTGAAGTGTTTGCGTCAGCCTCAGCACAGCGGTCTTTAAGCCACTAAAGCTAGAGTCATAGCGATGAAATCCGCCCTCTGGACGCGAAACTTTTCCTTCGGGCAGTGGGAATGCCTTGGGGTTGCCCTCGGCAGCGAGACGATCGAGAATCGGACCTCCTGGATACCCTAGATTCAGCAATCGAGCCACTTTATCAAAGGCTTCTCCTGCCGCATCGTCGCGGGTTTGTCCCAAAATCTCGTAGACGCCGCATTCTTTGACATAAATCAGGCTCGTGTGTCCGCCTGACACTAGCAAACAAAGAAACGGCGGCTCTAGCGTCGGGTCAGTCAAATAAGAGGCGTAGATGTGCCCTTCTAGATGATGAACGCCAATTAGAGGCTTTTGGTGAACGAGTGCCAGCGTCTTTGCGGCAGTCAACCCAACTAACAGTGCGCCGACCAATCCCGGAGCGCAAGTGGCAGCGATCGCGTCCACATTTGACCAATCGAGTTTCGCGTCGGTTAGAGATTGCGCGATCGCTTGATTGACGGTTTCGACGTGCTGACGCGAAGCCACCTCTGGCACTACGCCGCCATATTGACGATGAATGGCAATCTGAGACGACACGATGCTGCTCATGACGTGACGATTTTTAACGATCGCTACGGCTGTTTCGTCACAACTTGTTTCAATTGCTAAAACCGTTGCCATTTGCTGCTAATTTTTTTAAGGAATGGGCTATTCAACAGTAGCTTAAACTCTGTCTGTGCAGGTCTAATTACCATTGGAACGCTGCACGGTTTAGAGAATCCAGTTCTGCAAGAAGTCTCATCTTTTTGCACTGTTCACTCTTCTTAATAAAGGAAAACAATTCCATGCGACAGTTGTTTGCTTTAATGCTCGTTTTTGCCCTTTGGTTTGGGGCTGCTCCTTCTGCCTCGGCTGATTCAGACGTGTCTGGGTTACTCGTGCCTTGCCGTGATTCTGCGGCGTTTGCTCAACGCGCTAAAGATTCCGTCAGCGCAACGGCAGCAGAGCGGTTTCAAAAATATGCAGATGCGGGTTTGTTATGCGGCAGAGTTGACGGCTTGCCTCATCTGATTGCAGATGGTCATCTCAATCATGCAGGCGAGTTTATTATTCCGGGCGTGCTGTTTTTATATCTGGCTGGTTGGCTAGGTTGGGCAGGTCGCAACTATCTGCAAACCGTGCATAAAGACGGCACCAATGAGTATAAAGAGATTCAAATCGACGTACCTGTTGCGATTCAAAGCTTCATTGCTGCTCTGTTTTGGCCTTTAACTTTTGTCAAGCAGATTCTTACGGGTGAACTTCAGGAAGATGATTCCAAAATCACGGTTTCGCCTCGCTAAGAAGTCGGTATTTGAGTCATTTGGTGGCGTTCTTAGCGAGACCGTTGACTCAAGCTCCAAAACCCAAAATGCGTGAATTACTTTCTTAGGAGGTTTCAATATGTCATCTGCTTTCTTAAAATATTTGTCTAACGCTCCTGTGTTAGCGGTGCTGTTTACTAGTCTTACGCTCACCGTGTTTATTTTGATTAACTCGGTTTACCCCGACCTGCTGTTTTTGGGTCAGTGAGCATCGATCGATCGAGGGCAACTGAGACTCCCTAACGACTTTAGTTAAAAGGGTTAGCCCGATTACCCTCGATCGATTCCCGGTGCCTTAAAATCAGGAAATGATGAACCCAGAGCCAGAAATTCGTCGCCTGCTGGATGTGATGCCAGCCTCTGGACGAATGACGACCAAATTGATCAGCAAGCCAGAGCAGCGATTAGTGATTGATGCTCCACTGCCAATGCCGTGGATGCGCGATCGTCCGATCTACATCAATTTTGATTTTTGGAGTCGTCTGTCTCGATCGCAGCGAGATTTACTCATTTTACGGACGGTCAGTTGGTTGGGTGCGGTCAAATGGTTTCAGCCCAACCTCAATTTTGGACTCGTTGCCGCAGGGTTGTTAGGCACAGGCGTAGAACTGATGCAGCAGGACTTTGTGGGTGTTGCTGTAGCCAGTGCGCTGAGCGCGATCGCAGCCACTCAAATTTGGCGCAACAACCACAGCACTAGCATCGAGTTGGATGCCGACGAGCGCGCCCTTCAAGTCGCTCAACGACGCGGCTATTCTGAAACCGATGCTGCTAGATCTTTGCTGTCTGCGATCGAGTCTGTCGCTCAATTTGAAAAACGTCCGCTCAGTTTCATTGAACTGTTGAGAGGTCAAAGCCTAAGAGCGATCGCGGGGATTTCTGCGATCGGCATCCCCGAAGAGTTGCGTCGCGAATAGGATTAAAGCTCAAAGAAGTCTTCTATAGTGATCGCTCAACGATAACATCGCGAAAGGCAGCGATCGTGCCCCTAAAACTTCCGCTAAATTTCAATGTTCTTCAAGATCGTTCCAGTGCGGATGGTGTTGGAAGGCGATCGGGTGCTAATCTCGTGCGTTTTGCTGCTAAACGTGCTCGATCGATAAGAAGACACGCGCGATCGAGTGCCAAACAGAGGCGTTCTCTTATGGAAGTCGCGCGATCGGGTGCCAAAGGGAGGCGTTTTCTTACAGAAGTCGCCCGATCGGGTGCCAAACGCCTGCGATCGGGTGACTGCTGAGAACGAACACTCCGACTTGAAGTGCGACGCTGCTATCGCGATCGGGTGCGCTTGAGCAATGCCATCGCCTCGGTCGAGTTGGGAACCGGAACGGAAGCTTCGCTACACTCCGTGTTCGGACTCCATAAACTAGCTTCGGCAAATCCAAG
>Ga0209100_1001497_pt1 | contig 15835 bp, 7 predicted proteins | sample lystaG_FD_185480 | JGI IMG/M metagenome (GOLD analysis project Ga0209100, IMG submission 185480) | Glacier valley bacterial and archeal communities from Borup Fiord, Nunavut, Canada, to study Microbial Dark Matter (Phase II) -... | ecosystem: Environmental > Aquatic > Freshwater > Ice > Glacier ...
TTGAGTGGATCGAAGTGTTCTATAACCGCGAACGTCGTCACTCGAGTCTGGGGTACGTTTCCCCCTCGAGCTTTGAACATACCTGGGCGAGACTGAACTGACCCTACTTAAAACTCTTGTAATTTCACTCGAAGCCTTATCTCGGAATAGGAGTGAACATAGCCGCCTCACAGCAAACTGCCACGTCAAGCTCTAGTCCCATGTGGCACTCGCTCGAGGCGGCCGCTGTCCTGAAGCAATTCGAGAGTGACCAAACCCACGGACTGACCGATGCGGTGGCTGCCCAGCACCTCGAGCGTGATGGTCCGAACGAATTGATCGAAGCGGGCATCAAAAGCCCATGGATGATTCTCTTGGAGCAGTTCACGGGCACTATGGTCATCGTGCTGATCGTCGCGGCAGCAGTGTCCTTGGCGCTCGGGGAGTACGTGGACGCCATCGCCATTTTCGTAATCGTGATCCTCAACGCGGCGCTGGGGTTTACCCAGGAGTTCCGCGCTGAGAAAGCGATGGCAGCGCTGAAGCAACTCTCCAGCCCGACCGTGCATTTAAAGCGCGGTGGGCAAGCCCTGGAACTCCCCGCCCGCGATCTGGTCGCGGGTGATATCGTCACGCTCGAGGCGGGCAACCTCGTATCTGCCGATGGGCGGTTGCTCGAGAGTGCCAATCTGCGCGTGCAGGAAGCGGCCCTGACCGGCGAGTCCGTGCCCGTGGATAAATCTGTGGCGCTGATTGTGGACGGCGTTACGGCGCTCGGTGACCGCCTCAACATGGCGTACATGGGCACAGCCGTCAGTTACGGGCGCGGCACGATGGTCGTGACCTCCACCGGCATGAACACCGAACTCGGTCGGTTGGCGGGATTGCTGCAAAGCGTCAAGCGCGAGCCGACGCCGCTGCAACGCCACCTCGAGCAGCTCGGGCGGTGGCTGGCAGTGGCGGCGCTGGTGCTGGTCGCGGTGGTCTTTGGACTGGGCGTGCTGCGAGGCGAGGACCTACGGCTTATGCTGCTGACCGCGCTGTCCTTGGCGGTCGCGGTCGTGCCAGAAGGATTGGCAACCGTGGCGACGATCACCCTGGCGCTCGGGGCGCAGCGGATGCTCGAGCGCAAAGCGCTGATTCGCGTATTGCCAGCGGTGGAAACGCTGGGGTCGGTCACGGTGATCTGCTCGGACAAAACCGGCACGCTGACCCAGAACCGCATGACCGTCACCACGCTCGATGTGGCAGACCATCCGCTCGAGTTCGCGGCGCTGCTCGAGGGTCAGCCATCCTCCCCGCTACCGGAAGTGACCTTGCTGCTGGCTGGGGCGGCGCTCTGCAACGACGCGGAGTTGGTGAATCCCGACGCGGCAGCCACCCTCGGCGACCCCACCGAATCAGCCTTGATCGTTGCCGCTGACCAACTCGGACTGGGTAAACCCGCGCTCGAGACGCGCTTTCCCCGCGTTTCAGAATTGCCCTTCGATTCTGAGCGCAAGCGCATGACCACCGTCCACCGTTTAGCCGAGGACGCAGGTGAATTGCCCGGAGGCTGGCCGCTCGAGGTCAGCGCCCACACCGCGTTCACCAAAGGCGCAACCGACGGACTGCTCGAGGTTTGCTCGCAGGTGCTGGTCGGCGGCGCAGCCGTGCCGCTCAGCGATGAGTGGCGCAAACGCATCGCTGTCGCGCAGGACGATCTCGCTAAGCGCCAGATGCGCGTGCTCGGCTTGGCGTACCGCCAGTTCACGGTCATCCCAAATGACGCGGAACTCGAGCGCGACCTGATTTTCGTCGGAGTCATCGGTATGATTGATCCGCTGCGCCCCGAGGCGGCTGAGGCGATCAAAACCTGCGTCACTGCGGGCATTCGCACGGTGATGATTACCGGCGACCACCCGCTGACTGCGGGGGTAATCGCTCACGAACTTGGCATCGGCGCGAACGCGCAGGTGCTGACCGGGCAAGACCTCCAGGGCATCAGCCCAGACGACCTGTCCAAGCGCGTGCGCGATGTGTCCGTCTACGCTCGAGTCTCACCCGAGGACAAACTGCGGATTGTCGAGGCACTACAAAAGGGCGGCGAACTGGTGGCGATGACCGGGGATGGGGTCAACGATGCGCCGGCGATCAAAAAAGCCGATATCGGCGTGGCAATGGGCGTGACCGGAACCGATGTCGCCCGCGAAGCCTCGGCGATGGTACTGATGGACGACAACTTCGCCACCATTGTCGCAGCGGTTAAAGAGGGGCGAGTGATTTTTGACAACATCCGCAAGTTTATCAAGTACGCCTTAACCGGCAACGCGGGGGAGATTCTGACCATGATCGTCAGCCCGCTGCTGGGGATGCCGTTGGCGCTGCTGCCCTTACAAATCCTCTGGATCAACCTCGTCACCGACGGCTTGCCCGGTCTGGCGCTGGGACTAGAACCCGCTGAACGCGACACGATGCAGCGCCCGCCACGCCCGCCAAAAGAAAGCCTGTTCGCGCAGGGGTTGGGACGCCACATCGCCTGGGTGGGGGTGCTGATCGGCGCGGTTTCGCTCGGTACGGGCTACGTTTACTGGCGCAATGAGTCCCCAGAATGGCAGACGATGGTTTTCACTACGCTGGCTTTATCGCAGATGTGTCACGTACTAGCGATCCGCTCGAGCCGCGATTCGCTGTTCACTCAGGGGCTGCTGAGCAACAAGCCGCTCTTGGGGGCGGTGCTGCTGACGATTGCGCTAGAGATGGCAGTAATTTACCTACCTCCCCTGCAAACGGTCTTCCAGACTCGAGCACTCGCACTGGGCGATCTGGGCATCGCCTTCGCCCTGTCCACGATCATCTTCTGGGCGGTCGAACTCGAGAAGCTGTTCATTCGACGCCGCGCCCCGCACCCGTTTAAGCCGGAGGAAGTTCAGGGCGAGCCAAACCGTCCCCGTACGTCCTAAACCGGACGCCTTCGACTTCTGCTCGGCTTCTCACCAAACGGCCTGTGATACGGATCCGAAAAAACTTGAAACATTCAAGATTTTTCGGATCCCGGATGACCTGTGAATCTCTGGCAATCCGCAGGTACCGCGCTGGTTGGGGTGAAGGGGCGTGTCCGGCACCACACCGCAGGGGCAACCAGACTCTGACGCAAAAAAATACGCAGTTCCTCGAGCGCGTTGGTGGTGATTGGGTAACGCACTTGTAATTTTCCTGCCCTACCCTCCAACCAGTGCTCGAGTGCAATGTTTATCGGTGTATTGAACACTCGAGTACAGCACGATGCGTGAGAAGGAGTCTGACATGAACAGCGTACTGACCCTCGAGCTTCTGGTAAACGGGGCTGAAATACCCAGCTTTTTCCTCAGTGTGCGGACAGGCCCCAAGCATAAACTGGACGGTGATCGCTCACTCGAGTATCCGCCCGGTTTTGACACGTTGTCGGACGAGGCTGGCTGGGATAACACCGAACGAGTCCGCTCGAGACCCCTCGAACGCAGGAGGCGCGATGGGAAAAATCATGCTGGCCATGGGGATATTCACCGATTGGGAGGACTACATGCCCGACCTGATTCGCCGCGCCAGAGCTGGGCAAAGCAGCGTTCATCTCCTCGAGTTCGCCGCACCGCTCGGGATGGGCTTGCTGACCTCCAACAAGCCACCCGATGACGAGTCGTACCCGCGAGCCTCGAGCGCGGCGACGCCCCCGACGGACGAGCGGCACTTTGACGCCGATGGAATGCCCGAGGACACCGCTGAGGCGGTGCTCGAGACGACGGTGTTCCTCGAGTCCATCGCCGATTTCCTGCGCCGCGATGGTCTGACGGTCACGACCGCGTGGCTGCCGATGCTCGACCACGATAAACTCGGTGAGTACGCGCACTCTCAGTCGGCGCAGACCGTCGCGCTGATCCGGCGCGGTTGGTGGGCAACGTTGCTGGGGGACGACCGTCCTGGCTTGCTGCGGAGCGGTCTGGACGTGGTTTACCTCGAGCGTACCAATCCAGATGAGCCACCCGAACGAGCCAAGGCAGCGGTCATCCCTGTCGGCGGTGAACTTTCGGGATCGTGACGTACTCGAGACTCGAGCTGGCGCAGCAGTGGTCACTCTGCGGAAACACCGACGTTGCAGACTCAACCCAAAAAGGGGTGTCCTCATGATCGCACCACCAAGCACCAATCCGCCCGCTCGACCGTCTCACCAAGAGATTCCAGAACCGCGTTTCTCACGGTTTTTGTTCACCAATACGCTGCTCGCGCCGCTGTGGGCGATGATCCGTATTTATCTCGGCTACGAATGGCTGACCGCTGGGTGGGAGAAGCTGACCAATCCCGCTGGCATTTGGGTCGGCGAAAAAGCGGGCGCAACCGTGACGGGTTTCCTGAACGGGGCCTTGCAGAAAACCGATGGCGCTCACCCGGACATGCAGGGGTACTCGGCGTGGTTTTTTCAAAATGTCGCCTTGCCGAACGCGGCGCTGTTCTCGTACCTCGTGACCTTTGGTGAGATTGCCGTTGGTCTAGCACTGATTGTTGGATTGTTCACGGGCATCGCGGCTTTTTTTGGCGGTTTTCTGAGTGCGATGTTTTTATCTGCTGGAACCGTGTCGACCAATCCGCTGATGTTCGTGCTGGCCACGCTTCTGGTGCTGGCGTGGCGCACGGCCGAGTACTGGGGATTCGACCGCTTCGCGCTGCCTTGGATCGGCGTACCCGGCGAATCCAGACCGCTGAGGGCAGGCTCGAGCGAGTTTGTTAGCGCTGCGGACTCGCCGCAGCAACGCCCTTGACCACCACGCTGCGGCGCGTCTCGCGCCTGTTCGACCCGCTGACTTCTTCACCAGACGGCGGTAGCGAACCGATCCGCGACCTGATCTTCAGCCTCGAGCGGCTCGAGGGTTACGCGGCTGAGCTGTCGGGTCAGCACGCGCTGATGCCAGACCCGCGTCGCGGGCGCGGCTTGTCAGCGCGGCTGCGCGATAACGCCCGCGTGCTGCTTTCCTCAAACCGCGCGATTCTGAACGCCTTGCGCGGTGGGCGCTCCGTGACCCACGCCGCCGAGTGGCTGGTTGACAACTTCTACGTGGTGGACGAGCAACTGCGCCAGATCGTCGAGGACTTACCGAGCGGCTTTTACCGCTCGCTGCCGAAACTCGCTGGCGGGGATTTCGCCAAATACCCCAGAGTCTTCGCATTGGCGTGGGCGTTCGTCGCGCATAGCGACAGCCGCTTCGACCAAGACGCGCTGATGCGCTTCATCGCCGCTTATCAGCGCACTCAAACCCTCGAGATCGGCGAGTTGTGGGCGCTGCCGATCACGCTACGGATCGTGCTGGTCGAAAACCTGCGTCGCTTAGCGGAGCGCGTCGTCGCGGCTCGAGCCGAACGCGAAGCGGCCGATGCGTTCGCCGCCGACGTGCTTGGCTTAAACGGGCGGCCCGCGCAACCCTTAAGCGCGATGCGATCCCAGCTCGAGCGGCGAGTCTTACCTCGAGCCTTCGTGGTGCAGTTGACGCAGCGGATGCGCGAGCAGGGCGAGGTTGCGCTCGAAGTGATGGCGACGCTCGAGGCGCGGCTGAGCGCCAGCGGCACGACTTCGGCTGATGAGGTCACGAACGAGTACGCCGCGCAGGTCGCGGACAACGTCTCGGTTCGCAACGTCATCACCAGTATGCGGCTGATCTCGGCGCTCGACTGGGCGGAGTTCTTTGAAGCCGTCAGCGCGGTGGACGCGCTGCTGCGTGACGGTCGCGGCTTTGCCGAGTCGGATTTCGCTACCCGCGACCGTTACCGCCACGCCATCGAAGAGCTGGCTCGAGGCTCAGCGCATTCGGAACTCGAGGTCGCGGGCTTTGCGCTGTCACTAGCGCTCGAGGCGAGCGAACGACGTTTACCGGACGCAGCGTCCGAATCAGACCGGCTCGAGGACATCGGTTATTACCTGATCTCGGGTGGTCGCTTGAAGCTCGAGGGCGTCGTCGGTTTTCGCGTAAAACCCGGCAAGTGGTTCGCTCGAGCCTACCGCGCGGCGGCGCTGCCCGGTTATTTGGGTACGGTCGCGCTGGTCACGGCGTTGATCGTCGCCATTGCCTACTTAGCCTTCAGTCCGCCCGTCACCACCGTGGAGCGAGTGCTGCTGATCGTTCTGGTGCTGATTCCAGCCTCAGATTTAGGCTTAGCGCTCGTCAACCAGTACGTAACGGCAACCTTCAGACCACGCTTATTGCCGAAACTCGAGTTGAAAGACGGCGTGCCGAGCAATCTGCGCACGGTGATCGCCGTGCCGACGCTGCTGACTTCAGTGGAGGGTTTAACCGAGGAACTCGAGCGGCTCGAGGTGCGTTACCTCGCCAACTTGAGCGGCGATCTGCGCTTCGTGCTGCTGACGGACTTTGTGGACGCGGCGCAGGAGACGATGCCAGAAGACGAGGCGCTGTTGCAAGCGGCGCTCGAGGGTGTGCGGGCATTGAACGCCCGCCACAATGTTGACTCGAGCGATGTTAATCCAGACAGTGTTAGCTCGAGCAGCGTCGCCTCGAGCAGTATTGATCCCAGCAACTCTGGCTCGAGCCAGCCGCGTTTCGCGCTGTTCCACCGCCGCCGCCAATGGAGCGCTTCAGAGCGCGTCTGGATGGGCTGGGAGCGCAAGCGCGGCAAGCTGCACGAGTTTAACCGCTTGCTGCGCGGCGCGACCGACACCGGTTTTAGCGTGCAAAGCAGCGCTGCCCCAAGCGGCGTGCGCTTCGTGCTGACTTTGGATGCCGACACGCGCCTGCCGCGCGGCGCGGCCTGCCGCCTCGTCGGGGCACTCGCGCACCCGCTCAACCGCCCGCGCTTCGACGCGCAGCATCGCGTAACCGACGGCTACGCGGTGCTACAACCGCGCATCACCTTGTCCCTGCCGAATGAACACGAGAGCACGGTCTTCCAGACCGTTTACTCGAGCCACGCCGGGATGGATCCGTATGCCAGCGCGGTCTCGGATGTCTATCAGGATTTGTTCGGCGAGGGCAGTTACGCTGGCAAAGGAATTTACGACGTTGACGCCTTTGAACGCGCCCTCGCGGGCCGCGTGCCAGATACTGCACTGCTCAGCCACGATCTGTTTGAAGGTTTATTCGCGAGGGCCGGTCTGGTCAGCGATGTCGAGCTGGTCGAGGAATACCCGTCGCACTACGCGGTGCGATCAGCGCGGCAGCACCGCTGGGTGCGCGGCGATTGGCAACTCCTGCCGTGGATTTTCTCAAACCGCGCCCCAATTTCGCTGATCGGGCGCTGGAAGCTGCTGGACAACTTGCGGCGCAGCCTCTCGCCGATTGCGCTGGTGGTGGCGCTGAGCGCGGGCTGGCTCGCGCCGGGCGTCAGTGCGCTTGGCTGGACGGCGTTTATCCTCAGCACGCTGGCGATTCCTGCACTGATGCCGTTTTTTGCGGCGGTGATCCCGACCCGCACTGGTCTCTCGAGGCGCAGTTACGCGCTGTCACTGACCGAGAAACTGTCGTTGAGCGCGTGGCAATTCGGGCTGACGGTGACGTTCTTAGCCGATCAGACGTGGCTGATGCTTGACGCGATTGGGCGCACGCTGCGGCGCGTGTTCGTGACTGGACAGAAGCTGCTCGAGTGGCGCACGGCTGCGCAATCTAAAGCTGGCGCGGATCTCGAGCTGACGGGCTTCATCCGCTCGATGCTTGGTGCGCCTGCACTGGCGCTCGCGGTGATGGCGCTGGTACTGACCGTGCGCCCGTCGTCGTGGTGGGTCGCGCTGCCGTTCGCGCTGCTGTGGGCGCTGTCGCCGCTGGTGGCGCGGTGGGCTAGTTTGTACCGCCCCGCACATCGACTGGCGGTGCTGTCGGGAGACGAGGCGCTGGCGCTGCGCTCCGTGGCGCGGCGCACGTGGCGCTTTTTCGAGCGCTTCGTGACGGCAGACGACAATCATTTGCCGCCGGACAACTTTCAGGAAGACCCGCAGCCGAAAATCGCACACCGCACGTCACCGACCAACATTGGGCTGGGGTTCCTCAGCAGCATCGCCGCGCACGATTTTGGCTGGATCGGCAAGCTGGAACTGACCGAGCGCTTGGAGCGCGGCATGGACTCGCTCGAGCAACTCGAGCGCTTTCACGGGCACCTCTACAACTGGTACGACACGCTGTCACTCCAAGCCTTGGAGCCGAAATACGTCTCCAGCGTGGACAGCGGCAACTTGGCGGGGCATCTGATCGCGCTTAAAAGCGCGTGTCTCGAGTTGAATGCCAAGCCACTGGGCACCGCCGCCGCGCTCGAGGGTTTGCGCGACGCGCTGCGCTTGACGCGCCGAGCCGCCGAGCGCTTGCGGCTCGAGGGGCGCTCGCAGACCGCCAACAAACGCACGCTGCTCGAGGCACTGACCGCGCTCGAGCTGGCGGCATCCCCCGCTTCAGCCAGCGCGTGGACTGCGACGCTCGAGCGGCTGGCAAAGCTCGCAGATCAACTTGGCGATATTGTGGCCACCCTCGTGGACGAGCGCACCGTCATTGGCGCGGACAGTGAACTGAACTACTGGGCTGCGGCTGCACAGTCTTGCATCCTCAGCCACACCCGCGACCTCGAGCATCAGCCGATTGCTCGGCTCGAGGCGCTGGCGGCGCGGGCTGAAACGCTGTTCGTGGAGATGGACTTCAAGTTTTTGTTCGATGGGGTCAAAAAACTCTTTTCCGTCGGCTACGACATCGCCAATCAGCGTCTCGACTCGAGCTTCTACGATCTGCTCGCGTCCGAGGCTCGCTTGACGAGTTTCGTGGCGATTGCCAAGGACGAAGTGCCGACTTCACATTGGTTCCACCTTGGGCGCGAGTTGACGCCGGCTGGTCGCGCCACGGCGCTGCTGTCGTGGTCGGGTTCGATGTTCGAGTATTTGATGCCGCGCCTCGTGATGCGCTCGCCGCCGGGGAGTTTACTCGCCGAGACCAGCCGCCTCGTCGTGCAGGTGCAGATCAGTTACGCGGCGCGGCGCAGCACGCCGTTCAGAGTAGTGCCGTGGGGCATTTCGGAATCGGCCTTCGCCGCCAGAGACTTGGCGCTCAATTACCAGTATCTGGCGTTCGGCGTGCCGGGGCTGGGCTTGAAGCGCGGGCTGTCCGACGACCTCGTGATCGCGCCGTATGCGACGGCGCTGGCGGCGATGGTCGACCCGGTGGCGGCGGCCCGCAACCTACAAGCGCTCGAGGAGATCGGCGCGAGCGGCGCATACGGCTTTTACGACGCGCTGGATTTCACGCCGTCCAGAGTGCCGGACGGCGCGGGGCATGTGTTGGTACGCAATTACATGGCGCACCATCAGGGCATGGCGCTGGTAGCGATCAGCAACGTCTTGCTGGGCGACCGCATGACCGAGCGCTTCCACGCCGACCCTCGGATGCAAGCGGCGGAATTGCTGCTGCAAGAGCGCACGCCGAGGGACGCGGCGGTCGCCCGCCCGCGCAGCGAGGAGGTCTCGAGCGTCGTGCAGAGCCACGCGGGGGACGCCCCCGGCGACCGCAGCTTTGCCAACAGCCGCGACGCGGCCGGGCAGACGCAACTGCTCTCCAACGGGCGCTACAGCGTGATGCTCAGCGGCGTCGGATCGGGCTACAGCCACTGCGAAGACTTAGCGGTGACGCGCTGGCGCGAGGACGCGACTCGAGATATCTACGGCCAGTACATCTACCTGCGGGCGCTGCCGGATGAGCGCGGCTTGAACGCTCGAGTCTGGTCGGCGACGCCGCAACCGCTGGGCGTGGAGCCGGACGAGTTCAGCGCCAGTTTTTTCGAGGATCGCGCCGAGTTCACGCGCCGCGACGACGGTTTTGAAACCAAGCTCGAGGTCATCGTCTCCCCGGAGGACGACGCCGAGCTGCGGCGCGTGACGATTACCAATCACGGGTCTCGAGCGCGGGACGTTGAAATCACGTCGTACAGCGAGGTCGTGCTGGCCAGCGCCGCCAGTGACGACGCGCACCCAGCGTTCTCCAAATTGTTCGTGCAGACCGAATTCGTCGTGGGCATGGGCGCACTGCTGGCCACGCGCCGCCAGCGCTCACCGGAGCAGCCAGCGGTCTGGGCGGCTCACGTCTCGATGATCGAGCTGGTTTCGCTTGGCAGTGCGCCACCCGACTCGAGCGTGAGCAGTTCAGCCCCCGTGCAATTTGAAACGGATCGCGCTCGCTTTCTCGGGCGCGGCTTGGACGTGCGCTCGCCAGCCGCGATCATGGATGATGCTGTGCTGTCGGGCACGGTCGGCGCGGTGCTCGATCCGATTTTCAGTCTGCGCCGCCGCCTGCGCCTCGCGCCGGGCGCGATGGCCAGAGTGACCTTCACGACGCTGGTCGCCCCGACTCGCGAGGCGGCGCTCGAGGTTGCAGATCGCCACAACGACGCTGACAGCTTCGAGCGCGGCTTGACGCTGGCGTGGACGCGGGCGCAAGTGCAACTGCATCACCTCGGGGTCAGCGCTGAGGAAGCCCACGTCTTCCAGCGCCTCGCCAGCCGTCTGCTCTACCAGAGCAGCGACTTGCGCCCCAGCGGGCAGGTTTTGCAGACCAACACGCTCGGGCAGTCCGGTCTGTGGCGGCACGGCATTTCCGGCGATTTACCGATGGTGCTGCTGCGGATCGACGACGCGATTGACCTCGAGATCGTGCGCCAACTCTTGCGGGCCTACGAGTACTGGCGCACCAAGCGCTTAGCGGTGGACGTGGTGATTTTGAACGAGCAGCCGACCTCATACATGCAGGAGTTGCAAGACGCGATTCTCAGTGTCGTGCGCTCGTCGGCCGCGCCGAGCGAACACGGCCAGCCCGGCGGCGTCTTCACCTTGCGGGCTGATCTGCTGTCAAACGACGAGCAAGTCCTCTTGCGTAGCGTCGCTCGAGCCGTGCTGCTGGGGCGTCAGGGCACGCTCTCCGAGCAGGTCGCCCGCAGCCGCACGCCTATTCCAGCGAGCCGCATCTCGCGGCAGCGTAGCGCTCTGGCGGGTTTCACACAGTCGTTGACGCGGCGCTTGCCGCCCGTTCCAGCCGCCCCCGCCCCGACTGACCTCGAGTATTTCAACGGACTCGGCGGCTTTTCCAAGGACGGTCTCGAGTACGTGATTGGGCTTTCAAACGGTCAGCGCACGCCCGCGCCGTGGATCAACGTGATCGCCAATGCCGACATCGGTTTCACGATCTCAGAATCGGGCAGCGGTTACACGTGGGCGCTCAACAGCCGCGAGTGCAAGTTGACGCCGTGGTCGAACGATCCGGTCAGCGACCCGTCGGGCGAAGTGATCTACATCCGCGACGAAGACACCTTTGAACTCTTTGGCGCGACGCCGCTACCGCTGGGCGATGACACTGGCGCGTACAACGTGCGGCACGGTCAGGGTTACACGACCTTCAGCCACGAATCTCACGGCATCTACCTTGAGCTGACGATGTTCGTCGCGGCGACCGACCCTGTGAAAATCTCCAGATTGACGCTCGAGAACCGCTCTGGGCGACCGCGCCGCCTATCGGTCACGGCTTATCTCGAGTGGGTGCTGGGGGCGAGCCGCGAGGTTGGCGCACCACACATCGTCACGGCGCTGGATCACAGTAAGGCGATCCTCGCCCGCAATCGCTGGAGCGACGAGTTCGCGGATCGGGTCGCATTTTGCGATCTGATCGTGCAATGGCAGGCCGGTAAGCCCGTGCGCTTCACCTGTGACCGCGCCGATTTCGTCGGGCGGCACGGCAATCTGGAATCCCCAGCGGCCCTCGAGCCGGGCGGGCGGTTGTCCGGGCTGGTCGGCGCGGGTCTCGACCCGTGCGCGGCGCTGCAAACGACCATCGAACTCGGCATCGGTGGGCGCAGCGAGGTCGCGCTGCTGCTCGGGCAGACCGCGACCATGAGCGAAGCGCAGCGCTTGATCCAGCAGTACCGCAACACCGACATCGGCTTAGCGCTCGAGACCGTCAAGCGCGGCTGGTCGCAAACGCTGGACACCGTGCAGGTCAGCACGCCAGACCGCGCGATGGATCTGATGCTCAACCGCTGGCTGCCGTACCAGACCTTATCGGCCAGAGTCTGGGCGCGAAGCGGTTTCTACCAAGCGGGCGGCGCGTACGGCTTCCGCGATCAGTTGCAGGACACGATGGCGCTGGCGGTGCTCAAGCCAGACCTCGCACGGGCGCAGCTTCTACTGGCCGCTAGCCGCCAGTTTCTCGAGGGCGACGTGCAGCACTGGTGGCATCCACCGAGCGGGCGCGGTGTTCGCACGCAGATCAGCGATGATCTCGTGTGGCTGCCGTATGCGATCTCGCACTACTTGGAGACCTCGGGCGATCTGGGCGTGCTCGAGGAGGGGGTCACGTTCGTCGAGGGGCCGCTGCTCGAGCCGCATCAAGAGGACTCGTACTTCACGCCGCAAGTGTCTAAGCTCTCCGCGACGCTGTTTGAACACGGCGCTCGAGCGCTCGAGAAGGGCCTCGCGGTCGGGGTTCACGGCTTGCCGCTGATCGGTTCCGGCGATTGGAACGACGGCATGAACCGCGTCGGGCGCGAGGGCAAGGGCGAGAGCGTCTGGCTGGCGTGGTTCCTGCACGCCAATCTCACGGCGTGGGCAGTGTTGGCTGAATCCCGAGGCGAACTCGAGCGGGCGCGAACGTGGCGAAGGCACGCCGCTGACCTCAAAACCAACCTCGAGACCTACGGCTGGGACGGCGCGTGGTACAAACGCGCCTTTTACGACGACGGCTCACCGCTCGGGTCATCGGCAAACGACGAGTGCCGGATTGACTCCATCGCCCAGTCGTGGGCGGTGATCTCCGGCGCGGGCGATCCAGTGCGGGCGGTGCAAGCGATGAACGCACTCGAGACGCAGCTTGTGAGGCGCGATGATAAGTTGATTCTGCTGTTCACGCCACCGTTTGAACACACCCAGCGCGACCCCGGTTACATCAAAGGCTACCTGCCTGGCGTGCGCGAGAACGGCGGTCAGTACACGCACGCCGCCGTCTGGTCGGTGATCGCGTTTGCGATGCTCGGCGACGGCGACAAAGCCGCTGAACTCTTTAATCTCATCAACCCCGTCACGCGCAGCGCCACCAGAGCGGGCGTGCAGCGCTACAAAGTCGAACCTTACGTACTCGCCGCCGATGTCTACGCCGTCCCGCCCCATGTCGGGCGCGGTGGCTGGACGTGGTACACCGGCTCGAGCGGCTGGTTGTACCGCGCTGGACTGGAATCGATCCTCGGGTTCAAATTGCGCGGCGATCACCTGCTGATTGACCCGTGCATCCCCGTCGGTTGGAAGTCGTACCAGATCAGCTTCAAATACCACTCAGCCCAGTTTGAAATCACAGTTTTGAACACGCGTGGCGCGACTCGAGGCGTGACCCGACTCGAGCTGGACGGTGTTGCGGTGACCACCCCGAGCGTTGAGCTCGTCGACGACGGGGGGCAGCATCAAATTCGCGTCGAACTCGGTTGACTCAGCGTTCAATCCTCCCACTCAACGCGCACGGGTAGTGGTCTAACTGAAGGTGTTAGGGTAAGATAAATCATGATTGCTCACACCTGCCGCAAATGCGGTTCCACCGACCTGAAGAAAAATGTTCACACCCGTTCGGGCCGACAGAAAATGTACTGCAAAGCATGTCATTTCTCTAGTTCCTTAGTAGGCAGCTAAGTTGAAGAAAGCGCAAGTTTGAGGCAAGCTTGAGGGATGGGACAGCATATCAGAGTTAAACTCACCCCTGAAGACCGGTATAGTCTCGAGCAGCGCGTCAAAAAAGGTGAGGATAAAGTCCGCACGCAAACCCGCGCCCGGGTGTTGTTGCTGCTGGACCGCACTGAGGGTCAGGCGAGAACCCACCAAGAAGTGGCCGAAATCCTGGGCATTACTCGCAATCCCGTATCTCAGATAGCGCGACGTTATCTGGAAGAAGGTTTGGAAGCTGCACTTTTAGAACGGCATCGACCTGGAGCCGCGCCCAAAATCACTGCTGTCGTAGAAACCCAATTGGTGACCTTGTGTTGTAGTGACCCTCCCGTAGGACGCAAACGTTGGACCCTACGACTGTTAGCCCAGAAAATGGTGGAACTGGGCCATGTAGAGAGCCTGAGCAACGTGGCCGTCTATCACGCACTCAAAAAAACGAAATCAAACCCTGGCAAACTGCACGCTGGTGCGTCCCCAAAGCGAGCGCGAAATACGTAGCCAAGATGGAGGATGTGCTCGAGGTGTACGCCCGTCCCTATGACCCCGAGTACCCGGTGGTGTGCTTGGACGAAGGGCGCAAAGAACTGCGCTCGAGTGTCGCGCCGGACCTGGAAATGGCCCCTGGACGCCCTCACAGGGAGGACTACGAGTACGAGCGTGATGGTGCGGTGAGCCTGTTTATGGCTTTTGAGCCGTTGGCGGGACGGCGGGAACTCAAAGTCACAGACCAACGCACTGCGCTCGAGTACGCCCAGTTTGTCAAAGATTTGGTGGATACCCACTACCCTGAAGCCCAAAAAGTGGTGCTGGTCCAGGATAACCTGAACACCCATACGCCAGCGTCACTCTACAGCGCCTTTGAACCTCAGGAAGCTAGGCGCATTTGTGAACGGCTCGAGTGGCATTACACCCCAGAACATGCCAGTTGGTTAAACATGGTGGAATTGGAACTGGCCGCATTGGCCACGCAGTGTCTAAACAAAAGGATGGGGAATAAAGCAGAAGTCGAACTCGAGACTCGGGCTTGGAAACAGCAGCGCAATGCGCTCCAGGTGAAAGCCCGCTGGACCTTCACCACTCAGAAAGCTAGGGTCAAGCTCCAACGCCTCTATCCTGAACCTAAAGCTAAGTCTTCAACTTAGCTGCCTACTTAGACTCATGACTTGCAGATATGCAGAGGGGCTACGAAAACCCTATATGGAAGGATGCATAAGGGGACTCCAAGTTCGTAGAGTTCGGCGAGCAGCACCGGAATCCGCACGCTCTGTCGCCACTCAAGCAAGAGGGTTTCGAGCATTCTCTGAGCCGCAAGAGCCAGCGTCAAGGTGAAGCGCTCTGGGTTCCGGGTGTGGATTTTCTGCCTTCAAGCGCCCGCTCGAGGTGTTGCGCCCAAGCCAACAAAGTGGCACGACGGCGGGCTTGGCCATATTTGGCCAGGGTATCGGCCCATAGGGTCATGCCTTCTGCGCTGAGTTCACGCAACTTCTGGCTCGAGAGGTCACTGAGGTCTATGACTCCCACACCAAGAGCACGGACGGCCTCGAGCTTGTCCAGCGCGATGTACAGGTCCGAGACCCTCCAATCCGAGGGTTCGTCACGCAAGGCATCGAGTGTAGATTTGTACTGCCCTTCTGGGACCCATAAAACAGCCTCGAGCCGTAGGGTTTGTTCGGGATTGAGTCGCCGCGAAAGAGCCTCAAACACCCGTAGAGACGTTCTATGTCGTACTCGAGTGACCAGGGTGGCCAGGGTGGAGGCCGCAGGCAGCATCACCTTGCGCGTGATGAGTCGCTGAGTGGTGAGGTCAAAAAGCCGCACGTCGTCGAGATTCCCCAGCAACAGTTGACTGTACATCCAACGCATCAGGCTGAAGGTTTCAAACGGGGTCAGGGTGGGTGTACCCCAGATGTTCCCGAATCAGGCGCTGGTGGCGGGACCGGGTATTGGGGCGCCGGGCGTACCGCTTGACGTTCTGCGGAATCGATAAACCGAGCTGACGCGCCACAAACCGCACTACCAGAGCAGGTACAGCTTGCAGGTCATCAACGAACAAGAGTTTGAACCAAAGGGTAAAGAGGGGTGTAGCACGACTCCTTTTCAAGCAGCGAGGCCCTGAGCATCGATCAGAACGCATGATCTCAACTCGAGCACCGCACGACCGGAGGCCTGTCTCCA
>Ga0209100_1001499_pt1 | contig 15831 bp, 17 predicted proteins | sample lystaG_FD_185480 | JGI IMG/M metagenome (GOLD analysis project Ga0209100, IMG submission 185480) | Glacier valley bacterial and archeal communities from Borup Fiord, Nunavut, Canada, to study Microbial Dark Matter (Phase II) -... | ecosystem: Environmental > Aquatic > Freshwater > Ice > Glacier ...
TAGATGAAAAAGAAATACGTCAACAATTCGGTTTCTCCGCACCAGCAGCTATTCTCTCTGCGCAAGGTGCCTCCACTGATGCCTATATGTTTACCCATGCTTTGCTTAAATCAAGCATAAAAAAAGGGCTTCAGGTATTTGACAGAACTGTAATTTCAAAAATAGACTATAAAAAAAATAGTGTGGAATTAATTACGGAAAAGGGACACATTATTACTGCAAATAAAATTGTGAACGCAACCGGTTACGAGATAACAGAATTTTTGGAAAAGAAGATTGTAAAACTTCAGTCAACCTATGCCCTTGCATCAGAACATATACAATCGCCTATACCGGCCTGGAAGGATAAAGTACTTTTATGGAATACGGCTGACCCGTATTTATACATGCGATTAACCAAAGACAACAGAATAATTATTGGCGGAAGAGACGAAGATTTTTACAACCCCCACAAACGGGATAAACTAATCAAAAAAAAATCTGCATTACTAAAAAACGACTTTTCAAAATTATTTCCCGCGACTGAACTTATTCCCGAATTTTGCTGGACCGGAACATTCGGCTCAACAAAAGATGCGCTACCATACATCGGAACATACAATAAAACACCTCATGCCTATTACGCGCTGGGTTTTGGCGGAAATGGAATTACCTTTAGTGTAATTGCAGCCGAAATTTTATGCGACATGATTACAGGAAAAAAAAATAAAGATGCATTACTTTTCTCATTTAACAGATAATATCATTTATTCAGGGGAAAATGTGTGAATGATGTAACTTTTCCTCAAAATCTTGTAATGATTTTCAGAACAAGAAGAAATAACTTTGTTCTGTTAAACAAAAAAAATACCAATATGAAAGGATTTAATAGTAACATCGAAAAGGATGCACTGAAAAATGAGAATTTCAGAAAAGTATTGTATACAAGCAAACAAATACAGCTTGTACTAATGAACTTAAAACCGGGTGAAGATATTGGTGAAGAAACCCATCCCAATATTGATCAATTTTTCAGGTTCGAAGCAGGAAACGGCAAATGCATTATTAATGGAAATGAATATATGGTGGAAAATGGCGATGTGATTGTAATACCTGCCGGCTCAAAGCACAACATAATAAATATGGATGCTGTAAAAGATTTAAAAATGTATACTATCTATGGTCCTCCTAACCATAAAGACGGCATCATTAATGCAACAAAAAAAGATTCTGAAAAGAATGATGTGGTATTTGACGGAAAAACAACGGAATAAATCTCAGTAAAATCCACAAAAAGAGACTGTATCTGAGGATCTTATTAACCAACCTTGTTTTCATTTGTTTAACATTAAAAAGAGATGAAGAATGTACTTATCCTTTCGTGGTTTGATAAAAGCACTGTAAAACACCTACGGCTGCCCTTTTCGTTCTTTTTAATGCCCGTCTTTTTGTTTGCGGTAAGCCAGGCAAGCACCATCAACTGGCAAACGACGGCAATTGCATTTGTTATTTTGCATTTATTTGTTTTTCCTTCCAGCAATGGGTATAATAGTTTTCAGGATCGTGATACCGGCAGTATCGGCGGTTTAAAATATCCTCCGAAAGTTTCGCGTAATCTATACCGCGCAACAATGTTAATGGATATTGTGGCAGTGTTGACTGGAATATTTATCTCATATAGTTTCTCGCTTTTCATTTTCATTTTCATACTGATTTCCCGGGCTTACAGTTACAGGAATGTGCGATTAAAACAATATGCGGTGATAGGATTTTTAACGGTTTTTCTTTTCCAGGGAGCCTTTGTATATTTGATGGCTTCATCGGCAATTTCCACGTTTTCGTTTGCGCACTTTTTCACCCTCAATAACATCATTTGTATGAGTGTGGCAAGTTTTTTTATTAGCAGTGTTTATCCGCTCACCCAGATTTATCAACACGAAGCAGATAAAAAAGACGGTGTAATAAGCATAAGTTATAAACTCGGATACAACGGAACCTTTGTTTTTTCGGGGATATTATTCTCGGTTGCAACCGTTTTCCTCTACTATTATTTCAACCTGAAGCATCAGCAGATAGCTTTATTGTTGTTTATAATACTGATGTTGCCCGTGATTATTGAATTGTCAGTGTGGTTTTCCAAAGTAAGGAAGAACACGGATAATGCAAATTTTGAGAATACCATGACAATGAATCTGCTTACATCCACATGCATGAATCTGTACTTTCTGGTACTGATTTTAAACAATCATTTTAACTGGTTTTAACAATGAGTACAATTATCTCCATAGGAACAGCAGTGCCACAATATAGCGCAAAACAAAGTACTATATTGGAGTTTATGAAAACAGCATACAACGATGATACTGCTTCCCGAAAACTGAATATTTTGTTCCACAACAGCGGTATTAACACGCGTTATTCTGTTGTACCTGATTTTGGTAACAATAAAACCGAAAACAGCTTTTTTAATATAAATCAACGGGTTCCGGATGTTACACAAAGGTTGAACATATTTAAAGAAGTTGCGGCTACACTCGCTATTGCTGCCATGATAGATGCATTTCAAAAATTGAATACCAGCCTTTCTGATTTTAAAATCACCCATTTAATTACGGTTACCTGTACCGGAATTTATGCTCCGGGTCTGGGTTCAGCATTAATAGAGCAATTAAATTTACCCGAAGATATTTTTCATACCGCAATAAATTTCATGGGTTGCAATGCCGCATTTCCGGCGTTAAACCTTGCCGATATGATTACCAAAACCGACGAAAATGCTAAAGTACTTATTGTTTGTGTGGAGTTATGCACCTTGCATTTCCAGGCAGTTGACAATAGCGATAATTTATTGGCTAACACCATTTTCGGCGATGGAGCCGCAGCTGTGGTTGTTGTATCCGATACGGCTACCAAAAAGAATCACCAGGCAGGATTATCCGTAAATGGATTTTATTCCCTGCTGCTTAACAAAGGCAAAAACTTAATGGGTTGGAATATAACGACAGTGAATTTCGAAATGGTTCTTGATACAGGCATCCCCGAATTTATTGGCAACGAGGTGAATGAAATAGTAATGAAAGCCAGTAAAAAGTTAAAAATAAATCCTTCAGTTATTGATAAATGGGCCATACATCCCGGTGGAAAAAAAATACTTGATTCCATAAAAGAACAAATGAAACTGAGCGATTCCGATTTGCATTATTCCTATAAAGTATTGTCAGATTATGGAAACATGTCGTCGCCAACTATTCTTTTTGTTCTGAATGAAATTATGCAGGCTGAGCACGTTGAAGGTGAAACCATATTTTCAATTGGATTCGGCCCTGGATTAAGTATTGAAACCGCATTGCTAACCTATGTAACGAATATGCTTGAGAAATCAAACGCAATTGAAATTGCAAATTCTACGAAGTTAATCCCCCATTCGAGTAACAAACATGAAGTTGTATCCATCCTCTAAAACAGAAGTTTACGGATGAATACTAAATTCACAAACCGCTCGGATGAAAAGGAATTGCTGGATGAAACTAACATTCAAAAGGGTTTACTTTTTAAAAACCTCAGGGAACTTGATATCCTGAACAGAACCACCGGCGGGCATACCATTACGTTGAAAGGCATAAAACAACTAATTACGGATCACACTAAAATCTATCATATTGTTGATCTGGGATGCGGAAGTGGCTATTCATTACGAGCCATTACAAACTGGGCCAGGGAAAACAATTTCAATGTTAAGTTAACAGGTGTTGACATGAATTCCGATGTAATTGAGTATTTGAAAAAACATTGCAGTACCTTTCCTGAAATTACCGGCCTTACCGCAGATTACCAGGAATTTCTAGACCGGAATACATCCGTTGATATTGTACATTGTTCCTTGTTTTGCCATCATTTAAACGACAATGAACTAATAAAGCTGTTTACTTATTTCAGCGAAAAAGTCACAACCGGATTTGTAATCAACGACCTGCAACGGAATTGGATGACATATTACAGCGCATGGTTTTTTACGCGCTTATTTAACGGAACTATCCTGGCGAAGAATGATGGCCCGGTCTCTGTCCTTCGGGCGTTTAAAGTCAGCGAACTAAAGCATTTGCTCGAAAAGGCAAACATCAAAAACTATATAATTCAAAAAAAACGACTATTCCGTTTTCTTATAGTTGGAAAAACAGATAATTATGGAACAATCTCTGCATGATACAACAGAAGTTCTGATTGTTGGTGCCGGACCGACAGGCCTGATGATGGCTTGCCATTTAGCTGTTCACCAGGTTTCGTTTCGTATTATTGATAAAAAAGACTCCCCTTCTGAAAATTCCGGGGCTTTGATTGTGCAGGCTCGCAGCCTTGAGATATTTGAAAATATGGGCATTGCAGGCGAAGTGCTGAACGAAGGAACAATTGCGGATAAAGTAAATATCGTATTTAACGGGAAAAGGATCACGACAACCTCGATAAAAGATATAGGTGAAAGCCTTTCTCAGTTTCCTTTTCTGTTGATGCTTGAACAATCAAAAACAGAAAAGCTGCTCATTAAGTTTTTAAATGAACGCGGGCATACTGTTGAAAGAGGTATACAATTTAAAAGTTTTACCCAAAAGACAGAAGGAACAATATCGGTTTTGAACTTACATGATGGATCGGAACAATTAATAACAGCTAAATATGTGATAGCTGCCGATGGTGGCAATAGTACAATAAGGGAATTATTGAAAATTCCGTTTACAGGCAAAACATATCCTAAACCCATATTTATTATGGATTGCATTGCAAAAACGGATTTTGTGCCCGGTGAAATAAACTTTGTGTTTTCTGATTCTACTGCTGCAGGATTCTTCCCATTATCAGCTACCAGGTGGAGGATAGACGGTTCACTTCCCAAAGAGATGGAAAGCGTGCAAACTATTAAATTCGAAGATGTTGAAAAGAATATTCATTTATGGACTAAGATGGATTTTACACCTAAAGACAACGAATGGTTTTCAGTTTCGCATTCCCATCAAAAATATGCCGGTTCAATAAGGATTGGAAGCTGTTTTTTAGTGGGTGATGCGGCACATGTTAATACACCGGTTGGTGCACAAGGTATGAATACCGGTTTGCAGGATGCCTTTAACCTGGCATGGAAACTTGCTTATGTAATAAAACACAAGGCAAAACCTGAACTGCTGAACACATACTCTGCTGAGCGATCGGGGGTCTCAAAAGGCTTTGCACGTTATGCCGATATGGTTTTCAAAATGGTTACCAGTACAAATAGAATAGTGAAGTATTTTCGTATGCACATAATGAAGTTATTTTTCGGTATGATATTTCCATTGCTTGAAAAACGGAAGTCATTCCGTCAGAAGTTTTTTAAATCCATTTCCCAGATTGATATTCATTACCATGACAGCATTTTATCACTAACTGAATCTGAAGAATATTTTTCGCATGGTGCCCCCGGGACAGGAGACCGTTTGCCTTATGTTGAGTTTTCCAACAAGGGAGAAGATACTACAAATTACAAAATTTTGAACCCGGTATATTTCAATCTTCTTGTTTTCGCGAATGCCTTACCCGCAGAAATTAAAAAAATAGCAGAACATTATAGCCTTGCAGTTACCTTAATTCAAAAGCTTCCCGAAACTAAAAGCATATACAATAAACTGTGGATTACCAAATCAGGCTTTTACCTTATCCGGCCTGATATGCATATTGCCTTGCAATCAGCAAACATGGACACGCACCATTTGAAAAGATATCTGAAACAGTTTATGATTGAAAATCAAAACAGTGAGGATCCTCCCAAAAGTGTTAAATCCTCACATTTATTGGGCGATTTCGTTTAGTTTATTTGCTTTCATCTGATATCCTTATGGAGGTAAGGATAAAAGATTTAAAAAACAATAAACCTGCACTTTACGGACGTATTTCATTATTTTAAATTAAAACAAAAGAGATGAGATCTTTTACTTTCTGGCACCGATGGTTATTTTACAGCAGTTTGTTATTCGCCATGTTTGGTATTGTTTTCGCAGTTTATGGCAGTAATCCGCTATTTCTTCCTTACATTAATGCACTTGCCCGGGTTTTCGGTTTTGGTAAATCTATACATGAATCCATTGAACCATTCAGGGCTTTTATCTGGGGCCCTTTAGGTGCTACTATAGCTTGCTGTTATATTTTACTTGCGTTTATCGCATGGTATCCTTTTCAACGGAAAGAGCGATGGGCCAGGAACGCGATAATGGTTGCTTTTGGAGTTTGGGTAGTTTTGGATTCTGCTGTTTGCATCTATTATGGAGTATATTTTCAGATTTATCTCATTAATGGATTTTCCATCCTGGTAAAAGCCTTACCAATCATTTTCACATGGAAGGATTTTACCACCAAAAGCTTAATTCTTCCAACATGATTTCCTGAATCGGAAAGGATATTTTACAAGATTATTATTTACGTATCACTCCGATTATTCCATTTTTCACAGTTTGGGATTGCATAGTTTCCATTATCCGTTATACCGCAACTACCTTTTGATGTTGATTCACTTATCTTTTTTTTCTAACTCATTTTGTAACTACTCCAACTCTCCAGATTATATTAGTAACATCATCTGTTACCAGAAGTGACCCATCATTGGCTACTACTAACCCGACAGGTCTGCCGTGCACTTCATTTTTTTCGAGATTTGCAATAAACCCTGTGAGAAAATCTTCCTGTTTACCTGAAGGTTTACCATTAGCAAAAGGAATAAAAATTACTTTATATCCGGCCAGTACTGATCTGTTCCATGATCCATGCTGAGCTAGAAAAACACCACTCCGATATTTTTCAGGAAATGATTTTGCCGTATAAAAAGCAAGCCCCAATGTTGCGGTGTGTGAACCTAAATTGATATCGGGTATTATACTTTTCTTTACAATTTCAGGTGTCATTTCTTTCACCCTGGGATCCATATTCTGCCCAAAATAGGAATATGGCCACCCATAAAATCCTCCCGGTTTAATGCTCGTGAAATAATCCGGTACAAGTTCATCTCCCAATTGATCCCTCTCGTTTACAACTGTCCAGAGCATTTTTGTACCGGGTGCCCATCCCATGCCAGCTGGATTTCGTAATCCTGAAGCATAAATTCTCAGATCCGACCCATCAGGATTTACTTCAAGAATATCAGCGCGTAATAATTCGTTTGCAATTCCTTTTTCGGCAACATTAGTGCCTGAACCTACGGCTATATAAATTTTTGACTGTTCCTCATTAGTAATAATATTCCTCGCCCAATGTCGGTTATGTTTGCCGGCAGGCAGATCAACAATTTTTTCCGGCTTATCGGTGATCTTAGTTTGACCCGAAATATATGGATATCTAACCAGTGCATTTGTATTTCCAATATAAAGCCAGTTATCTATCACCAACATTCCAAAAGGCTGATTCAACCCTGTAAGCAATGTTACCCTCAGGTCGGGAATTCCGTCTTTATTCGTATCACGCAACAAAGTAATCCGGTCCGCACTATGCTTCAGGTTATTGGATCTGGAAGCACCAATTATAGTGCCTCCGACTTTTTCGAGAAAAGTATGGTTTGAATTGGTTTCTGCCACCAAGATATCTCCGTTTGGAGTTATATACATCCAACGTGGATTTTCAAATCCGTCAGCAAACTTTTCCACTACAAAACCAGTAGGTGCTTTTGGCATCTCACCTTTCCAACCAATAACATGACTGAAATTTCGTGCAGATTTTGTAGCACTGGGTGTAGGTAAGCCGTCCGGTTGTGAAATGTTTTTTACCTGGCTATAGCCTGTAATTAAAAACAGGAACAGAACCGAAAAGAAGATTGTGATTTTCATAATTTGAAATCTTTATTTTCATCCATTGGCTTTGTGCCTTTGTCCTCTATTAATTTAATTTCAACAATAAATATTCTGTCCTGCTTCCATTCCTGTTTATTGACAGTTTTCCAACAAAGCATAAGTGGTCCCTTTGTACTTTCTCCTTTTAATTGGTCTTTAATTCAGCGAGCACAATTCGTTTAATTTCCAGGGCAATATCCTCTGGTGAAAGAACAAAATCTATGCACCCGCTGGCTATAGCACTCTCAGGCATATCAGGCTGAGAGGCTGTGTCAGGTTTTTGAGCAATGGTGATACCGCCAACCTCCTTTATTCCAAATAGCGCATCGGCACCGTCACCATCATAGCCTGAGACGATTACAGCGATAAGTTTGCCATCCCAGTTCTCAGTCAGCGAACGCATAAAAACAGTAATCACATCCGGCCATCCCCTGGGTTTTGAAATCGGCTTTAGGCGAAATTCTTTATCAAGAACGTGCAAGTCCCTCTTTTCCGGGATTATAAATACATGGTTAGGTTCGATATCTAGTTTTTCCGTAATCAATTCCACAGGCATCTTTGTATAGCGTGGGAGAATCTCGTGTAGCATGGTAGCTACTGTCCTCAGGTGATTAACTATAACAATGGCTATTCCCAGGTCAGCAGGCAGATTCTGGAGTAATCTGGTATAGGCATCAAGTCCGCCAGCCGAACCACCCACGCAAACTATGGGAAAATCTTTTGCAGCACTATTATTTTTAATGTCTTTCATTGATAACTTATTCTATTAATGACAATTAAGTAATGCGAATCAACAGATGTCGTATTCTCTATTTAATATATTGGAAACACAACTCATCAGAATTCTCTCCCTGCCATCCTTATATCAACCATATATCATCCTTATGCCTTCATAGTAACATGTTCTATATATGTTTGATTAAGCATTTTTATAGAATGCTTAATTGGAGAATTGATTTGGAAAGCTTCCAATTCGGCTTTTGCAAATTCGGACATTATTTCAGCTTCCGTATTTAAATCGTCTGAGCCATTTTCATTTCTTTCGTATTTGTTTTGAAATTATGGCAGTTTTAAATGTGAAGTACCTCAGATCTCCTGGATATACCGGATACAGGTATGAATAGTCAAATTGTCGTACGGTTTCAAAATCGCCAACCCTTCCTGGTTGCTTAAATCAAAAGTCGGGACACCTGGTATTCCCGAAACCCTCAGAACTTAACGTAAAAAGGTGTATCATTTAGTTTTGCTACGGATATATTTCAGGATAACGAGAACAGTCGATTTAATCGCTTTAGTGTGTTGAGCCACAAACGTTGTAACCCCTAACTGTATCGATGCGCCGAGTAACCTTCTCACTATATTCCCCTTAGAACCTACTGCTATTTTTTTGGTAAGATAACCCGTAGCTAAACCAGTGGTTAGACCTAACACATTTTCGACAAGATTCGGTGAGGTAATCGCCTTATTAAATCTATTTTTGACGATATTGGCCGGTTTCATGTTTTCTGCCACATGATCGAATTGTTTCTTCACTAATTCCTTATTGACAGCCTGATCATCTTCCAAGACTTTGATCGTATGTTTTAGTCTGTCGCCTGCTGCAATTTTTGCCATATGATTTTATTTTAGAAAAATGTCGTATTGTTTTATTCTACATAGGAGTTTACAAAATAGCCAGAAAGGCTATTTTGTAAACTCCTATGTAGATTTAATTTCCATATTACTTTGAAATATCATCAAATTCATCTTCAATTATGGTTTCAACCTTTTGGGTTAATTCTGAAACTTCGTCCTTCGTCCCTTCAACCTTTTCAATGATTCCATCAAGTAATTCATTGAATTTTTCTTTGGCCAAATTTCCAAATTCACCTGCCAGCTTATTTATTTTTTCACGGGTTTCAGAACCTTTTTTTGGGGCAAATAACATACCTAACAATGCGCCAATTGCGACACCCGAAACGACTCCGACTAATATTTTTTTTGAGCTCATAATTTTTTAGTTTAAATTGTTTAAAAATTTATTCTATACTAATAAGCCGTTTAACGGGATTTCCTCTAAACGGCTTCATTTACAACCGTCACTAATCAGAGATCCTCAAAAAGCTTTTTGACTTCTTCTTTGGTTTTTCCAAGCTTTTGTTGAAGTCTGCCGTATAGTTCATCTTCACGACCTTCTTCATATAACAGGTCATCATCAGTTAATTCTGCATAGCCTTTTTTGAGCTTTCCTTTCAGCTCATTCCAGTTTCCTTTCAATTCTGTTGTGTTCATGTTTTAAATTTTTTAATGTGATTGAATTTTAAATACTACACTTTAGTCCCCAAGTTTCAAAAATTCATTTTACAATTTCACGAAAGCATTATTCCTTTAAAACATAAAAGTTGACTTAAATAGACCTTCTTCCTTGTATAATGTTTATCAGCACTGCTATGACAGCAATTACAAGTAATATGTGAATAATACCTCCTGCACCGTAACCTATAAATCCAACAAGCCATCCGATTATCAATATGACGGCAATAAGATAAAGTAAATTTCCCATAATCATTAATTTTTAAAAATTGCAATAATTTAAACCCATATTCTAAATACAAATATCGTAATCGATAACTGGGTTCGAATTACAAAATTCCAAGAAAAGTTTACATTATTCACACTTTTGTAAGGATTAACGGCTGAAGGTATAAAGATAAATATTGTATTTTTGATCTGATGGAACAGCTGAAAACCAGAATCTCTAATTCATCGATGCAATTTTAAAATTACACAAAGACCAGGCTTTGTGCAAAAGCCGCACAAACCCCACCCATCCGGTATTCGATCAATATCATTCGAATCAACATAGATGCTGAAAAACACTTTTCAAGTATAAAATAAAAGATTTAAATACTATCGGCTAAAAGAGTAGAGCAAAGCATCTTTCTTTGTCTCACCCGAAATCATAACGCATAATATTTCAGCAGCTATTAAACTAAAGCTAAACCCATTCCCTCCAAAGCCCAATGCGTAAAAGGTATGCGAAGTTTTGCTTTAGGCACCAATGTAAGGCAACGGGCATCGAGAAAAACAAAATCATATAAAACTTTTCCAAAATCATATAACGCTATACTTATCTCACCTTATCATCTTTGTGTATTCTTAAATTGTTAATTGAAAATTGAATTTGAGACGTTAAATAAATTAATAATCATTTATAAAACAACATGTTATGAAAACACTAATTTTTAAAATTTTCTTATTCGGAGCTATCCCACTCCTTTTATCTGGATGTGGTAACAGACCAAAATCTTCGACTCAAAGCGCGGAGACCACAATGAATCCAGTGATGTCAGCTGATAGTGTAAATAGTGAAAGGAGCACTACAATGTTTAATGATAATGACAAAGACTTTTTGAACGAAGCCATCAAAGGAGGTTCAATGGAAGTTGAACTCGGTCAATACGCTTCGGAACATGCGGTTAACGCATTACAATAAAACTTACCCCAAATAGTTAAATGGATTTGACAGCACGACATATGAACTTTTTAAATAATACGTCACCGTTTTGTTCAATGTATAACACGTCAAACTTAGGAACATTTTTTTTTAATAATTAAAAACAGCGTAAAATGAATAAACAAAATTCAGGTTCTGATCGCCAAAATGAGAGCGGTCAATTAAGGAGCAATCGTTCAGGCGATTCAAGGACAGAAAAATCCAACAATAATGGAGTGATGCAATCATCGCAACTTATGAAGCTTTTTGAAGCTGAGTTGAAGGATATCTATTGGGTTGAAAAAACATTAACCAAGGCCATTCCCAAGATGATTAAAAATGCGACCTCACCTGAATTGGTGGATGCATTGGAGAATCATTTATCTCAAACAAAGCAACAAGTTGGTCGTGTCGAGCAGGTATTTGAAGTTATCGGGAAAAAAGCCACAACCAAAACCTGCCTGGCGATGGAAGGAATTCTGGATGAAGCAGAAGAAATAATGGACGAATGTGAAGAAGGAGCAATGTGCGATGCAGGAATTATCTCGGCTGCACAAAAAGTCGAACATTATGAAATTGCCTCTACTATATCTTATATAAAGTTTCATTACAGCCAAATTTATTTAGTTCATTACAATGTGAATATTTTTCCATCGTTAATCTTGCCATCAAAAAACTTAAAGTTGATTCAGCACCCTGATTGAGGTTAACATTTATCTCCTCAAGTCCATCATAACAACCACCGGTGCACGGATTGTAAACAGTTTGATGCAACCGGTTGTTTCCAAGGAACCAATTAAATGCAGTTTTCATTTTTCGTAGGTACTGTTCATCTTCGGTAACATCATAAAAAAGGCTCATCGTCATGACCGTATCGGCAACATCAATAGGTTGTTCTCCAAAACGACCTTTCATCCAATCTTTTAAAAGCCATTTTTTATTGGAAATCACTTCTATTTCGTTATTGTTGAAAGTATGCCGGATCAAAAAATTCAATGACGAAACAGCTATTTCTTTGTAGTTTTTATTACCTGTCAGCAACCAGGCATACAACATCGCTTCGGGTATTATACTGTTTTCATAAGTAAGATAACCCTCAAACCATTCCCATTCCCCATCCGACTCATGTTTATACATCCTGACCAAACGGTCAGCAAATGTCTTAAATAAGCCAATACTTTCAGATGACCTTAAGGTCTGGTGATGATAGTACATTCCTTTTATTACGAAAGCCATAGCTCTTGTGGAATGTACTGTTGTCAATGAATGCAGCGATTTCCCGAGTATCCGGTCAGCCATAATCGTAAATTTTGCCGGCAACACGTTAATCAGTGAAGTTAAATATCCAAGAGCCCATATCGCTCTTCCATTGGAATCATCCAGGTTGACAATTTTGTTTTGATCTGTAAATTTATAATCATCACCCACATAATTAAGGAAACCTCCTCCGGACTGCTGGCAATAATGGATAAAACTGAGATATTTTTGAATGAGAAATAAGCTCTCCCTGTCACCGGTTTCTTTAAAATACATGCACATACTAACCAATCCCCTGGCATTATCGTCGAGCGTATAGCCGGTACTGACATCAGGTTGATTGACTCTTGAAAACTGCACAATTCCGATATCTGTGGTCAATTGCGTCAAATGATCCAACTTGATCGCCGGAAGATTATAACGCGAAGTGATCTTCTTATCCGTAACCTTTTCGAAAACCTTCGCATGGGCAACCGCCGAATTCTCCCATGCCGATGAAACAATCTTTTGTAACGCATTAAAACTGATTTTTCGTCGCAACTCGTCATCTTGAATTAACCGGACGACAGCTTCTGCCAATTTTTCTGAGTTACGAAAATCAAAAATTATCCCGGTATCCTCAGTCAATAACTCTTTAGCATGTGGAATCGGAGTTGAAATAATTGGGCATGAACAACTCATTGCATAGGCAAAAGTACCACTTACTGCCTGATTCGGATCGGTGGATGTGAACAGATAAATATCTGTAAGTTGCAAATATTCAAGCAGCTCAGGTAAATCAAGGTATTTATTAATGAATCGTACATGATTCTGAATATGATTTTGCTTGATTTTTGCTTCAAGCATCCCGCGGTATTTCTCACCCTCTGCTTTGATAACCCCGGGATGGGTTCTTCCAATTACCAGAAATATCACTTCCGGACATTGCGCAATGATGGCTGGCATTGCATCCAATGTTGTTTCGATTCCCTTACCAGAGCTCAAAAGGCCAAAGGTGGTAATAACCTTCCGGTCATTTAATCCGAACTTCGACTTCAGCGATTTTTCGTCGGCATGCAGAACCAAATGTGTGCCGTGTGCAATGACTGCTATTTTTTGTTCTGGTACACCATATTCATTCATCAAAATATCAGCTGAATTATGGGTCATTACAATTACAGACCTGCTGACACCAATTATGTGCTGCACTTTTAGTTTTAAATGCATATCGGGTTGAGGCAATACCGTATGAAAAGCCAGAATAACGGGTTTTGTAAGTTCGGTTAAGAACTTCAAAAATGATTGCTCCTGCTCGCTAAACAATCCGAATTCATGTTGAACCAGAACTATCTGAATACCGAAATCGTGATTAATAAGTTGTGTCATTCTCTTATAATCTCCTGGCAAAGAAGTATTAAGTACATATTTCACTTCATCCGGATAACTAAAATTTGTACTCCCGGACTCGAGGGCGCATACATTAATTGTTAAGGATTTACTGAATTGATGATTGAGTGTCTTAATCAAATCCTGCGAGTAGGTGGCAATTCCACACTCCCTTGGTGGGTACGAAGTGATAACAAGGATTTCTGCCGAATCAATAAATACTTCCTGGCGAAAATTTTGCTGCAACTTTAAATGATTGTCTGAATCTGACAATTCTGAATGATGCATTAAATACGCATCGAATTGATGGGAACTATTTCTACTTTTCATAATAACGTCTTTATATTAACAACTTTACTATATACTTAAATTAGATTCGTCTGAATTAAGATTAATATATTAATCCGGCAGGCACAGAAGAGTCTGATCCACAAAAATGAATGCTCGCCTTTATTAATAATGTTTGCCAGTGTTTTTAGCCTACCGGGCTTATTCAATTCGCAAGGGGAAGAATAAATTTCAAGATGCTTGCCATAACTGATTTATTTGTTTCGGGGTGCTGCATAACAGCCATTGTAATCCTTCCATGAATAATTTGACCAAGAACTTTGTTTGGGATGATTTAATTCTGATTTGATCCATCATCAACCTGTTCGGATGTCTCATTGGCCCTTTCAGCAAAATTGGAAACGTATTCCTTTGTGCTTTCAATTTTTTCATTGAGCCTGTCGGTAAACTTATGGAATTTATCATTTAAGCCATCCGTAATCTCCTCTGCCATACTTACCATTTTTTTACGGATACGCTTACCATCTTCCGGAGCAAACAACATCCCTATCACTGTCCCGACAGCTAAACCGGCAACTATACCGACAATTAATTTTTTTGAATTCATGGCTTGATCTGCTATTTTTTATTGTCTATTGTTAAGTCCTTAAAGGCATTCCCAAGTTCATCAACATCATGGTTATACTCCCGTTTAAATGATTCCCAATCGGTATGATTGGATTCATATGTTTTGATCTTTGCCTTGAGAAGGTCATTCCTTTGTTTAAGGTTAACAATTTTATTTTGATTTATCGAATCACTTTTTTGTCCTGTTCCCGGTTTGGCTATTTTTGCTCTCAATTCAGTTATCCGCAGTTCATTCTCTTTTATTTTCACATCCTGTTCTTTCTTAAAAAAATTCCATTCCTCTGCAGTCGCAATTTTCTGCTCTTGTAGTTTAGCCTTAGATTCATTTAAACTCCTTTGGTCTTCCTGTACATTTTCTTTTGCCTTTTCCAGTTTTTTTGAAGGCGAGTTACAACTTGTGATGGCAGTACCTGTTGCGAAGACAGATATCATTACGAGTGAATAAATTATATTTTTCATTTTTATTAATTTAATGGTTTTATATTTAAAGTTTTAATAATTAAATGCTAACTCCAGATACAAATATAGGAGCCGGTAACCGGGTTCGAATTACAAAATTCCAAGAAAAGTTTACATGATTCACACCTTTGTAATGGATACGCTACGGGTATAATGATAAAATTTGTACTTTTGATTTGACTGAAAAACTGAAATCCGGAATCACAAATTCATCAGTCGTTGCTTCGAAATCAAATACTAATCTTAATACAGGGAATTATGGATGAAATTTTAAAAACTGCCAAAAATTGCCGTCATTATGCGATGTGCAAAATCGATTTTCTTGGTAGCGGTGTATGTTCTTCGGGCTTGAAAAAACATTTCGTAAGTTTCTATCCTCAGGGAAGCTAAATATTGTAAAAATAATGTTGAATCAGAACTGGTTTCTTAGTATGCCGATTATTTTTCCTCACATGTTATTGGTTTTCATTTTACAGGGAACGCACAAAATGAAATTTCGGAATTTATCATTAAAAATGTAGGCAAGGTAAGGATTCTTGT
>Ga0209100_1001504_pt1 | contig 15783 bp, 17 predicted proteins | sample lystaG_FD_185480 | JGI IMG/M metagenome (GOLD analysis project Ga0209100, IMG submission 185480) | Glacier valley bacterial and archeal communities from Borup Fiord, Nunavut, Canada, to study Microbial Dark Matter (Phase II) -... | ecosystem: Environmental > Aquatic > Freshwater > Ice > Glacier ...
AAGTAACGTATAATCCGAATCCTTGGTTCGATCTTCCAATCACTGCCATCGTTCGCGGTGAAGGCGAAGAAGTTTTTTGGCAAGCCATTGACGGTCATTGGGATCTTCCCGGAATACTTACCCGCAAGAATCAATTCACGAGTGTACTTCAGGTCGATTTGAATAATTTGGAAAGCAAAGAAAGTCCGTACTATCTGACGGCCGATCTTGCCGACATCAACCAACGTTATATGTATATGGAAACATCACGCGGTTGTCCGTTTCGATGCGCCTATTGTTTATCATCGGCAGAAGACGGTATGCGTTATTTTTCGATGGACTACTTGAAAACAACGTTTGAGCGGCTTCGTTCTTTTGATGTTCGACAAGTTAAGTTTCTTGATCGTACATTCAATGTCCGACCTGAAAACGCTCTCGTTCTGGCACAACAATTAGCCACGTTTTCTACTGCTACATCGTTTCATGTCGAACTCGTCGGGGATACACTCAGCGAACCGTTGAAACAATTCTTTTTGGCTCAGGATCCCGATCGATTTAGATTTGAGATCGGTGTTCAATCTTTTTATCTTCCAACGCTGAAAGAAGTCGGCCGTTATTCCGACATTCCGACTTTGAAAGCAACCATCACTCAATTTTCCGAAGCTAACATGCATCAACATACTGATCTGATTGCCGGGTTACCGTTTGAAGATCTGACACAATTCAAAGACTCGATGCAACAATTGTTTGAACTGTATCCTTATGAAATTCAAGTTGGAATCCTCAAGTTACTTCACGGAACTCGACTCAAAAAAGACGCAGCGATCTATGGATATGTGGCGGATGATTCGGCACCTTATCAACTTCGGAAAAGTAAATGGATGAGCAGGGATGACATCCGTCAAGTCGAATTGGCTGCTTCAGCGATGGAAAAATGTTACAACTCGCAAAAACTGCGTGATGGTTTGATTGAACTGTCAAAGTCAAAAGATACCTTGGTTTTTGATGTACTGTGCGAAATCGGTTCCGGTATTGCTGAGTTGCCTAGACCTTATCAAGTCAAAGAATTCTTTTTGGTTCTAATCAGCGCATTGTCTGTTCATTATGATAAAATATCGGTAGAATCCAAATGCGTACATGCATATTATCAACTATCGACGATCTGTCCTGTACGACTGCTCGATTCGGTGTTTACATCGGAAGAAACAAAAATTTTCCATTCAGTCGTTCGCGAAGAATGTCAAAAACGTAAAATCTTGATCAAACATCTTCGCTGCGAACGACGTAACGATCTGACGGAAGGATCGGATGTTTGGATGTATCCGGCACTGGGAAAATTCAGAATCGTATTTACAATGGATCGACATGGCAAACTTGAAAGGGAACAACGATATGAAACTGATCATCGCAACACATAACGAAAATAAAGCGCTCGAAATCCGTGATTATTTGAAAAATCAACATCAATTCGAGATTCTGACGCTGAATGATCTTGGAATCACCGATGAAGTCGAAGAAACCGGAGCTACGTTTCGGGAGAATGCGCTTCTTAAAGCGAACACTATCATGCGACTGACCGGACATCTTACGATTGCGGATGACTCAGGACTTGAGATCGATTCATTGGATAAACAACCGGGAATCATGTCGGCAAGATATCTCGGAAAAGATACACCTTATACAGTAAAAAATGAGATCATTCTGGAAAAATTAGCAGAAACAACAAGTAGAACTGCACGCTTTGTCTCGGCGATGGCAATCTCTTCGCCTGACTGTCGACCGGTTGTTATGCAAGGAATACTTGAAGGACAAATTGCCTTTAGTCCGCAAGGTGATAACGGATTTGGCTATGATCCGATCTTCATACCTTTGGGAATGCATCAAACAATGGCGGAAATCAGCCTGGAAGAAAAAAATAAAATCAGTCACAGAGCCATAGCGCTTCGAGAAACCGTTGCCTATCTGCTGAATCTGATTGAAAGGGAAGAAAATATATGAATCATGCCAAACAACACATAGCGACTCTTTTGGGTTTACTCACGATCATTGTTATTTTAGTGACCGTGATCGATGTCACCTGTTTTGATAAATCGTTCTATAACAGTCAATTCACTAAACTGGATGTTGCGAGTGAAATAGGAGTAAGTTCAACCGATTTAAAAAAGATCACCGATGTATTGCTGGATTACACTCAAGGTAAGCGAAGCGATATGATCGTAAAAGTAAACATTTCCGGTTCGGTCCAAGAAGTATTCAATAAGCGTGAAAAGGACCATATGGTGGATGTTCGAGCGCTTTATCTCAATGCCGTCATGTTCAGAAATATCGCGGCAGTCGTTGTGATCGCAATGAGTGTCTTGTTTGCATTTCTCTATCGAAAAAAAACGATCAGGATTCTGGTTCGAGGATTCCAACAAGCATCGGTTCTGTTTGGAATATTATTGGCATTTATTCTCATCTACTCTTTGGTCGACTTCAATGCTTTCTGGATTTTCTTTCACCAAATCTTTTTCCGAAATGATCTCTGGCAATTAAATCCGAATACAGATCTATTGATTCTGATGGTCCCGGAACCATTCTTCAACGCATTGGTCTTGAGAATCATGATCCGCTTTATCGCCTCTTTTGGCTTAGTATTAGCCGGTGGATCTTTATGGATCAGAAATAGGAAATCATCATGACTTCCCGCCAATTAAAGATACTAGCCCTTATAACGATGACGATCGACCATATCGGAGCGTTTGTTTTCAAGGACATCATTATTCTTCGTGTTATCGGAAGGATCGCATTCCCGATCTTTACATTTCTTTATGTGGAGAGTTACATCCACACATCCAATCGTAAAAATTTGTTGATTCGAACAACCATTGCGGCAGTGTTAGGTCAGATACTTCTTTCTTTGTCAGGTTCGAATCTCGTCGGCATATTCTTTTTGTTTGCACTCGGTTGGTTAGCGTTTGCGCTGATCGACAAAGGATTTGTTTGGGCCGTTCCCCTCATCATGCTGACAGCCGAATATTTCAAAGTTGATTACGGGTGGTATGGAATCGCGACACTTGTTTTATTTTACTTGTTGCGCGGAAAACGGAAACAACAATGTATCTCATTTGTTCTATTGACAGTCCTTTTTCTGATCAGTCCGTTCTTTGACCCATCTTATTGGACTTACATCACACCGATCATGCAACGTTTCTTTTCCGAATATTGGGTTTTCTTCATCGAAGGATTTGCGGTGTTGGCACTTATCCCAATCTATTTCTACAACGGTCAACCGGGTAAACGGTTTGAGTCGAAATCAGCACGTACATTCGAAAAATATTTCTATTACGTTTATTATCCGGTTCATATCGCCCTATTGGCGATCCTGGGAGGTAGCTTATAAATGATCCATATCGTCCTCTTTGAACCTGAGATACCGCAGAATACAGGCAACATCATGCGTACTTGCGTTGCTTCCGGTTGCGAACTTCATCTGATAAAACCGTTGGGTTTTTCATTGGAAGAACGATATATACGCCGCAGCGGGATGGATTACCGTAAAGACCTGACAATGACGTTGCATGAGAATTGGGAAGAGTTCGTTTCAAAGACCAACGGTCAACTTTTCTATATTACCCGTTACGGAAAGAAAGCACCTTCGGAAGTTGATTTTAAACCGATCGAAGAAGATATCTATCTGGTGTTCGGAAAAGAAAGTACCGGCATTCCCAAAGCGATCTTACGCGATCATCTCGATCGTTGTCTTCGACTTCCGATGGTCGCCGATGCCAGAAGCCTCAATCTCTCCAATACGGTCGCAATCGTCGTATATGAAGCTTTACGCCAAAAAGGGTATCCAGGTTTAGCGACCCATGAAGTCCTCAAAGGCGAGGACTGGTTATCTTCTGATGAGTAAATTAGATTTCCTGTTCGATTCGTTGGAGAAACGGATCGTAACTGCCATGTTTCTGCTTTCGGTATTCGCATTGGCTGTTTTGTCAGGTCAGTTGAAACTGGGCTTACTGTTGTTGAAAATCGAAACAACTGTGGATCTGTTCAAATTAGCCGACCCCAAGATCAATGAAATTTCTTTGCTTACTCGCTTTCTGGCAACTTATCTCGACGCCAATTTCACTTTTATCAACGGTATAAAAGCATTCATCAACAGTCTGCGTATCGCCGATCTCGGATTTGTCGCAATGCTGATCATTCTTCTGCAAGGCGATAAAAAATCAACATCGGAGAAAATCCCGTATCGTATCTGTGCGTCGGTTGTCATTATGCAGGCGATCCTCTATGCTTTCTGTGTTGTCGCGACGGTATATGCATACCGTGCAACAAGCGGATTACAGGCAGCTCAATTATTTTATCTTATGGGAATCGTCTGTACGGTGATCACTTTGATCGAATTGGTGCTCATTATCGGATCAACAATTCGAGTCTGTTATGCGCTGGTGAGTGAAACTATGAAGAAACATGGGTAGACTATTTGAAATTGAAAGCGTTATACTTTATAATACTAACGAGGTGATGAAATGATTGAAAATTTGAATGACGTAATATCGATCGCAGTCATCGTAGGATTGTTGGCAGTAATGGGTTATTTCAATATCAAAACATTTTTACATCATCGTCAAAGAAGAATCATCGAAGAAGAAATCGAATATTACAAAGAGTGGTAACCCACTGGATCACATGAATCGGAGGAAAATAAATGTTCACAAAATCCATTACGTCTCCCAATGCTCCTAAAGCAATTGGACCTTATTCGCCGGCAGTCAAATTAGGTGACTTCGTTTACATGTCAGGACAGATCGCTATCGATCCTGCAACATCTGAATTGATCAACGGTGAAATTCAGGAACAAACTTATCAAGTACTAAAAAATATCGAAGCATTATTGACGGAAATGAATTTGGATATGCGTCACATTGTTAAGACAACTGTCTATATGACTGATTTAAGTGATTTTGATGCGATGAATGAAATCTACGCGACCTATTTTGTACAACCTTATCCGGCCCGCACAACTGTTCAAGTATGTGCTCTGCCTAAAGGTGCAAAAATCGAGATCGAATGTTTGGTCATCGATACATTGGCTTATGAACAACAGTTAGCTGCTCAAGAGGGCGGTTGCGGTTGCGGCGATTGCGGTGATGAAGCCTGCGATTGCGGTGATTGCGGTGACGAAACTTGCGGTTGCGGTGATGAAACTTGCGGCTGCGAGAACAAAGCAGAAAAATCAGAAAAAACAGAAAACAGCGAAGTTTGCGAAGACGGATGCTGCTGCGGCTAACAAGCCGCTTTTTTTTTGCATCTTAACTTCTAGAGTAATAAAATATTAAAAAAACTTAGGAAAAATGGAGGTTGTTGCGAATAATAAGTGTGAGGTAATTACGATGCATCCAACTGAAACACTGTATTTGAAATATGATTCCCATCAAGGAATCACTGAAATCATCGGTATCCATAAGAAATCGTCTGTAAAATGTAAACCGACTGATATTATTGATTTTTGGTGTCTAAGTTGCGGTACCAGTATCGAAGGCAGTCACAGAGCATTCAGACATCATCTGGCCATAGCACAAAAATTACCGGTACTAGTCAATCCGGTTAAATTGATTTTCTTTTTCCCGACGACCTCTGTTCGAAATGCGGATTGTATCTGGATCAATTACAATCAAGTAAAAGCAATCGTCAATGTTGCGGAAACCGTGAAGATACTTTTTCATTGCGGACGATTATTGATAAGTGATGTGAGTATCAGATCTCTCAAGTTACAGGTAAAGCGATGTCGAGATCTAGGTGAAATCATTCGCCGTCATCATGATCATGATCTGACTGAACTACCGTATTTTTTAATTGATAAAACTTAATTCAACTAAATCATGTGTCGCACTTGATTGAAAGGGGTATAATCAAAGTGAACATTTGAGGTACAAGCATGAATCAGAGATTGAAAAAAGATGTTAAGACGACAATATTCATTATATTATCTGCCCTAATTTATTCGTTTTCATTAAAAGTCTTCGTACAAGCAGGACAGTTATTCCCGGGTGGCTTTTCAGGTATTTCACTATTGATAACCCGATCCTTAAAAACATATGCGAACATTTCGATTCCGTTCAGTTTGGTTTATTTACTGTTGAATGCCGGACCGACGGTGCTGGTTTATAAATACGTAGGCAAGAGATTCACGATTTTTTCTGTCATGCAATATCTGTTGGTCAGTCTGTTTGTGCAAATTCTGCCTTCCTACCAGATCACCGGTGATATTATTCTTATCGCCGTATTCGGCGGAATATTATCAGGTTTCGGAAATTCGTTGGCACTGCGGGTAAATGCCAGTTCAGGCGGAACTGATTTTATTGCGATCTATGCATCAACGAAAGTTCATGTACCTACATGGACGTATATACTCTATGGAAACACTGTAGTTCTGATCATCGCCGGAATCTTGTTCGGATGGCAGCAAGCTCTCTATTCGATCATCTATCAATTTTGTTCGACGCAAGTGGTTACGTCGCAGCATTTACGATATAAATTGATGAGCTTATTTATCATCACTGAAAAACCCGACGAGATCACAGCGAAGATTTTCTCCGGAACACGACACGGAATCACAAAATTATGGGGTGAAGGGGGCTTCAGCAAGCAACCTAAATGCATGCTTTTTATGGTAGTGAATGCGTTTGAAGTCGATGATGTTGTTGAAGCAGCAAAAGCGATCGATCCTCATGTTTTTATCGATATTTCCAAGTCAGAAAGAATCATCGGAAATTATTATCAGAAACCGTTAGATTAATCTTGCTTTTTTATTCGAAAAATGGTTAAATAATAATGTCTTTTTATCAAGAGATGAGGTAGAGAGTTAGCTCGATGACCTCACGCCAACCTGCCCAACGGCAAGGTGGTTCTGCTAACGGCGATAAGGAAAAACGCATCTTATGCACCAACACCTTCACGTCGGAGGTGTTTTATTTTGATAAAAAGCCCTATAGGAGGAACGAAATGAAAGACTATTTATTCACGTCGGAAAGCGTCACAGACGGTCATCCCGACAAAATCTGCGATCAGATCGCGGATGCGATACTGGATGCGGCGATCAAACAAGATCCGCTGTCGAAGATGGCGGTAGAAGCGACGATCAAAGATGATTTTATACTGGTTTACGGTGAGTGCAATACCAAAGCCGTGATCGACTACGTTAAAATCGCAAAAGAAGTTGTCAGCAGTATTGGTTATAAAGAACATTATCATGTAGAAACGAAAGTAAACAAACAATCATCCGAGATCTACAATGCGGTCACATTCAACAATGATATCGCGGCAGGGGATCAGGGGATCATGTTTGGTTATGCCTGCAATGAGACTGAAAATTACATGCCTTTGGCAATCGATACAGCTCATAAATTAGCGAAACGTCTGAGTGACCTCAAATTTGAAAATGATTTGATTCGACCTGACGGCAAGACACAAGTCACTGTACACTACCTCGATAATAAACCGGTTTCGATCCACACGATCGTTATCTCGGCGCAACATGACGCCAGCATCTCGCAAGAAGAACTTCGTAAATTGATCATGGCAGAAGTCATTGCCAAAGTCGTCGATCCTAAATGGTTGACACCTGAAACTCACTACTACATCAATCCGAGCGGATCGTTTGTGGTCGGCGGTTCCTTCAGTGACAGCGGTACTACCGGTCGCAAGATCGTCGTTGATACTTACGGCGGAACAGGCCGGATCGGCGGCGGATGTTTCAGTTCGAAAGATCCGAGTAAGGTCGATCGCAGTGCTGCCTATTATGCTCGCTATGTGGCAAAGAATATTGTTGCCAATGACCTGGCAGATCGCTGTGAGATCCAACTTTCTTACGCGATCGGTCAAAGTACACCTATTTCAGTCATGGTCGAAACATTCGGTACCAATCACGTAAGTGAGGAAGAAATCTACCGATTAGTCGAAAAGAACTTTGATTTCCATGTTGGAAATTTGATCAAGGAGCTAGATTTATTGCGTCCTATCTATCGTTCAACCAGCAATTTCGGTCACTTCGGTCGTACCGGTTTCAGTTGGGAAAATATCATTAAAATAAAATAACGGGTAACCGTTATTTTTTTTTGGAGTGTCCTGCTTTACAATTGATTATAAGCGTTGTTTAATAGTTAAGTAACTTAATAGTTAAGTCACTTAACTGAAAAGGATAGGAGGCCGATGTGGAAGAGAATCAAATCAAGCAAATGGTTCAGCTGCTGATATCAACGATGGAAAATATCCGTCGTACCGAGAAAAATATGCGTAAATCGATTGAATCCGAAAACAATTATCTATTCTTGTTGATGGAATTGGCACGGATATCGCAAGGCAAACCGATCTCAATCGGGCTGTTTACGGAAACATTGCAAGTTTCACCGGCTGCGACGACGCAATTTATCAATCAGCTGCAATTGCATAACTTAGTGAAACGTACGGTCTGTGAGACAGATCGACGGCAAGTTCTTGTTCAGTTGACTGATGAAGGGAAACAGTCAGTGGAAGAGGGTCAGAAAAAACTTGAGATCTATGTAAAACAATTGTTTGCATTTCTCGGGAATGAAGACGCCCAAAAATTGAATGAGATTTTAGCAAAAATTTCGTTATTCTGTCAGAATGACAAAGGAGAAATCGTATGAATAAAAAAAATAGAAACAGGATCATATTACTGCTGATTATAACGGTTGCGATCATCGCAGCTTTCGCACTTTTCAACAATTTGAAACAAGCAGCTCAAAAACGAATCATCAGTGAAAGTACCATCGTTAAAGTTGAGAAGGGTGATTTGATTCTTTACAGTTTGGCTAAAGGGAAAATCGCATCAGCGTCGGTCACGGATGTCACATTTACCGGTTCCATCAAGAATATTTATGTCAAGATCGGTGACACGGTCGCTAAAGATGCCGTCATTGGCCAATACACGAGTTTGACACAGCGCACTGTAGATATAACAGCCTGCGTTGCCGGAGTTATCACAGCGGTCCCGTCAGCCGTTAAAAACACCTTCAGTATTGCTGATTCGAATCAACTTCAAATGAATGTCGAAATTTCCGAGAAAGACATCGCAAAGATCAGTGTAGCGCAAAACGCGGTAATCTATGTAGATGCGATCAACGTCAATATCAACGGAAGTGTCACAGCAATCTCACAAGTCGGTAATACCAGTGCCGACTATACCACCTACACAGTCACGGTTACGTTCAGTAAGGGTGACAACAAAATCTTTTTAGGGATGACCGGCAGTGCCAAGGTCGAAACAACAACTAAAAAAGATGTATATAAAGTTCCGATCGAAGCCCTCGTCGAAGCAAGCGGAAAATACTATGTTTTAAACAAGACATGGTTTGATAATATGAATAAACCGAAAACCGATTATTACATCGAAGTGACCGTCGGCAGTGCCGATGTCAACTTTGCGGAAATCAGCGGGACTCAGTTGGATAATTTGGAAGTTGTCGTTCTTCCTACTTCAACCACATTGAGTTTCTTCAACAGGCCGTCCAGTGCTGCATCTAACTGACGTTAAAAAAAGGTACAAAATGGGTGAGACAATCGTCATGGCGTTGAACGGCATCAATCTGACCATCAATGAAGGCGACTTTACAGCGATCGTCGGACCCAGCGGAAGCGGGAAATCGACACTTATGAACATCCTCGGATGTTTGGATGTGGTCAGTTCCGGTACCTATACGTTAAATAACATTCCGATCCAAAATTACGACGAGGATACATTAGCGGAAATCCGCAATAAACAGATCGGGTTTGTTTTTCAACAATTCAATCTGTTACCTAACTTTTCGGCACTTGAGAACGTGATCATTCCGATGACCTATGCGCGTGTACCGAAAAAAATTCGGGAAAAGAAAGCAGCCGAACTGTTGGCTCAGGTCGGACTTGCGGATCGTATCTATCATAAGCCGACCGAACTGTCCGGCGGACAACAACAACGTGTATCGATCGCACGCGCTTTAGCGAATGATCCGCACATTCTGTTGGCCGATGAACCGACCGGTGCGTTGGACCAAAAAACCGGCCAAGAAGTACTGGCGTTGTTGAGTTCGCTCAATAAGCAGGGAAAGACCGTCATCATCATCACCCATGACATGAATGTTGCCAAATATGCAAAAAGAATCGTTACACTGCGTGACGGTGTGATCGAAAGTGATACGGAAGCAGGTGAAGCGCATGATTAAAGAATATTTTTCCATCGCATGGCGATCGGTTATTGCGCATAAAATCAGAGCACTGTTGACCACGCTCGGTGTTGTGATCGGAGTCGCATCGGTCATCTTATTATTGTCCCTGGGTAACAGTGCCAAAGCCGAAGCTGCCAACCAGATTCGAAGTATCGGAAGTAACTTGGTCTTTGTCAGTGTCAATGACTCGCAGGGCGTCTTGCCGTCCATTTGGCTGGACGAACTTAAAAGTTCGGGGCAGATGGCTGCCGTGAGTGAATTGATTCAAGGAAGTACCTCATATCAAGTCAACGGAACGGACGTAGCCGTCAGTGTCAGCGGTGTCAATCAAAATTACGGCTATATTTCCAATCTATCGTTAAGCAGCGGTCGCTTTCTTTCATCAGTCGATATCGACAATAACTTGGCTGTTGTGGTCGTGGGTTCTAAGATTCCCAATCAGCTGTTTCCCGGTGTGGATCCGATCGGTCAAACGATGGTGATCAAAGGGGTTCCGTTCAAGGTCATCGGTGTCAATAAGGCGCGCGGAACGACATTCAGCGGTGACATGGACATGATGGTCTATATCCCGCTTGATTACGCCGGATCGATCTTTACGAACTTCGGCGGGCAACGTACTTTTTACATTGCCAGCAACTCGGAGAAGACTGTCGATACAACGATCAACAAAGTCACCAATTATTTGAAGGCAACGATGCCGTCGGAGACACTCTATCGTGTATTCAGTCAATCGCAGATCCTCAGTGTCATGAATACATTGATGAGCTTATTGACGACTCTGTTAGCCGGCATCGCATCGATCTCATTATTGGTCGGCGGCATCGGAATCATGAATATCATGTTGGTGACAGTACGTGAGCGTACTCGTGAGATCGGTGTCCGCAAGGCGCTAGGTGCGAAACGTTCGCAGATCCTGTTTCAGTTTTTGATCGAAGCTGTCATTATCACCATGTTGGGCGGTATCATCGGTTTGATCATCAGTTACATCGGAGCTTCCATTATTCAATATTTCAGCAGTTTCAAAGTAACGATCGGTTTAGATTCTGTGATTCTCTCACTGGTATTTTCAATCACCATCGGAATCGTGTTCGGAATCTATCCCGCCAATAAAGCCAGTACCCTTGAACCGGTCGAAGCGCTACGTTACGAATAAACAAAAGATTTTAAAAAGACCGACTCTTGCGAGTCAGTCTTTTTTTATGCAGAATCAGTTACTTTGCCACTCTTTACAGACATCTACCCAACCCCGGGAAGATGAGTATTTTATCAGTTCTTCGATCGACAGTTCAATGGCCGAATTAGAACTTCCGCAAGCAGGGAAAACCATCGAGAAACGTTTCAGTGATTCATCCAGATAAACAATGGCAGAGGTCGGCAGGGCGAACGGACAAACACCGCCGACCGCATGGCCGGTTTTTTCCAAAGTTTCTTCGGCATTCAGCATCCGCGCTTTCATCCCAAACGTGCTTTTAAATTTAGCGTTATCGATCTTGGCATCACCGGCCGTTACGATCAGCAGGGCACTTGAATCATGCCGGAAAGCCAGTGTTTTGGCAATCTGCTTTTCCTCGCATTTTAAAGCCAAAGCGGCATCAATGACAGTCGCACTCGAAACATCAAATTCCAGAATCCTCTTGTCTATGCAGTAGTCGGAAAAGTATTCAATCACTTTTAAAATAGCCATCTGTGTACCTCACTGTAAATCAATGGGAATAATGTACCATGTCAACCGTGACATTTCAAGTTCTGATCTTTTAATAGTTGAATATAGAAGCTCTTCTACAAAAAAAACAGGAGCAATAAGTTCCTGTTTTTATCATTCAGATGAATCTAAGTCTCAATTCGCAATACGATGATGATATTCCGGGGTATTTATATCGATTGCTCCGAAGGAATAGCCCATCGATTTTCCATAACGGATGATATCGCGCAGGGCTCCGACGGTTGCGGCATGGCCGGCTCCGTCATGCATCAGAACCACATATTGCTTGCCGCTGCCCAATTGGCCTTTAACGTTGGCGACTAGTGCCGCACTGCCAAGATTACTGGCATCACCGGAGGATACGTTCCAATCAAAGTAATGGAAACCTTGCTCTTTGAGTTGGATGCTTAAACGCGTCATGATACCCGGATTAAAACGACTGACTGAATTTGAAGCACCGCCAGGGAAGCGGAAGAGATAGGATTTGTAGCCGGTCAATGCTTCAACTTCAGTTTGGATCTTATATAAGTTATCGAAGAACACTGCCTCCGAAGAGTAAATATATTGATAATTATGGACATAGCCGTGAAGTCCGATCGTATGACCTTCGGCGTACGCTTGTTGGATGAGATAATTATATCCGACATCACGGTGATTGACGAAGAAAGTGGCTTTAACTCCTTCTTCACGGAGAATACGCAGAACATCAACGGTATTCGAACTCGGTCCGTCATCAAAGGTCAAATAAATGACGCTGCCAGAGTGCGAAACATTCGGTGCAGGCGGAGCAGTGATATTAACGGTACGTTTAGCTTCGGATTTATTTCCGGCGCTGTCAGTTGCACTGTATGTGACCGTATAAGTACCAAGTTTGGACGTATTAACATTCGAAGAAACTGTAATAGTCTCGGTTGGTATTGTTCCGCAATTATCCGTTGCCGTGGCTCCGGCATCGTTATAGGTCGAGTATGACGTCAATGAGATGACCGCCGGTCCGTTAAGCGTGATGATCGGAGCTGTTGTATCCTCATAGCGAAGGGTACGAACTTTAGTTACACTGTTACCGATTCGATCAGCGACCGTATAACTGATCTGAGCTGTTTCATTTTTTACGGCAACAGAGGAACTTACATCCCCGTCAGTGATATCAATGGCTGAAAAACCTTCTTCGACATATTGCTGATTCGGACACACGAGCGTATCAGCTGAACCATTAAGGTTAAGATCTGGAGGTGTCGTATCTTTTACGACAACTTTGCGAACGATCTCTTCGATGATTCGTTGACCGTCACTAAGAATATAGGTGACATCATAAACACCCGGTACACGCGCCTGTAGGTTTCCTGCGACCGTTACAGTGACTCCGGTCATCTTGGAATTGACTAATTCGACTCCCGGATCATCAAACAGATGTCCTGATTCAAGTGTCAATTCTTTGACGCCGACAATGCGCAGATATTTCGGTTTATTTAGTTGCATAAAAAGAGCCGCTGATAGGATGCTGACGATACTTAAAATAATCCAAAATTTATTTTTTTTGCCCACGTTGTTGCTCCCCCGATAACTAGTGTTCGTTGATCAATGCTTGTTCAACGGCTTTAAGTATGACTTTACTTGAATAAGTGGCGTTGGAAATCGTATCCACCTGTAATGTTTGATCGGCTATGATTTTATCGACAATAACTTCAGCCGGTTTACCGCGGCCGTTGAAATGTTTTGTGATGTTGATCGCTGTGACACGTTGATCGATCACGGAAACCGTAACATCGACACTGACCGGAAACAGGGAATATGAACCGTTATAAAATCCATCGTTCAATTGTGAAAAATCGATCGTTGCTATTGTTAAGTGATTCAATTCATTTTTACCGGACCAACTCAGATATCCAAAGATTGAAACGACGATAAGAATCATAATTGCCACACTTCCGAAAAACCAACGATAGATCAGTTTTTTCTTTTTCATGACGGTGCTTCTTTCTCTAATTAATATATATGACTTTTACTCATAATTCAAGTAACTTGATAAAAAAAAGCCCGATTTATCATCGGGCTTAAACTACTTACTATTCTTCTTCGAACTGACTGTTATACAGGGTCGCATAGAAGCCGCCTGCAGTCATCAAATCAGCATGGTTTCCTTGTTCGACGATCGATCCGTGGTTCATGACCAAGATCAAATCGGCATCGCGGATCGTGGATAAACGGTGCGCAATAATAAAGCTTGTGCGTCCGATCATCAGTTTTTCCATGGCCTTTTGGATCAGTACTTCGGTCCGGGTATCAACCGAACTGGTGGCTTCATCTAAAATCAGAATCTGCGGATCGGCCAAGAATGCGCGCGCGATCGTCAACAGTTGCTTTTGACCCTGTGAAATATTCGTTCCTTCTTCATTGATGACCATATCGTAACCTTCCGGTAAGGTCTTGACGAAGTGGTCGACTTTCGCCATTTTGGCGGCATACAGAATCGTTCCTTCATCCGCTTCGTGATTTCCGAAAGCGATGTTGTCGCGAATCGAACCGTTGAATAACCATGTATCCTGTAATACCATACCGAAGGCATGACGCAGACTGCTGCGTTTCAAGTCACGGATATCAATGCCGTCAATCTTGATCGCACCGTCTTTGACGTCATAGAAACGCATCAACAGGTTGATCAGTGTGGTTTTACCGGCACCGGTCGGTCCGACAATTGCGATACGCTGACCTGGTTTAACTTCAATATTCAGATTTTTAATGAAGATATTCTCATCGGAATAACCGAATGAAACATTTTCGAAACTAACGTTTCCCTCAACATTATCCAAAACTTTCGGATCGGCTGCTTCAGGGATCTCATTCTTTTCATCCAAGAACTCGAAGACACGTTCGGCTGCTGCGATCGTCGACTGTAATACGTTGGCGATCTGAGCGGTCTGGTTGATCGGCTGCGAGAAATTGCGGGTATATTGGATAAAGGATTGGATATCACCGACTTGGATCTTACCGTCGATGACTAAATAACCGCCGAACACACAGACTGCAACAAAGCTCAGATTACCGACAAAGGAGATGATCGGCATCATCATCCCTGAGAAGAACTCGGAACGCCATGATGTTTCATACAAACTGTCACTGATGCGGTTGAATTCTTCGATTGAAGCCTTCTCACCGTTGAATACTTTTACGATCGCATGACCGCTGAAAGCTTCTTCGATCTTACCGTTGATCGCGCCTAATTTGGCTTGACGTTGTTTGAAGTACTTCTGACCCACTTTGACGATATTCATGATCAACAGAAGACTGACAGGTAAACTGATGATTGCAATGAAGGTCATCGGGATATTGATCGACAACATCATGATCAGAATTCCGATAACTGTCGTGACGGAAGTAATGACCTGCGTGATGGACTGTTGGAGTGAATTGGAGATCGTATCGACATCGTTGGTGATACGGCTCAGAATATCTCCGAATGATTCCGTATCATAATATTTCAACGGCAAGGCACTGATCTTTTCCGTGATTAATTCGCGGAAACGATAGGTGATCTTTTGCGATACTTTCGACATGATGAAGGTTTGAATGTAGGTAAAACCGGCACTCAAAGTATATAGTAACAACATAAACAACAACATATTCTTAACATAGGTGAGATCAACGTGTGCTCCCGGCACTTTCATGACCATCTGATAGAATCCCGTGAAGATCTTGGTGGTAACATTACCTAACAGTTTAGGTGACCAGATTGCGAAGACCGTACCGAGGATTGCGAAACCGAAGATAACGATTAATTGAAGCCAGAAAGGACGTGTGAAGGAAACTAAGCGTCTGAACGTACCTTTGAAGTCTTTGGCTTTTTTGACGGGCGCACCCATTGCGCCCATAGGTCCGCGACTCATGCTAATT
>Ga0209100_1001507_pt1 | contig 15768 bp, 10 predicted proteins | sample lystaG_FD_185480 | JGI IMG/M metagenome (GOLD analysis project Ga0209100, IMG submission 185480) | Glacier valley bacterial and archeal communities from Borup Fiord, Nunavut, Canada, to study Microbial Dark Matter (Phase II) -... | ecosystem: Environmental > Aquatic > Freshwater > Ice > Glacier ...
TTCAAATCCTCAGCACCTCCATCAATTTATGAGTTTAATGTAATAGATTTTTAAGGAAGTTGTACTTAATAACATTTGAATCACTAAATGACAGCATCAAGGATTATAAAAAAAACTGAAATTGGCATGAAAAATATATCAACAAATAAAATATATAGCAAGTGATGCAAAAACATTCAATTGATTGAAAAATAATAACTTCTAAAGCAATCATATAAACCATGAAAAATTTTATCAGCTTGTTACTTTTCCTGAACCTCATTCAGGTGGCCAATGCAACCAATTATTATGTTTCTGTTTCAGGAAAAGATTCGAATGACGGTAAAAGCTTGGCCACAGCATTTGCATCTATCCAAAAGGGGCACGATGTATCCAATCCAGGCGATACCATTTTGGTTGCAGATGGTACTTTTACAGAAGAGGTGAAGATCATCCGGAGTGGAAACAGTATCTCAAACATTGTTTATAAATCCATAAATAAATGGGGTGCCAAAGTGACCAATACATGGTATAATTGTTTTACTGTCAAGGCAAGTTACATCACCATTGACGGGTTCGAATTGGTGGCTCCGGCCATCTATGGTTCAGGAGTTGGGGCTATGCCTACAGATGCTCCTGTTTCTTTCAATCATCACATTACAGCTCGAAACAATAAGTGCCACGACTCCGGACAGGGAGGAGTTGGTGTTCAGGATTGCGATTATATTACCATTGAAAACAATATTTGCTATAAAAATTCATGGATCATGCCTTATTGTGGCAGCGGAATATCAATTTATGGTCGATCTACTTTCGACACAGAGCCGGGGTTTCATTACATTGTTCGAGGCAACATTTGTTATTTGAACGATAACGGTCCGTCAACTAACCTCACCGATGGAAACGGAATAATCATTGATGACCTTCGGAATACGCAGACAAATAACCATCATGGACTTGCACAAAGCCTTACTTATATAACTCAGGCTGTTCTGGTTGAAAACAACTTGTGCTATGCCAACGGTGGAAAGGGAATACATTTAGCCTGGTCGAACAATGTTACCATTAGAAATAATACCCTTTATGGCAACTGTACCAGAACAGATCAGGCCAATGGTACATGGAATGGTGATTTAAGCCTTGCTTTTGCTTCGAATTGCATTTCCGTAAATAATATTTGTGTTTCAACAGTGCCAAATTATAATGCACATGGGGTATTTGCCGGCGCAAACGCAGGAATTGGTGTAAGCTCAAATTTGAGTTTTTATAATAACATTACCTACTGCACATTTGACCCAACCCGACCGGCTGTATATAGCGAAGGAATATCTATTTCCTTTACTGGAGCTAATGATAACAAAATAGCCACCAACCCTATGCTTCTTGACCCGACTAATTTGAATACTCCAGATTTCCACCTGAAATCCGGAAGCCCGGCCATAAATTCCGGTTCCTCCGCTTATGGAAACAATGTCACTGACCTCGATGGCCATACCCGGGTAGTAGAAAACATAGACCTTGGTGCTTATGAGTATAGTGGGATCACAGCAGTTCAAAGCATAGGCAAACCCACAGCAATCTTGATTTCCACTTCGTATTCGTACGGAATTTTAACAATAGGCAATTTGCCTGATGAACCGTGCAATGCGTTTCTATATAGTTTGGATGGCCGACTGCTCACATATAGATCAATATCTGGTTCAGGAGAATTAAATGTAGGCCAGGTTCCCGAAGGGATTTATATACTGAGAATAGAAGGACGAACAACAAGATACAATTCAAAACTGAAATTATGAAAGGATTCTTTTTTTTGTGTGTTTTCATTTGTTGCCTAAAATTAGCAAGTGCAACCAATTACTATGTTTCTGCATCTGGAAAAGATTCAAATAACGGCAAAACCATTCAGGATGCCTGGGCAACGCTTCAGAAAGCAGCCGACACGATGATTGGCGGCGATACTTGTTTTGTTGCCGATGGAACTTATAATCAGGATATAAAAATCAATCGTTCTGGTTCAGAATCCGGAGCATTAACTTTTAAGTCCATCAATAAATGGGGCGCAAAAATTACCAGTGAGAATTACATTTTCAACATTGGCGAGTCAACCGAAAAGGTGGGTTTTATTACCATAGACGGTTTTGAATTGGTAGCTCCCGGAACCTATGGCGTTGGTGTGCACAGTAAAAAAGGAGCGCATAATATCACTGTCCGCAACTGCTGGGCACACGATTGCGGCGAGTCGGGAATCGGCTTGCAGGATGGCGATTATCGAATCCTCGAAAACAATGTTTGCAACAACAATTCGGCGCTGATGAAATACTGCGGAAGTGGAATCACCATCTACGGAACTTATCTTTATGACGAGAAGCCCGGTTTTCACAACATCATTCGGAACAACATCAGCTTCAACAATATAAACGATCAGAAGTTAACTTTAAATACCGACGGAAACGGCATAATTGTAGATGATTTACGGAATACTCAAATCGGAAATCATCTTGGTGCCATGGATATTAATTACTCCGGAAACGAAACGCTGGTCGAGAATAACCTTTGCTACGGAAATGGCGGCGCCGGAATTCAGTTGTTTGTCACCAACAACATTACTGTCAGAAATAACACCTGTTACAGCAATCAACTCAGGCGATCAAATGATGCGTGGCGCGGAAACATCAGTGTTTCATGCTGTGCCAACGTGAAATTCATCAACAATATTTCGGTGGTGAGTACCAGTTTGCGAGCCGACAGCGGCGATTCCGACTGGCCGGAATTTGCAAAAAATGCTACCTTTGGCGCTTTTGGGGCAAAGGACAACATGTATGCTGCAAACTACAGCTATTACAATAACATTTCCTTCGACCTGAATTCTCCAACCAGCGATGCCATTGTTTCAGAAGGAATTGAAATCGAATTTAAAGGTAAGAATGGGAATCAAACCGCAACCGATCCGCAGTTTGTCGCTCCTGGTAATTCGGCTACAGTTGATTTTCACCTGAAACCAGGTAGTTCGGCCATCAATAAGGGAATAGTAATTTTTGGAGTTCCTAAAATGGATTTAGATCAAAAGTTCATTCGAGAAAACAAGATAAGCATTGGAGCAAATCAGCAATAATAAGAGACTTAAGATGAAAACAGTATTATTATTATTCATTGCTATCTTATTTATGTCCGGACTTTGTTTGAAAGCCCAATCGGGTTCTGAAAAACGCACCCTGAAAGTAATCAACCTTTCGGGTAGTAATTACGAAATGGGCTTTCAACATGGTCAACAATTAAAGTCTGAAATTGACCAAGTAATTGTTAAATGGAAGCAAAATATCGCGAACAATTTCAATGGTAATGCAGATTCCATCCTTCACGAATTTTTCGAATATGCTCATTTTATGCATGCCATTCAAAAATATGCGCCTGAACTTTTAGAAGAAGTCAAAGGCATTGCAGCAGGTTCCGGCCAAAACTTTGAAGACATGCTTGGCCTAAATCTGATGGATGAATACTGGGTTTATCTGAACAACAAGCAAAACGGGGTAGAAAGTCATCATTGTACTTGTGTTGGAGTTCCGGCTTCAAAAACACATCCGGCTTACCTGGCTCAAAACATGGACATCGAAAAATACCTCGATGGCTACCAGGTATTGATGCGTATTTCAGCGAATGGAAACCGCCCGGAACAACTTATTTTTACTTTTCCCGGTTGCCTTGGCCTGAATGGACTCAACAATAACTCGATTGCATCATGTGAAAACACCGTACTGCAGTTAAAAGCTTCAAACGAGGGATTGCCTGTAATGTTTGTGGTGCGTCGAATTATTGGCAGCACCAATAAAGATGAACTCCTGAAATTTATTCAAACTGTTCCTCATGCTTCGGGCCAGAATTACATGATTGGAATTGGCAATGCGATTTTTGATTTTGAAGCTTCCTCCAACAAAGTTGTTCGCCTTTTTCCTGAAACTGAGAATGGAGTGGTAACACATACGAATCATCCACTATTGAATGATGATGCAAAACCCTGGTATGCTGAATTTGACCCCAAACTGAACCAAAAACACGAAGGAAACAATAGCTGCATTCGACTGGAATCTGCGCAACACAACATGGGAAAGTCACCTGAAATATCAGATCAGACTATTAAAGCGGCGCTTCGTGCAACAGATGATCCGTCAAATGCCGTATGCCGCTCTCTGAGCAACAATGGCCGTTCCTATACTTTTGGATCGACCATTATGACGCTTGGTGAAAATCCTTCTTTGCAAATAACATCTGGTCCACCCAACGAATCGGAATACAAAACCTTTACATTTACTGAAAAATAAATAATAACCGAAAAAATTACACATAATGAAAAAACATTTGCAAAAAACTAAACTTTTCCACTTTCAATCGGGATTTACACTGTCTCTTATACTCATTGCTTCCTTGATGCTCGGGTTTCAGTTTTGTAATCCAAAACCCAAAACGAATAAAGAAGCAGTGACTGAAACGAAAGATACCGTTCAGGTACGAAGGTTCTTTTCCGAAACCAGTTTTTGGAATCAGGCCTTACCCGAAAATGTGGAGATTGACTCGCAAAACGCTCATTTTCTGGAATTATTGAAAAAGGAACCCAACGGACCGTTTTTCAAGATTAATCTGGTGGCCTGGACCATTCCGGTTTATGAAGTAAACGACTCAACGCCACGATATAAAATTCAACTGCATCACCTGACTCCGGCCGAGAAAAAGCGATGGAACACCAACCATGAAACATTTGGTCATGGAAAGGAATTTGATGCAGAGCCGGTGCCAATTCCCAAAGACGCACAAGCCGATCCACAGGAAGATGCGCATTGCGCCCTGATCGACTGGAAAAACCGAATGGCCTGGGACATGTGGGGATTGACAAAAAATGCCGACGGAAGCTGGACCTCCAATACCGGAATGAAATACAGCATCGACGGCGAAGGTGTTTTTGATCCGAAAGATTTTGGGATGAAGGATGGCGAAAGCGTTCATTATTATGGCCCGAGCCGTGCGGCGGGAGTGCCAGCAATTGCCGGTTTAATCATGTACGATGAAGTTCAGAAAGGCGAAATCAACCACAAGCTGGCCTGCGCCACACGCGTGAATGCTTACAAGGAGCATGTATTTCCTGCAACCTGGACTGACGGGTTTATTCCGGGAGGAATTCCTGAAGGTGCGGTCATTCAGCTCGATCCGAAACTTGATCTGACGAAATTCAATCTTTTACCGGGAGAAATGGCCGTTGCCAAAGCTTTGCAAAAATATGGAATGGTTGTAACCGACATTGCTGCTGCCAACACTTTGTATGGCGAAGGTTTGTGGGGACATCCGGGTAAAAGCTGGGATGGAATTCTGCGCGAGGATGGTGGTGGAATAAGCTCTATCCCAATTGAGAACTACCGCATTCTGAAAATCAGCAACCGGGTGAACAAGGGCGACAGTTACACCAAAATCCTGAACGACGCCGGACTCTGGCCTAACTAAAATTGCATTTTCAACATATTATAATTGAATTTATAAATCAAAAATAGTAGCTACTATGTATCATCAAAACATCAAATCGAAATGGCATTTATCGAAAATACTGGTTTGTCTCTTTATTGTAATTTGTTTATTTTTTGAATCATATGCTCAAAAAAGTTCAGCCTTGTCTTTAACTGAAAAAGGCAAATTTGCCCTGGGCTGCAACTACTGGGCATCCCACGCCGGAACAAACATGTGGAAAGACTGGCAACCCGATGTGGTGGAAGCCGACCTGAAACAAATTTCGGAAGCCGGAATGCAAATGATCCGTGTTTTCCCCATCTGGCCAGATTTTCAGCCGATTTACCAGTTTTACAGTTCAGGTGGTTCTTTAAAGGAAATCCGTTTTAAGGATGGACCACTTCCAGGTAATGGTCCGGGCAAAGTTGGAATGAGTGTGGAGATGATGGCGCATTTCAAACAGTTTGCCGATCTGGCACAAAAACACAACATCAAGCTGGTGGTTGGTTTGGTTACCGGCTGGATGAGCGGTGAACTTTTTATTCCGCAGGCGCTGGAAGGACGCAAGATCTTATCCGATCCGACTTCCATCATGTGGCAGGTGAAAATGGTTCGGAACATGGTACATGAATTTAAAAATCACCCGGCGATTCTGGCCTGGGATTTGGGAAACGAATGTAATGTGATGGAAGATGTGGAGAGTTCGCAAGTTGCCTATCTATGGACTGCCTCAATTACCAATGCCATTAAGGCCGAAGATCAAACGCATACGGTTGTTTCTGGCATGCACAGTCTTTCCTCCGGAAGTGACGCCAAATGGAAAATTCAGGATCAGGCAGAACTGAATGATTTATTGACTACACATCCGTATCCGTTCTGGACACCTCACACCAATCAGGATCCGGCAAATACAATCCGAACAATCATGCATTCGGCAGCCGAAACCCGCATGTACGGCGACATTGGCGGCAAGCCTTGTCTGGTTGAAGAAACCGGAATCATGGGACCGATGGAAGCCAATGAGTTTTCGAAAACAGGCTTTTTGCGATCAATACTATTCAATAACTGGGCGCAGGATTGTCACGGTGTGATGTGGTGGTGCGCTTACGACCAAAATCAGCTTACTTTTCCACCTTACGAATGGGCGGCAGTTGAGCGAGATTTGGGACTTTTCAGAACCGATCGTTCAGCCAAACCGGTTGTCGATGAAATCAGCAAATTCCGGAAATTTCTGGATAGCCTGCCTTTTGAATCGCTTCCGGAGCGAAAAAAAGAAGCCGTTTGCATCCTGACCGATGGACAGGATCAGTGGGGTGTGGCTTACTCATCATTCATTCTGGCCAAACAAGCCGGTTTCGACATTGAATTTCAGCATGCCAACCAACCAATAAAAGATGCGCTATTGTATATTTTGCCTTCGATAAAAGGCCTGTCGCTAATGAATCGAACGGATTGGCTTTCTATACTCGACAAAGTGAAAGAAGGTGCAATCCTTTATATTTCCTTCGATCAGGGATTTTTGTCGCATTTTCTGGAACCGGCCGGAATTGAAGTGGTTACCAGTCAGAATCGAAATGCTTCAGTGAATTTTATCTCGAACGATGGTAGCATCAAGCCTTTTACAATGAACGCCGGACGGAAACTGAATATCAAAACCTCTACAGCCAAAGTGCTGGCTCACGAAACCGATGGAAATCCTCTGTTTACTGTGAATTCCTATGGCAAAGGGAAAATTTACTTCCTCGATATGCCTCTGGAAATGAACCTGACCAATACGCCGGGAGCCTTTACTGAAAATCCGGCTGAATGCTGGAAAATTTATCAAACCATTGCGGCAGAAGTCATAACCAAAAACCGTTCAGTAACCAAAAACGATCCGATGGTAGGCATTACCGAACACGATTTGTCGACTACCGAAAAAGTAGTTGTTCTGGTGAATTACAGCCCAACTGAAAGGGATGTTGCATTGACCGTTAATGATGGATGGAAGATTGAAAAGGCCTTGTATGGTGGACTTCCAGTGAAATCTTCGGTTAAACTAAAAGCGAATGATTCCTGTGTGCTGTTGATCAAGAAAGATTAATTCATTTCACGATTGTAAAAAAAACTATTTCTGATGAATAAGTTTAGGATATCACAAAGTCTGCTCAAAATAACTTTTCTGTGTATTACCATGCTTTTTTGTTTCTATTCAGAAGCCAAAATCTGGACATTATCTGACTCAAATCTTGAAGTTCGGTTTGATGACCAAACTGCTTTGTTCTCGGTTACTGACAAGCGCTGCAACAAAGTTTGGGAACAGTCTCCTTCAAAGGAACAGTTTTCGGTGGTAAAAACCGGGCAAAAAGGAAACTCTTTGAATGTGATGCTTTCTGGAGTCATTTCGCTTGAAGCAAAAATTTCCCTGACAGAAAATTCAGCACTGGAGATAGTTCTCACTGCCAATGAAAAGGATGCTTTCGAAGAACTGGCTTTTCCTTCAGCATTCAAAACGACTGACAAAAATTACTACCTGCTCGAAACCGACGGCGAAGGACTTTTGCTCCCCGTGGATGATCAGAACTATCCGCTAGGAAATGGCGTCACTTATTTCTGTGGTGGTGGCCTTTCTATGGCCTGGATGGGTGTAACCGACAGTAAATTTGAAACCGGTTATATGGCCGTCCTCGAAACACCCTATGATGCAGCACTGCGAACTAAAAGAGAAAATGGTTTGATTACTTTTTCACCGGTTTGGCTGCCCTCCATGGAAAAATTCGGATACGACAGGAAAATTACCTATCATTTTTTCGATAAAGGCGGCTACGTTGCCCAGGCTAAAACATACCGCGATTACATCTGGAAAAAGAATCAGGTGATTACTTTGAAGGAAAAGATGAAGCGCTTCCCTGCGATGGAAAAAATGCTGGGCGGGGTACAAATATATGTCTGGGATAAAGCGCGTGAAGTAGAATTTGCCAAAGAACTGAAAACATCGGGCATTGAAAAAGCGCTATTTCTATGGGATGCCAACCATACACCCTATCCTGAAATTGGGTACGATACTAAACTAAAGGAATTAGACTATGCCACCGGTGGCTACGAATTGTTCACCGATTTAAAAACCAGAGATACTGCTTCGTATGAAGTGGATCAGCATGGCCCAATGCGATTTGCCCATACTGTTTATCCCGGAAAGTTCAACCAGCTCGCAGCCCGCAAAAGTGACGGCAAAACCTATTTCAATCAGTTCGGACATACGACTTGCCCCGAAGCTGTCAGACCGGAAATTTACCGGAAGGTGGAAGCCAAACTGAAAGAATTTCAGCATGAAACCTTCTTTCTGGATGTCTATACCGCTAATGGATTGTTCGAATGTTATTCGAAAGATCATCCACTTACCCGTGAGCAATTTGTTGAAGCGGTCGTCAAAAACCATCAGATTATCGAAGACAAATACAATCTCTATTTAGGGGGTGAATGGGGCGCCGAATTTGCGAATGCGCATGTGGCCTATGTTCATGGTATAATGACTTTACAGCGAACCTGGTGGGGATCAGGAATTGAGAAAAAAGGAACCATCTATTACACCGGCGACTGGCGAAGCAACCCGCGCCCGACGCAGATGGTTGGTACACGGGTAGCCAACGATACCTACCTGAAATATTCGATCAACGAATATACCCGGGTGCCATTGTACGATCTGGTGTATCACGATGCAGTGGTTACTTCTTGGCGCTGGGAAGATGGCAATCATCACACTCCCGAAATATGGTGGAAGAAAGATTTGTTCAACATGTTATATGGTTCTGCTCCGCTATGGAATCTGGATCGCGAACGCTGGCAGGAATACAAATACACCTTTATCGACAGCTACAAAAAAGTTGCTCCATGGCTGCAGCAGATTGCAACCGATGAGCTGGTTTCACACCGGTTTGTTACTGAAGATCATCAGGTTCAGGAATCGGTCTTCTCTTCAGGAAAGAAGATTGTGGTAAATTTTGGAGGCGAAGATTATACCTATTCCGGGAAAATTGTGAAAGCAAAATCATATCTAATTGATTAATTACTGTTCAATAAACAAACAACATGAAAAAGAAATTACCTGTACTTTTATTTCTGGCTTGCCTTTTTACTTTCTCCGCAATCGCCCAAACACAGCGAACGATCGATGAACCGCTTCCAACCCGGCAAGTTCATCTCGATTTCCATACTTCGGAATTTATTCCCGGAATAGGCGAAAAGTTTGATAAAAAGCAGTTTCAGGAAGCTCTGAAAATCGGCCATCTGAACCAGATCAACATTTTTGCCAAGTGCCATCACAGCTGGAGTTACTATCCTACCAAGATTGGCAATATGCATCCCAATTTAAAGTTCGACCTTTTAGGTGCCGAAATTGAAGCTTGCCATGAGATTGGCGTGAAATGCCCGATTTATTTTACAGTTGGCTGGTCGGCCCACGATGCTGAAACGCATCCCGAATGGTGTGCCCGTGAAAAAGATGGTAAATACCTGGCTTTTCTCTACGATTTCGATGCCAAACCCACCGATGTGAAAACCGAAAATTCGTGGAAATGGCTGTGTCCGGCTGCAGGCGGCTCCTACAGCGAGATGATCAAAAAACAGGTGGAAGAAATCTGCCAGAACTATCCGGTCGACGGCTTTTGGTTCGACATTTACCATGTGGCCGATTTAGGTTGTTATTGCGAAAATTGCACCAAACGGATGCAGGCCGAAGGGGTCGACAGGAATGACCATGAAGCTGTGGTGAAAAGCACAGCTTTGGCCATTAAAAAACATCAAACTGAACTAAGGGCAGTAATCACAAAATACTTTCCAAAAGCTACGGTCTACTTTAATGCCACTCCACATGTCCGCAATAACGGCAGTTTCAACAATCAGCTTTACGACCTGAACACACATCAGGAGTTGGAAGATTTACCATCGACCTGGGGTGGCTACGATAAATTGCCGCTGGAAGCGAAATACCATTTGCAGAACGGAAACCCAATTGTTGCCATGAGCGGAAAGTTCCATAAATCGTGGGGCGAATTTGGCGGTTTCAAACATGCCGATGCTATCAAATACGAAGCAGCTGCCATGATTTCGAACGGAGCAGCCTGTAATTTTGGCGATCAGCTTCACCCATCAGGACTTATGGACCTGGAAACCTACCGGAACATTGGAAAAGCTTACGAATACGTGGAAAAAATCGAAAAATATGGCCTGGGCGGCTTACCTGTTTCGCGTCTGGGATTGTGGTTGTCACTTGATAATGAAGCTGACTATGGCATGGTGAATATCCTGCTAGAAACGCACAACGATTTCGTTATTGCCAGTGAAAAAAATCTCGATAATCTTGAATTGCTGATTATTCCAAGTGCCGCTCATTTAAGCGATGCACAAGCTAAGCAGATCAACAACTGGGTTCAAAAAGGCGGAAAACTAATTGCCTTTGGCGAAGGTGCATTAAACAAAAATCACGACAAATTCCTGATCAATGCAGGAGCCGATTATATTGGGAAATCACCTTTCAATTTCGATTTTACGGTTGTAGAGAAAGAAATTGGCAACGATGTGGTTAGCTCTCCATTCTTGAATTATGAGTCGGCCCTAAGGTGCCAAACCACTTCAGGAACTGCTTTGGCGTATATTCGTGAACCCTATTTTAACCGCACCATGGAGAAGTATTCGGGACACCGGGCTACGCCATACAAATTGGAGAACTCAGAATATCCTGCAATTGTAAAAAACGGGAATGTCATCTATTTTGCCCATGAGCTCGATCAGTTGTATTATACCTCAGCGGTTCGCCTTCACCGTCAGCTGGTTGCAAATGCCATCGATTTGTTGAACGAAAAACCGATGCTCGCGGTCAAAAACCTGCCAAGTTGTGGCCGGGTAAGTTTCCTAAAACAAGGAAAGGAAAACCGTTATGTGGCTCATTTACTTTATGCTCCTGCCTTGCAGCGTGGCGAAGTGATGGTGATCGAAGACTTCCTGCCAGTTCCGGGAGTTGAAATCGAAGTGAATGTTCCGGAGAAAGTGAAAAATGTGTATCAGATTCCTTATCACAAAAAACTAAGCTTCAGCAGAAATGGGAATACCCTGAAGATAAAAGTACCGACATTTACCATGCACACCGGTATTGTTCTGGAATATTAAGATTTCAGTCAAATTAAAGTGGCTTTATAGCTTTGGTGTAACCACAATCAATGTTTTTGCAGGCGCGCAATTGAAGGATTTCCTTTCAGAAAAAGACCAGTTGCAACCTGTATTTCCATTGGGTGCAACTGATTTGCGCCTGTTTAAAGGGAAATGCACCGATTGCATGCTTTGTGCCTCGAAATGTCCGTCTAAAATTATCATTTCATCAACGGGAGCATGCGACAGTTCCCCGATTGTTCCTGTTCTGAATTTTCAAAATAACTATTGTCTCGAAGATTGTGTAGTTCACTTTGATTTTGTGATTTATGTGTTTCTTTTTACAACGTGTTTCTGATAATATACTTTATTCACCTTCGTCTTTTGAAGGAGCTTTTGGATTTATGTGAACCAAAATCGCCGAAACTATAGCTTACACTAAAATACGAGTAATTGTAGATCTCAAAACTCTTTTTATATTCCACCATTTCCCCGTTCCTGCCGCTGGAAACTGCATGTAGTCCATCAAGATTATCCGTATTGACAGCTCTCAATATACTCCCAACCTGTAATTTAATTTTCTCATTTAGAGAAAAAGAGTAACCGCCACCTAAAGCAAAAGACATTGCATATGAGTTAATTTCCGGATAAAATTTCTTATTGTCTTTTATTTTCGAAATGCCGATTCCTGTTTTTATAAAGAAGTGTCCTTTATCTTCTTCATCACCCGGAAGCATTATTTGATCTAAATTTAATACCATCATCAAATCGAATTGATTTACTTGACTATTAAAGGTTATCGGATTTTCACGACCTGCTAAATCCAGAATAGTAAGTCCTGTTTTATTCCATTTCCCGCTAATTCGAGTATTTAGCCAACTAATTTCGATTCCAAGTGACGGGGAAATGTTCCTCACCACAAACAACCCAATGCTTGGATTCACATCTCGGTACCAGAAACTGTGTCGTTTATAAGTTGCATTTGATTCCTGAATGTAGGCTGTTCCAAATATGGAAGCACCCGTCGATAGGCCAATTTCCCAAGGAGTAATGACTGGCATTCCACTCGTTAGAGGTCTTTTGGCGGAGGCACTGGTGAAGAATAGGATGACAAGTATTTGCGTAAGATAAAAGATGATTTTCATAATAGTTTCGATTCTGGAAAAGACGATACTTACCGGCGTATTTACCTGGCAAATAATTTAGTATTCAACCAAAATTTGGTCATCATAAATCTATTTCGATTTATTTGACTGATATTACGGATTCAAATCACTTATGTTTCAAATCATCTGTTCATTTTTGGTTATTACGTTCCAGTTCACGCAAGGTATCCATCTTTTTCTTTTGCAGGAAGCTGTTGATATCACCCAAGTGTTCTTTTACCTGTTTGTTACCGAACTCGAAAACTTTGGTAACCAATCCCGAAAGGAAATCGCGGTCGTGCGAAACAAGGATCAACGTTCCGTCGAAATCGAGCAACGCGCTTTTAAGAATATCTTTGGTTTTCATATCCAAATGGTTCGTAGGCTCATCGAGGATTAAGAGGTTAACCGGTTCCAGAAGGAGTTTTATCATCGCAAGCCTTGTGCGCTCACCGCCCGAAAGCACTTTCACCTTCTTTGTCAAATTATCGCCTCCAAACATAAACGCGCCCAGAATATCCCTGATCTTTGTCCGGATATCACCTTTGGCTACGTCATCGATGGTCTGGAAAACAGTCACTTCCTCGTCGAGTAACGATGCCTGGTTCTGGGCAAAATAGCCAATCATTGTATTGTGTCCGAGCGTGAGTTTTCCTTCGTATTCGATTTCACCCATCAATCCTTTTACGAGGGTCGATTTTCCTTCACCGTTTTTTCCGACAAAGGCAACTCTTTCGCCACGTTGAATCGTCAGCGATGCATTTGCAAAAACAAGATGGTCTTCATAGCTTTTGGTCATATCCTCGAGTACCACGGGATAATTTCCCGAACGGGGAGAAGGGGGGAATTTGAGCCGCAATGCGGAGTTGTCCTCTTCGTCAATCTCAACCAGCGTCAACTTCTCCAGCATCTTAACACGCGACTGAACCTGGTTCGTTTTGGAGTAGGTTCCCTTGAAACGATCGATAAAATCCTGGTTGTCGGCAATCATCCGGCGCTGTTCCTCGAATTGTTTCATCTGCTGCTCACGACGTTCGAGTCGCAAAGTGAGGTATTGCGAATAATTGACCTTGTAATCATAGATGCGACCCATTGTAACTTCAATGGTACGCGTGGTGATGTTATCGACAAAAGCCCTGTCATGCGAGATGATGATGACCGCTTTGGCGCTGTTGATCAGGAATTCTTCGAGCCATTGAATCGACTCTATGTCCATATGGTTCGTGGGCTCATCCAACAGGATCAGGTCGGGTTTCTGAAGTAAAATTTTGGCAAGCTCAATCCGCATCCGCCACCCGCCGCTGAATTCTTTAGTAGGACGTGTGAAATCTTCTCTTTTAAAACCCAGTCCGATCAGAATCTTCTCAACTTCAGCATCGTAATTGATCTCTTCGACCGAATAAAACTTCTCGCTTAATGCCGAAACCTGCTCAATCAGGGCGTAATAACTATCAGACTCGTAATCGGTACGCGTTGACATCTCGAGGTTCAGCGCCTCGATTTCGTGCTCCATCTCTTTGATTTTCGCATAAGCCTGGGCGGCCTCTTCAAAAACGGTACGGTTGTCTTCCGTCATTAAGTGTTGAGGCAGATAAGCAATCACTGCATCCTTCGGAGCCGATATCTTTCCGGACGAAGTAGTCCGTTTGCCTGCAATGATTTTAAGTAAGGTGGACTTTCCGGCACCATTTTTACCCATCAGGGCGATGCGGTCTTTGTCGTTAATTACGAACGAGATATCTTTAAAAAGAGTGGTTCCGCCAAACTCTACGGTAAGTCCGTCAACTGAGATCATAAACGATTTTTATTAAGCCGCAAATATAGTACTTTACTGAAAGGTAAAAGGCCAACGGAAAAAGGTTAAAGTTTTGTTAAAAGAGCCCCCGATATTTATTACATTGTCAGCATTATAAATAACTAATCACGTCTGTTTTTAAATCTTTAGTATGAAACGGTTAACAGTTAATTCTTCATTTCGTTTATTAATTTCTTCAATTTTATTGGTTGGATTTCTGGCATCGTGCAATGTCAGCCGGAAATATACCGCCGAGGCAACTAAAAAATGGGAAAAGGATATTCTCAAATTTGAACAGCAGGATAAAAGCGAAAAGGATCCTGAAAACGCGATCTTTTTTGCAGGAAGTTCGAGTATCAGGTTGTGGTCAACCCTTAAAGAAGACGTTGCACCTTATCCGGTGATTCAGCGCGGATTCGGCGGGTCGAAATTTTCTGATCTTGCTGTGTATGCCAAACGAATCGTTTACCCGCATCAGTTCCGGGCGCTTGTAATTTTCGAGGCCAATGATATTACGGGAAGTAAAACAGACAAGTCGCCCGAAGAGGTTGTTAAACTGTTCCGCAACATAGTAAGGACGGTACGGAAAAAATACGCAGATCAACCGATTTTCGTTTTTGAAATTACCCCTACAAAAAGCAGATGGGCTGTTTGGCCAACAGTAAAGAAGACGAACCAAATGCTGAAGGAAACGTGCAGTAAACTACACAATACCTATTTTATTGAAACAGCAACGGCCTATCTGAACAAAGATGGTGAACCCCGCAAGGAGCTTTTTATTAAAGATATGCTGCACCAAAACCACGAAGGATATATCATTTGGGGCGATCTTGTCCGTAAAAAACTGGATGAAGTGTTGAGGCACCAAACTCAAAAATAGCGGTTTCCCGAATTGTCTGAATTACTTTTAATGGGCCGCTGGCGATTGGCAACTGGCAGTTGGTAAAACGTCAGTTTGATTTGCCGGCCGCCAGTTGCCAATTGCCAGGTGCAATAAATATTGACCTTAATTCGGTTAGCTATCCTGAAATTCAAAGAGGAAAAAGCTACATTTGCGTAGGAATAATAAATTTAATAACTAAAATATTTTTTGATGAATACCTGGTTCGAATGCACTGCAAAATACATCAAGATGGACGAAAATGGCCACGAGAAAAAGGCCAGCGAAACCTACATGCTTGATGCCATCTCGTTTACCGAAGCTGAAAGTCGGATTTATAAAGAACTTCAGACAATGGT
>Ga0209100_1001511_pt1 | contig 15762 bp, 15 predicted proteins | sample lystaG_FD_185480 | JGI IMG/M metagenome (GOLD analysis project Ga0209100, IMG submission 185480) | Glacier valley bacterial and archeal communities from Borup Fiord, Nunavut, Canada, to study Microbial Dark Matter (Phase II) -... | ecosystem: Environmental > Aquatic > Freshwater > Ice > Glacier ...
GCGAGGGCATTCATGCCACGCTCCATGCCGCGTCGGGCCTCCTCATCGAAGGCAATCATCTTTGCCATGGGTGTGTAGTCCTCTTTCGATGGGTGGTGGCGCCGCCGATGCCCGCGACGGACGACGCTCGATTCGATGTTCATGTCACACCGGTCGAGCGCCTCATCGTCAGCGCCGAAGTCTTAGCACTCTAGGTAGCAGAGTGCTAATCCGATCTTGGCACTCTCCTGCTGAGAGTGCAAATGGTTGGACGCGGTTTCGCGCCCGGCGAAGCGCTGCGCGGACCCAAGAAGCCCGACTACGCGGTGTCGGTCACAAGGATGACGGAGATGCTGCCCTCCGGCGTGACGCCGAGCTCAACTGCCGAGATACCAAGCAACTCGGCGACCTTCTGAGCGGTGGTCTCGAACTGGGGATCCGTGTAACGCACCGTGTTCGCGGCCGGCAAGCCGGTCGAGAGGTTCCCCGCGACGACGGCCGTGAATCCGCCTGCGGTCAGCTTGTCCGCATTGCGCCCCGCAAGGCCGCCGATCTTGGCGGCGTTGAGGACAACGACGTTCGCGTCAAAATTCACGGGCTCGGCCGTGGCCGAAGGGCTCGGCGTTGGCGAAGGCGTTTCCGTGGGAGTGGCCGTCAGCGTCGAGGCGACCTCCGTGGGAGAGACGTCGACCGTCTGGGTGATCGTGGGAGACGCGACGTCGCCGATAGGCGGCAATCCAGACCCCCCGCCAGACGCCCACATATAGACCACGATTCCGTACGCGAGGGCGCCCGCACCAACAAAGATGAGGACCGGTGTGAGGATCGCCCACATGATGCTCTTGCGCCGACGATGCACGCCGACGGGGCCGCGCTCAGAGGCTGCGGCGTCGAACTCATCCTGAGGGTACGAAGGCACGGGGAAACGCTACCCCAGCGACGAGGAATGCAGTGAACGGCTCGCACGTCCGCGCTGCCTGGACGCGCGCATCCTGCGCAGCCGCTTGACCAGCATGGGGTCATGTGCGAGCGCCGAGTGAGAGTCGATCAGGGAGTTGAGCAACTGGTAGTACTCGGTCGCAGACATCTGGAACAGGTCACGGACGCTGTCTTCCTTGGCCCCCGCGTACTTCCACCACTGGCGCTCAAAGTCGAGGATCTTCGCGTCGCGCTCGCTCAGAGGCGTCGCCTCGGATGAGGTGAGGTTCGCGGCTACTGCTGACATGGGTTCAGAGTACCCGCGAATCACACGGTTGTCATTTGCCAACGTGTGCCGCGCTGCGGGCCCCACTTGCGGGCGCACGCCTCGCTAGGCTGGCCGCATGGTCGAGGCGTGGAAGACCCAGGTTTCGCCCGACTGGGCCGCGGCCCTCTCCCCCATGTCAGGCACGCTCGCGACCCTCGACGCATTCCTCGGTGCCGAGACGTCCGCTGGGCGACCCTTCCTTCCGGAATCATCCGCAATCCTCAACGCCTTCACGCGCCCTCTCGCCGACGTCAGGGTGCTCATCGTGGGCCAGGACCCGTACCCGACTCCCGGGGACCCCATGGGGCTCTCATTCTCGGTCGCTCGTGGCCGGCCGATGCCGCGATCCCTTGCCAATATCACGCGCGAACTCGAGGCCGACACGGGTGAGAGGCTATTGACCGGGGATCTCACGGCGTGGGCCGATCAGGGAGTGATGCTCCTCAACAGGTGCCTCACGGTGAGCGCTGGTGCGTCGGGGTCCCACCGAGGCCACGGTTGGGAGGCGTTCACGGAGCACGCCATCCGCGCCTTGTCCGCACGCGGCGGGCCACTCGTCGCGATCCTGTGGGGCCGCGACGCCCAGAAGCTGGCGCCGATGCTCGGAGATGTGCCGCGCATCGAGTCGCCCCACCCAAGCCCGCTCAGCGCGTCGCGCGGCTTCTTTGGCTCGCGGCCCTTCTCGCGGGCCAACGCGCTATTGGCACAGCAGGGTGCCGCACCGATTCGGTGGACCACATCCGGGGCCGCCTGCCGCGCGGACTCTTAGCAGATGTTGCCGTTGCTACCGACGGACTTGCCGTACAAGTAACCCGTGTTGCGGTCACCTGCCGCCCAGTTCAGGTTCGCTTGACCCACAAAGATCGGCAGTTGGCCGCACACATAACCGGGCGCCGCGAGCGGATTGTCGTTGCCGCTGAGGTTGTTGGGCACCCAACCCTGGAAATAGGGGTCAGCGAAGTTGATCGTGACGCGCCAGTTCCCCGTTGTGGTCCCTGACACCGTGAAGTAGAGATTGAATTGCTTGGGCGGCGTGCCGCCCCACAAATCAATCGACGTGTAGCTCATGGTGCAGGTATTGCCGGTGGGGGTGCCGTACGTGGCCGGCGCCTCCCAAGCGTTGCCCGGCCAAGCCGAGAGCTCAATACACGTGATGGGGCCGGTCACCGGCGCGGTGTAGGACCAGGTGGGCACAAACAGCCAGCCCTTGACCTTCGCGACCGCCTTAGTCACGAGCGACGCGTTGTAGGTAGCCCCGGCGCCCAATGTCAACGTCATCGTCGAGCCGCTCGCTGGAGTCGTGCTCGAGAACGTCGAGATGATGGCACCCGCAGAATTGTGCAAGTACACATTGATCGGCTTGTTCAAGCAGGCGGGCGCGATATTCGACACGGTGATCTGCGAGTACTGGGTGCCCGCTGGCACTCCCGCGGGCGTCACAGCCAAGTTCTGCGTCGCGCACTTCGCGTCCGTCGTGACGGAAACCTCGGCAGCCGGTTTCACGATGAGCTGTGACGCGGAAGCGGTCGAGGGGCCATAGAACGCTACTAGGCCCAGCAACGCCACAATCGCGGAACCACGAAGCAGCGCGGGCGCGCTTTGACGCGGCCTCTTGGCGGCGTGGCGGGGTGCGGGAGCGGGGCGCCTCAGCACCGCAAGCGCTGCAGCCGCTGCATCGGCGCCAGCGGCGACCATGCGCGCCACTGCGGCTTCGGTGCCCTCGACCACGCGGTCGATCAGATCAAGGTCTTTTTCGCTGTCCGGTTCGGGGTCGTCTTGACCCGCACCGTCGCCCTTGTCCTTGTCCTTGTCCTCATCGTCGTCGTTTCGCTCTTCACATTCGTCGCCCGTGTACCAAAGCATCAGGACCATGGCCGCGAGCAGCACGAGGGCCCACACAATGGGGTTAAGCAGCAGGACGGTCACCCGCCCAAAGTTGGAGTAGTGCACGAGCACGACGCCCTTGACCTCGTCGCCCTTGGGCGTGAAGGGGTCAATAAAGTCGTTGTTGTCGCCCTTCATCTGCCAGCCCTCGTCGGCAGATCCGCCGATGATGCGGTGGACGATCTGAGATCCGCCTAGGTCCTTCGGTGCGTAGACGATCGCGTCGCCGACGCTCGGCTCCATCTTGCGGGCGATCACCAGATCGCCGCCAAAGTAGTTGGGCTCCATCGACTGCCCGGAGACCACGACAATCGCGGTGTCTCCGCCCAGCTGCGTGGGCCACATGTACCACGCGTCAATCGCGACGATGATCCAGATCAGGAGGTTTCCAAGCAACGACAGATACCGGCGAGTGGTCCACTCGCCGGTATCTGTCAATCGTCGAATCTTCACGTGATCCGGTCAGCTTGTTTCGTCGCTTAGCAACGACTACTTGATGACGATGGTGATCTGACCCAAATCGGCGGTTACCGGAATGGCCGATGAAGTCACGTCGAACGTGTAGCCGCTTGTCGCGTCCGCTGCCACGATCGCGTGTGCTGCGGGGGCGAGGGGGCTTCCAGCGAAGCCCGTGTACGCGAGCGAGAACGAGAGGTCCTTGGTAGCGCAAGCCGCTGCGATCCCAGTGAACTTGATGCCCGTGACCTTTGAAGCGGTCGTCACCGGAGTGTCGTAGGTGTAGTCCACAGTGATCGCCGTGCTGCCCTGGCAGTTGTCAAAGCTGCTGACTCCCACGCCCACCTCGGCGGTGCTCGGGTTGACGGTCAACGATGATGCGGATGCCACGCTGAGTCCGGCGATGCCCATGATGCCGAGCGCAACAGCGAGCGCCTTACGCGAGTTCTTCTTCTTTGCCATGATTCTGGCTTTCCTTTCAATTGGCGTCCGGATGCCATCCCCCTTCCGGGTGGCACCCAAACTAGGGTCTGGGAGGTTCCGACGAGTCCATCGTCAGGTACGTTCCGCGACTTGAGAGTGACAAATGCCCCAATCATGACGCCCGCGTGTTGCGAAGTGACATATGTCACTTTCACGTGTCGAGAGCTGGCAGCGGGACTTGAACCCGCAACCGCCCGATTACAAGTCGGGTGCGCTACCAATTGCGCCATGCCAGCAAGGCCTCTTGAGCCCGCACAAGGATACCCATGTATCGGATGTCACACATCCGGAACGGACCTCGCGCGAGCGACAGTCAGGCGGGTCCGCGAAACGGACTCACGGCGTCAGGCGCCCGTGAGTGCGGCCCGCAGCGCACCCTCTTGGGTCCACTGAATGCTCGCAGGATCCGTCGGGTCCTGGATATCGCCGTTGAGGCCCAGCGTGGGTGTGTAGACCACGCCCGCCTTATTCGCCGCCTCGCTCGCGCTGCGCACCCACGCGGCGTATTCGTGGTCGGGAATCTTGGCGACCACCGCATCCGCAACCCCTGCAGTCGACGCGATTGACTGGATCTGCTCATCGGTCAAACCGGTCGTGCCCTCGGCGGGCTGATTCACCATGAGCAGCTGAACAAAGGCCAAGAACTGCTCGGGGGCCTCTTGATAGACGAGGACCGCGGCCGATGCCGCGCGCGTCGAATACTGGGTCCCTGACGACTGGGGATCAAGGTAGGCCAGCGGGTGATAGTAGACATCGACGATCCCCTCCGTACGGAGCTCATCAAGGGTCGCCGCCTGCGTATTTTCGAAGTATCCGCACGCGGGGCAGATGAAGTCGAAGTAGACGTCGAGGCGCGTGCGCGTCGGGTCGAGGTCCTGACCCGCGATCCCGTTCATGCCGACACCCAGCCCGCCGTCGCTGCTGGCCGCAGGCGCTCCAGAAGAGCCAGCGAGCGCCACGTCCTCGATCGCGCCCTGCCGCACGATGAAGGCGATGAGTGCGCTCACGATTCCCACCACGATCACCCCGGCGACAATCCACATCACCACGGTCCGACGCTGCTGAGCATCCACCTGGGCCTGCGCCGCCTTCTTAGCGTCGGCCACAGTGCTGGTCGTCTTCGCGTTGCCCATCGCTTCTTCCCCTACTGATTGGACCTTCAGTGACGCGCGGCTACTTGCCGGCCGCCTGGTTGACGGCCGCAGTGATGGCACCCTCGGTGCCCCAGTTCAGGTCGGTCGCGTTCGTCGAGGGATCCTGAATCACGCCGTTGAGGGCGAGAGACGGTGTTCCCTGCACACCATCGATGCTCGACTGCTCCGTGGCGGACCGCGCCCACGACGTGTAGGCGAGATCGGGAATCTTTGCCACGACAGCGTCGGGCACTCCGGCGTCGGTCGCGATCCCCTGGATCTCCTTCTCGGAGAGGCCCGAAGAGCCCTCGGAGGGCTGGTTGGCAAACATCGCCTTCGTGAAGGCCAGGAACTTGTCGGGGGCTTCCTCGGCGATGAGCGCGGCCGCCGATGCCGAGCGGGTCGAGAACGAGGTACCGGCTGACTGGCTGTCGAGAATCGCGATGGGGTGGTAGTAGATGTCCGCAGTGCCCGCCTCGCGGACCGCGTCGATTTCGCCGCCTCGGAACTCCTCAAACTGGCCACAGATGGGGCACATGAAGTCGAGGTAGATGTCGAGCCTCACGTGAGAGGGATCGAGGCCTTCGCCGACGACACCCGTCGCGCCGACGCCAAAGCCGTCATTCTCGGACGCGGCCGCTGGCGTGAGCTGACCCTCGCCGCTGATCGTCTCCACATTGCCCTGCCGCACGATGTACGCCACCAAGACCGCGAACAAGCCCACCACGACCACGCCAATCAGTATCCACACCACGAGCGCGCGGCGCTGCTGAGCGTTCACTTGTGCCTGGGCCTTCTTCTTGGCCTGGGCGACCTTGTCGGATGATGCGGAATTGCTTGCCATGCGATGACTCCTCAGAGCGGGTCAGGGACGGTGCGTCAGGGACGGGAAAAGAGAGGTTCGCCTCTCATCCACGCGTCAACTGACGCGTGGGTACGGGGAAAGACAAGCAGGAAGAGACCCAATGCGACAAATCCTGCGCGCTCGAGCATATGCGCCGGATAGTTTGTGGTGCCCTCGGCGATGTCGCCTCCGCCGCCAAAGCAGCCGCAGTCGATGCTGTAGCCCTTGGCCCACGCCCAGGCAACGCCGAACACGAAGACCGCCATCAAGAGCAGCCAAAGAATCGCCGACCACCGCGTGAACAACCCCACGATCAGGACGAGGCCAAAAACGAGTTCGAAGTAGGGAAGAGCCGTTCCGATGAACGGAACGAAGACCTCGGGCAGTAACCGATACGCACGGACGGCGCGCACCGACTGATCGATGTCGATGATCTTGGGTACTGCCGCCGCGATCATGATGACGCCCATTGCGAGGCGAACCACAAGGCTCAGCCAAGGCTGCAGGACCGACCACCTGGTGGCAGAGCCCTGCGACGGTGCAGCCTTACCCATGGCTTCAGTGCTCGGCATCCCGGTCTCCCTTGCTCGTGAACTCAACGCATTGTAGGCGCCCTACGTTCCCCCTATCAGGGACCGAATCCCTGCTATGCGCCGGTCTGCGGCATCGAGGGCAGTGGCCACCACCACGCGTCCGCACCCAAGTACACCGCGAGCAGCGCGCTACCGAACACGATGAAGGCCACGACGATCCACGCGCCGCTCACGCCATTCGTGGGTGCGAGCGATTCGGTGACGCGATACGCGCCTTCGCGCGTGGTCCAGGACCACAGACCCCACCACAACGCCCCCTGGAACGCGAGGGTGCCGATCGCGATCGCTGCGGCATGCCCCCACGCCTGACCATCAGGGGTGCCCGACGCGATTGCCTGGCTCGAAACGAGATACCAGCCGAGGAGCCCTATACCCACGCCGATGCTTGCGGCCACCAGGAGCGAAGGCACGAGTTCGACGGCCGCGCGGATCACGTGCCACGGGACGCCGAGGGTGTGCCACAGCGAATCGTGACGCCGTTCTCCCTTGCGAGCGCGCGCGCCCCGGAGCGCCTCGCTCCGCCTAAACACAGTGCGCGCCACGAGGGTAGCGAACACTACGACGCTCGCGGCAATCACGGGTGCCAATGCGGCGCTCACGGCGACGGCGACGCTCCACGCCGCTACGAGCACCGGCCGACGCGGCGAGAGTTCCGGCTCACCATCGAGGGTGTCTCGCCCAGGGAGCACCATGTCGTCAAACACCCGGCCATCAGGATCTTCCGCATCCCAATCCTCGGGGGTGGCGGCGTCTTCAAACTCACCCTCTTCAAACTCACCCTCTTCAGACTCGCCTGCGTCGAAGGCCTCGCCGCCAAAAGCTTCGTCCGCGAACTCTTCCCCGGAGACCTCAAGCACCTCGGTCATACCGGCGCCTGAGATCGGCATCACCGCAGTGGCTGCGAGACCGGGGGTGGGCAACAGCGTGGTCGCGCCGCGGAGTGCGGCGACCACGTCGCGCATTCCTGGCCGCACTTCGACCTTGCGATCAAGTGCGACGGCGAGCACGTCGGCCCCCGGCAGGTTCGGAACCGTCCACTTGCCCTGCAACGTCTTACGAATGGCGGCGTTGCCGGTGCCAAAGGGAGCCTTGCCCGTCATCGCATACGCCACGGTCGCGGCCCATGCCCAGCGGTCGGCATCGGCCCCTGGCTCTTCGCCGTCGATCACCTCGGGCGCGACATACCCTGCGGTGCCGCTGACCAGTCCGTCGCGTGTGAGCCTCGAGTCCTCCGTATGGTGCGACAGGCCAAAGTCGATGAGCACCGCGCCAGCAGGCGACATCATGACGTTCGACGGCGTCACATCGCGGTGCACGAGCCCCGCGGCATGCGCGGCCTCGAGCGCTCCCGCGATCCGCTCGGCGAAGAAGGCGAGATCCTCGCCGTGAAGCGGTCCGTTGGCGGACACCTCGTCGACAAGGCACGATCCCTCGATATATTCGAACACTACGAACGTGTCATCGTCTTCCAACTCAGCGTCGAGCACGCGCGGAACGGCAGGATGGCGCACCGCCATCAACGCCCTCACCTCGCGTCGCAGGCGCTCGGCCGCGATCTCGTCGTGCTGCGCGTCGACGCGCTTCAGGGCCGCCAGAGCGCCCTCTGCGTCTCGCACCAGATACACCTGGCCGGAGCCGCCCGTGCCCAATGCCCGTTCGACAATGTAGCCGCCCACATCGTCCCCACGGTGAAGCGTCCGGCTGGCCATGCAGATACCGTACCGCTGGCACGCCTCAATCGGTCCGCCTTCCGGGCTGACGTCCCGATGATCGTGTGTCATCATGGAGACGCTTCTCGCGCTGTTGCAAGAGGCAAGTGTCAGTGTGGACACCACACAGGCGCTCTTCACTCGGATCGTCCGGCACGTACCTGCCGGTGAAGGGACCAGTTATGGCAACCGTGACCTATGACAAGGCCACCAGGATTTACCCAGGCACCGATCGCCCCGCGGTCGACCAGCTTGACATTGACATCGCCGACGGAGAATTCCTTGTTCTCGTCGGCCCCTCGGGTTGTGGAAAGTCCACCTCGCTGCGCATGCTCGCAGGCCTCGAGGACATCGACGAGGGCGCCATCTGGGTGGGCGACCGCGACGTCACGAACGTGCAGCCCAAGGACCGCGACATCGCCATGGTGTTCCAGTCCTACGCGCTGTACCCGCACATGACCGTTGCCGAGAATATGGGCTTCGCACTCAAGATCGCCAAGATCGACAAGTCAGAGATCCGTCAGCGCGTTGAGGCCGCTGCCAAGATCCTCGACCTGACCGAGTACCTTGACCGCAAGCCGAAGGCCCTCTCGGGTGGCCAGCGTCAGCGCGTCGCCATGGGCCGTGCCATCGTGCGTCAGCCCCAGGTGTTCCTCATGGACGAGCCGCTGTCGAACCTTGACGCCAAGCTGCGTGTCCAGACCCGTACGCAGATCGCCGCTCTTCAGCGTCGCCTCGGCGTCACCACCGTCTACGTGACCCACGACCAGGTCGAGGCCCTCACGATGGGTGACCGCATTGCGGTCATGAAGGACGGCATCCTGCAGCAGGTCGGCACGCCTCGCGACATGTACGACACCCCCGCGAACGTGTTCGTCGCCGGTTTCATCGGCTCCCCCGCGATGAACCTCGGCACCTACCAGGTGTTCGACGGATTCGCACAGGTCGGCCGCGGCAAGGTCGCACTGTCACGCGAGACGATCGCATCGCTCAAGACGGAAGACAAGAGCCAGGTTGTTCTCGGCTTCCGCCCCGAGGCGCTCGACCGTGCAGCCCCGAACACCGATGGCGCAATCCCCGTCGAGGTGGACGTGGTGGAGGAGCTCGGTTCCGATGCATTCGTCTACGGCTCGGTTCCCACCGAGTACGGCGACTCCAAGAACATCAACTTCTCGGCAGGTGAGTCGCAGGTCGTCGTGCGTCTCGACCCCCGCGATGTTCCCAAGAAGGGCGAGACCATCTGGGTCACCATCCGCACCGGCGAGCAGCACGTGTTCTCGTCAGCTTCGGGTGAGCGCCTCTCGGCCGCAGTCACTGGCGGAAAGCGCTAACTACCGCTTTCAGTAGTTTTCATCGCCTCGAAGGGCGGTCCGGTTCTCCGGGCCGCCCTTCGTCGTTCCCGCGCGCCGTAGGCTTGACGCATGCCCCTCCACATCACTGGTGCCCCGGACGCAGCGCTCATCGACCTTCCCTGGTCCCTTCCACTAGGAGCCTGGCCCGAGGAACAGATCGCGGCCCTGCCCCGGGGGCTCTCGCGGCACGTGGTGCGCTTTGTGCGCCACGGAGACGCGGTACTCGCTGTCAAGGAGACAAACCCCGAGATCGCGCACAAGGAGTTCACGATCCTGCGTGAGCTCGAGCGCATGGGCGCACCATGCGTCCACCCCGTGGCCGTCGTCACCGGCCGGGTCGACGGCGCGGGAGAGGAATTGGCCGCGGCCCTCGTCACCGAGCACCTCGCTTTCTCCCTACCGTATCGCGCGCTGTTCAGCCAGGGCCTGCGCAAGGGCACCCTGAGCCGCCTTATCGACGCGCTTTCGGTGCTCCTCGTCAGGCTGCACCTGACCGGCTTCTATTGGGGAGACGTGTCGCTCTCGAATGCCCTCTTCCGACGCGATGCCTCCGAGTTCTCGGCATACCTGGTCGACGCAGAGACGGGCGACCTCCAGAAGGTGCTCACCGACGGGCAGCGCAACTATGACATCGAGATGGCCGTCACCAACATTGCCGGCGAGCTGTACGACCTGCAGTCGAGCGAGGATCTTGACGACAGTGTCGACCCCGCCGAGATCGCCGAGCGCATCTCGACGCGCTACGAGCAACTGTGGCGAGCACTCACCGAGACCGAGACCCTCACGTCGAACATTCCGCTGCACGTGGCCGACCGCGTCAAGGCGCTCAACGAGATGGGCTTCGACGTCGGCGAGATCGACATGCAGCAGATCGGCGACGGCACGGCGCTCTCGATCCGACCCAAGGTGGTGGACGCCGGGCACCACTCGCGCAGGCTCATGCGCCTCACGGGACTCGATGTCCAGGAAAACCAGGCACGCCGTCTGCTCAATGACGTCGACGAGTACCGCTCGCTTCACCCCGAGTCCGGCGACGACGAGAACTACGCCGCGCACCAGTGGCTCAGGCACATCTTCGAGCCCACAGTGCGGACCGTGCCCAGGAACCTGCGCGGAAAGCTCGAGCCGGCGCAGCTCTTTCACGAGGTGCTCGATCACCGTTGGTACCTCGCGCAGTCGGCCGGCGAGGATGTGCCGATGCCAGTGGCCACTGCGTCGTACGTCAAGAACGTGCTTCCCGGCAAGGAGGACGAGCAGGCGGTTCTTGGTCGCTCGCTCGCCGAGATGACCGCGGAACTCCCCGCCCTGACCGCCGAATTCGGCTCCAGGTTCGAGGTGCGCGACGCGTACGAGAACGACAACACGCACGGATGGGGCACGGTGCCCGAACCCGAAGAGACCGAGCCTCCTGTGGTGCGCAGGGAGACGACGCTTCGACCCGTGGTCGCCAAGCCTCAGGCACGCATGGCGGAACCCTCCGACGATGGAGACTCTTCCGACAACACCGACGGCAAGGACGCCTAGCCGATGGCTCTTCCCAAGAACTCCTTCCGTCGGCGCGCACTCTTTCTCGACGTCGACGGCACCTATGCGCACCACGGCGTCGTACCCGCGGCGCACGTGGCCGCGGTGAGGGCCGCTCGCGCCGCCGGGCACGTCGTGTTCCTGTGCACTGGCCGCCCCGTCTCGCTCCTGTCGCCGCACCTGCTCGAGGCCGGCTTCGACGGCATCGTCGCGGGCGCCGGAGGCCACGTCACCCTGCTCGATCGTCCTAGCGATGCGGACGCCAAAGCCGAGCCGGCAAGCGAGACGATTCTCGACATTCGCTTTTCGCTCGGTCTCGCGGCCCGGACACTCGCGCTACTCGACGAGGCGAAGACCCACTACATCCTCGAGACGCCAGAGGGCACCTTCGCGAATAGCGAGTCCCTCGCGCTCCTCGCCGAGCGCGCCGCCCTCAGCACTCAGCCCGAATACGCGTACCTCGGCGCGCTCGTCGACATCGTCGCCGCCCTCGAGGCGCGGGATGACCTCGCGGGAATCGCCTTCACCAAGGCGACGGCATTTGCAGGAACCCGCCCGATGACCGAGATCGTGGCCGAGCTCGGAGACGAGGTTGCGATGTTCCCGTCCTCGATCGCCGACCTTGGCATGGGTTCGGGCGAGCTGTACCTCGCCACCGTAAACAAGGCCACAGGCATGGAGGCCGCGATCGCGCGCCTTGGCATTCCGCGTGAGGACACCGTCGCGTTTGGCGACAACCTCAACGACCTCGAGATGATCGAGTACGCGGGCATCGGGGTCGCGATGGCTTCTGGAGTGGCCGAGGTGATCGCGGTGGCCGACGTCGTCACGCCCGGCCCCGAACACGACGGCCTGGCGACCGCCTTTGTCGAGTTGGGGCTGATCGCCCCTCCCGCCTGACGCGCGGAACGACCGGTCCACCGCAGAGGGAATGCCCCTCAGAGGGCACGAGAGCGCCCCCTGAGAGATCTCCAACGCTAGCGGGGCAACACCTTACTGGCCTCGTAGAGCGCGATAGACGCGGCAACCGAGGCGTTGAGGCTTTCGGCGGCTCCCGAGATGGGAATCGACGCGATCTGGTCGCACGTCTCGCGCACGAGCCGAGACAGTCCTGCACCCTCGGCGCCCACGACGATCACGAGTGGGCCGTCAAGCAGGTTCGAGTCCGCAAGCGCGACGTCGCCGTCTCCGTCGAGGCCAAGCACGAACAGTCCGGCCTTCTTGTAGTCCTGGAGCGCCCGCACGAGGTTGGTGGCACGCGCCACGGGGATACGCGCCGCGGCTCCCGCAGACACCTTCCACGCGGCCACGGTCACGCCCGCCGCGCGCCGCTCGGGGATCACGGCGCCGGACGCACCAAAGGCCGCGGCCGAGCGCAGGATCGCGCCCAGGTTGCGGGGATCCTGAATGCCATCGAGCGCGATGATCCGAATGGGACTCGCCGCCTCGAGGAGATCAACGGGCTGCAGGTACTCATACGGCAGGATTTCGAGCGCGACGCCCTGGTGGGGGCTGCCATCGGCAAGGCGGTCGAGGACCGACCTGGGCACCTCGCGCACCTCAATCCCCTGCTCGACCGCGAGCGACACCATCTCGGTGATGCGATCGTCTGCGTCGATCCGCTCGAACACGATCAGCACGTTGGCCGACATGCCCGTGCGGAGGGCCTCGAGCACGCTATTGCGGCCGATGACGAGATCCTCGGCCTTCGATGTCACGTCACGCGGCCCGGTGGTGCGGTTGGCGACCTTCTTGGCCAGGTCCGCCTCGCTCGGCTTGGGCCGATACGCCTTGTGATAGGTCCGATCGCTGGCCTTGGGCGTGGGCCCCTTGCCTTCGAGGGCCCTGCGGCCCTTGCCGCCCGTGCCGATCGATGGGCCCTTTTTGATACGACGCGTGGCGCCAGGACGCTGCTGATTGCCTGCCATTTATGCCTCTCCTGCGAGCGACCAGCGCGCGCCTTCACTCGAGTCTTCGAGCACGATGCCCGCGGCGGCCAGCCGATCGCGGATCGCGTCGGCCTCCGCCCATTCCTTCGCGGCGCGGGCCTGGGCACGCGCCTCAATGTCTGCATGGACGAGCGCGCCGAGCGCACCCATGGCCCCTGACGCCGACGCGTCGATTCCCGACCACTCGGGTGACGCGGGGTCGAGCCCAAGAACGGAGAGCATGGCCCGCACCTCGACGAGCGCGACCCTGAGCGCGGCCGTGTCACCCGATGTGATGGCGCCATGACCCGCGCGCACCAGCTCGTGAATCACGGCAACGGCCCTGGGTACCGCGAGGTCGTCGTCCATGGCCTCAACAAACGCCTGCGGGAGCGTCGCGTGGGCGACCTCGTCCAGCGTGGGCGCCCCCACGCGCTCGGAGGCGCGTGAGACGAAGCCCGCGAGGCGCGCCCACGTGGCTTCGGCATCGTCCATCGTGGCATCGGAGTACTCGAGCATCGACCGGTAGTGGACCTGAGCGAGCGCAAGCCGCAGCGCAGGCGCGGGATAGCGCGCAAGCACCTCGCTCACCAGAAGTCCGTTGCCCAGCGACTTCGACATCTTGGCGCCCGACTGGGTCACCCACGCCGAGTGCATCCACAGTTGGGCAAAGTCGTAGCCCGCCGCACGGGACTGCGCCTGCTCGTTCTCGTGATGGGGAAAGCGCAGGTCGAGCCCGCCGCCGTGAATGTCGAAGGCATCGCCAAGGTAGCGCCGCGCCATAGCGGAGCACTCGATGTGCCACCCCGGCCGTCCGGGTCCCCAGGGCGAGTCCCACGACGCGGTGTCAGGCTCGGCGGGCTTGCGGGCCTTCCACAGCGCGAAGTCACGCGGATCGCGCTTGACGTCGGACGGAGCATCGGACGCTGGGCTGAGGTCCTCAAGCGACTGATTCGTCAGCGAGCCGTACTGAGGGAAGGAACGCACGTCGAAGTACACCGAGCCGCCTACCTCATACGCGTGGCCGCGCTCGATCAGCAGCGCAATCAGCGCGACGATCTCGGGCAGGTGCCCCGTGGCGCGAGGTTCTGCCGCAGGAGGGCGCACGCCCACCGCTGAATACGCCGCCTGAAACTCGCGCTCGTACGTGAGCGCCCATGCCCACCACTCGACGCCGGCCTCGGCGGCCTTCGCGAGGGTCTTGTCGTCGATGTCGGTCACGTTGCGCACCATCGTCACGGCGTAGCCGGAGCGCTCGAGCCAGCGCTCGAGCACGTCGAACGCGACGGCGCTCCGTAGGTGGCCCACGTGGGGCGAGCTCTGGACAGTCGGGCCACACAGATAGATGCCTGCCTTGCCGGGAACGAGCGGCGCGAAGGCGCGCTCTTGCCTGGTGGCGGTATCAAAGAGGTGGAGGGTCACGGTGCTAAGGCTACCCGCCAGGGGCGAGCGTGGCCCGCGCGGGTGCCCTCCGACGGCTAAGCGGCGTCGGGCCTCGTGACCAGTGCCGTCGAGATCGCGGAGATGCCCTCGCCGCGGCCGGTGAAGCCCAAGCCGTCCGTGGTGGTCGCAGACACGCTCACGGGGGCTCCCATGGCTGCCGAAAGCGCGGCCTCCGCCTCGACGCGGCGCGTTCCGACCTTGGGGGCGTTCCCGACGATCTGGACGGCGGCGTTCGCAATCTCGAAACCCTCGGCACGCACCAACTCGGCGGCGGCGGTCAACAGGGCGACGCCTGACGCACCCTTCCATTCGGGACGGTCGGTCCCAAAGTGCGTGCCCAAATCGCCGATGCCCGCGGCGGAAAAGAGCGCATCGCACAGCGCGTGCGCGGCCACGTCGCCGTCGGAGTGTCCCGTGAGCCCCCGCTCCGCCGGCCAGGACAGGCCCGCGAGGGCCAGGCCGATGGTGTCGCCGTACGCATGAGTGTCCGTGCCGATGCCCGTTCTGATCATCGCGAACTCGCCCTCCGCTCGAATGCCTCAATGTCCTCTGGATAGGTCACCTTGCGGCCCAGGGGGTCACCCTCGACCGTTGCGAGGCGATATCCATAGTGAAGCACTAGAGAGGCGTCATCGGTCGCCTCAAGGCCATCGGTGGCCGCGCGGGCGTGTGCGTCGCGCAAGGGCCCGATGCGGAAGGCCTGGGGCGTCTGCACAGCGCCGAGCCGCGAACGATCGAGATATGCGATGTCGCCACCCACCCCGCTCACGATGGTGTCGACCACTGGAAGCACGGGAATGGCCGCGTCGTGGTGCTCAATTGCCTCAAGAAGGCGACCGAAAACGGACACAGGCATAAAGGGCCTTGCGGCATCGTGAATCAAGACCGTGTCGTCGTCGTCGAGATCGACCAGCTCGGCCAGACCCGCCGCGACGGATTCCTGCCGGCTTGCTCCCCCCGCCACGACGCTGACGTGCGCGGCGACGCCGTGGACCGCCGCGACGAACGCGTCGATCGAATCGGCTGGCGCCGTGATGACCAGCCGGCCCGAAACCGTCGCCAGAGACGACGCGGCCCACCGCACGAGGGGAACCCCGTCGATGGGCACGAGCGCCTTAGGAAGATCGCGGCCCAACCGTGAGCCGCTTCCTGCGGCCGTGAGGACGGCCGCGAGGGTCACGAGGCGAG
>Ga0209100_1001513_pt1 | contig 15750 bp, 10 predicted proteins | sample lystaG_FD_185480 | JGI IMG/M metagenome (GOLD analysis project Ga0209100, IMG submission 185480) | Glacier valley bacterial and archeal communities from Borup Fiord, Nunavut, Canada, to study Microbial Dark Matter (Phase II) -... | ecosystem: Environmental > Aquatic > Freshwater > Ice > Glacier ...
ACCGGTATCTTTAGTGCTTTTTTACAGTGAAAGATCCTACATTGCAGCTTTTTTCATCATTCTTATACCCCTATATCGGAAGAGCGTGAAGCTGCAATATTATTTTGGAGAAGGGGATCTTTGGATCCTCTTGTTCATCTCCATGGCTTATGGAAGAAGTGTGTTTTATTCATTGGTGTATGCCTCGATTCTAGGACTGGTCTATTCCCTTATTCGAAAAAAGAAAGAAGTCTACTTTGTCCCGTTTTTGTACTTGGGATTATTACTCAGTAATATTGATGAAATTAATAAGTTGTTTTCCATTTACTGATGCATTTAACACGAATGAATTATATCCGTTATCAAAATCTAAAATGCAAGATATTTCCTGCAAAACAAGTTTGACAACTCCTATCTACATGTCTATAATTAAGTTTAATCAAAAAATAGTTACTCGTATAAATCTCCGATATGGGGGGATGTTTCTACCGGAAGCCAATATAACTTCCGCCTATGAGTGACAGGGTGCTTTTTTGGCATACCCTTGTCACGCATAATGATAAGGGTATGCTTTTTTATGTTAAGGAGGACGAGATGGGTAAAATTATAAAGAATGCTTATACTTTCGACGATGTGCTGTTGGTGCCAAACAAGTCAGAGGTACTTCCAAAGGATGTTTCTTTAAAGACTTTTCTAACAAAGAAAATCCCGCTAAATATCCCATTGATGAGTGCAAGCATGGATACCGTAACAGAATCTGCAATGGCGATTGCTATGGCAAGAGAAGGCGGAATTGGAATCATCCATAAGAACATGTCCATTGCCGAACAAGCCCATGAAGTCGACATCGTTAAACGTCAGGAAAATGGAATAATCGTCAATCCTTTCTACTTAAGCCCAGAAGACAGCGTTGCTAAAGCGAATGAGCTGATGAAGAGATATCGGATCAGTGGTGTTCCAATAACGATAGATGGGAAGCTTGTTGGTATTATCACCAATAGAGATCTTATTTTTGAAACAGACTATACGAAGAAAATCAGTGAGCTGATGACGAAGGAAAACCTGATTACAGCTCTCGAAGGAACAACCATCGAAGAAGCTAAGGAAATCTTGAAGAAAAACAAGATTGAGAAATTGCCGTTGGTTGATAAAGATTATAACCTTAAGGGTTTAATCACCATAAAGGATATCGAGAAGACAAGAATGTTCCCTAACGCAGCAAAGGATTCCACTGGAAGACTTCTCTGTGGAGCTGCAGTCGGTGTAACAGGTGATGTACTGGACAGAGTGAAGGCTTTACTTGATGCAGGCGCGGATGTTCTAACATTAGATACTGCCCATGGTCATTCACAAGGCGTTATGGAAACCCTGATAAAGATCAAGAAGGTTTACCCAGAAGCGCAGATTATCGCTGGAAACGTGGCAACAGCAGAAGCCGCAATTGATCTTGCAACTGCAGGTGCCGATGCGGTTAAAGTTGGAATCGGACCTGGTTCCATTTGTACAACAAGAATCGTTGCAGGTGTGGGAGTTCCTCAACTTACAGCAGTCATGGACTGTGTGGAAGCATTAAAGGAATATGATGTTCCCGTTATTGCCGATGGTGGAATCAAGTATTCAGGAGATATCGTAAAGGCCTTGGCAGCAGGAGCAAGCACTGTAATGCTTGGTTCCATCCTTGCAGGATGTCATGAATCTCCAGGTGAAACGGAGATATACCAGGGAAGAAATTACAAGGTATACAGAGGCATGGGTTCACTTACTTCAATGAATAAGGGATCAAGCGACAGATATTTCCAGGAAAATGCAAAGAAATTAGTTCCAGAAGGTGTTGAAGGAAGAGTTGCCTATAAGGGACCGCTTGCGGATACAGTTTTCCAGCTGATTGGCGGACTGAAATCCGGTATGGGTTATCTTGGGGCAAAGGATCTCAAGACATTGGATGAAACCGCAACTTTCGTTATCCAAACAGCAAATGGCTTGAAAGAAAGTCATCCACATGATATATATATTACGAAGGAATCACCAAATTACAGCAACATAGAATCATAGGAGTTGAATAATGGAAAATAATATGATATTAGTCATAGATTTTGGTGGTCAATATAATCAGTTGATCACAAGAAGGGTCAGAGAAGCTGGCGTTTATAGCGAGCTGATTTCATCAAAAACCCCCATTGAAGTCATCAAGGGAAGAAATCCTATCGGGATCATCCTAACGGGGGGACCTAATTCAGTATATGACGAAAAAGCAATGACAATATCTGAAGAGATCTTTAGCTTAGGGATTCCAGTTCTAGGAATCTGTTATGGTCATCAATTGATGACAGCAAAGCTTGGCGGAAAAGTAGAAAAGGGAAATATCCAGGAATACGGAAAAGCGGATATCAAGTTTGATGTCACCAGCGAAATCTTCCAAGGACTTGAAGAAAATTCCACCGTATGGATGAGCCATGGCGATGAAGTTATTGAAGTTCCTGAAGGATTCAGGATTGTCGCTTCAACGAAAGACTGTAAGGTAGCAGCCATGGAGAATAAGGAAAGAAGACTTTATGGTCTTCAGTTCCATCCAGAGGTTAAGCATTCAGTTCTTGGAACAGAAATTTTGAATAATTTTATCCGTGAAATCTGCAAGGGTGAAAGAACCTGGGAAATGAAGGACTTCGGCGCTCAAAAGATTGAAGAAATCAAAAAGATTGCCGGTGGAAAGAAAGTTCTTTGTGCACTTTCAGGCGGAGTTGACTCTTCTGTTGCTGCTGTTCTTGTTCATAGAGCTGTAGGGGATAACCTTACCTGTATTTTCGTAGACCATGGCCTGCTTCGAAAGAATGAAGGCGATGATGTAGAAAGAATCTTCAGAGAGAGATTCAACATGAACCTCATCAGAGTAAATGCTCAGGAAAGATTCCTTGGAAAACTCAAGGGCGTTGAAGATCCTGAAAGAAAGAGAAAGATTATTGGAGAAGAATTCATCAGAGTATTTGAAGAAGAATCAAACAAGCTTGGAAAGATCGATTACCTTGTACAGGGAACAATCTATCCTGATGTTGTTGAATCCGGAACAGATACAAGTCAGGTCATCAAGAGCCATCACAATGTTGGTGGACTTCCAGAAGATGTTGACTTTGAACTCATCGAGCCATTAAGAGAACTGTTTAAAGATGAAGTTAGAATCCTTGGCGAAGAGCTGGGAATCCCTCACGATCTTGTCTACAGACAGCCATTCCCAGGACCTGGTCTTGGAATCAGAGTACTTGGTGAAGTGACTGAAGAGAAGCTCGAAATCGTAAGAGAAGCAGATTATATTTTCAGAGAAGAAATCGCAAAGCATCACTTGGATGAAACCATCTGGCAGTACTTTGCTGCACTTCCAAATGTAAAGAGTGTAGGCGTTATGGGAGATGGAAGAACCTATTCCCATCTTGTCGTACTTAGAGCTGTAAACTCCACAGATGGAATGACTTCTGAATGGTCAAGAATTCCTTATGAAGTCTTGGACATTGTATCCAGAAGAATCGTAAATGAAGTTCCTGGTGTCAATCGAATCGTCTATGATATCACGAGTAAGCCACCATCCACAATTGAGTGGGAATAGTAAAATTGAATGAGAATTCCCGATTTTAAAGGGCCCTAGGTATGAAATCACTGTTTCTGGTTCTAATCTGGTTCAAATTTCATTGAATATCATAGTCTTTAATAGAAAATCCAGTGTAGAAGCTGGATTTTCTTAGTGTTCATCGAAATTTGATTGGCTGATTGTATAATTAAATATATAGACGAATCAAAAATTTAGCTGTAAAATTGTATCCATAATATAATCCCATTGAAATGAAAAAACATGGACATTAAAATTGATATCCTTATACCCTTTGATACATTGCGTACTGCTGGAGCACGTGTTTTCTGTTGTTGAGAAAAATGGCAAAATTGTTCTTCTAAAGGATAACAACCTGCTTAGTTTTTTTGAAATATGATACACAGACAATTGAAGTTGAAACAGTACCCGATAAACAGATTAACTATACCCTTCAAGAGGCAATGAAAATCGTACTTTCAGAGGCAGAGGATAAGACAATGCGTGCGTCAAAACTAGCAGATAAAATATATGAACGTAAGTTGTAATTACAAATAAACTGGATGAAGGCGCAATACACCCAAATTAGAACGCGGTGTGGGCATTATCCGGATATGTTCGAAGCGCTGCCTGGAAACAATATAAAACTGAAGGAAAATCAGAATAATGGCGGTGTAATTTATGAAAACCAATTTACAAGGATACGGTTGTCAATTTAGGCTTATATAGCGGCTTGGGATTCAAAGCTGTAAATGCAATTGTGGAATTTATTGGTGACTTTCTAAACTCACGGCTGTAGTACCGGAGGGTACAATGCTAAGAAAATATGATTCGGATTCTTTGTTAAATAGAATTTACCTAAATTTGGTTCGCGTTTGATTATTCACTTCGTGGCGACTGAGTCACAGAAAGACGGGTGGTTTATATCCCAAAATTTCTGAAAAATATTTTAAAAAAAATTGGACCTGGGTTTATTACTGGTGCGGCTGATGACGACCCTTCCGGAGTTACCACATACTCACAAACAGGTGCGATTTTCGGTTTTAGCCAACTTTGGTTAGCGTTATTTTCTTTTCCCTTTATGGTCATAATCCAACAGATGTGTGCACGCATCGGAATGGTAACAGGTAAGGGGTTAGCCGGTACGATTCGCACGCATTACTCGAAACCGGTGTTATATACTGTAGTTTCGCTGCTGGTTATTACGAATACAATTAATATAGGCGCAGATCTAGGAGCGATGGCTGCTTCTTTGAAAATGCTGTTTGGATTGCCACTGCTTTTTTGGCTATTCCTCTTAACGGTAATCATTATTACCTTGGAGATTTTTGTAACATATAAAACCTATTCAAAAATATTGAAGTATCTTGCCTTGACACTTTTTGCTTACGTCTTAACAGCTTTTATAGTTAAACCCGATTGGACAATTGTTGCAAAAAGCACATTGCTTCCACAATTTCATTTTTCTAAAGACTATCTGTTAAATATTGTGGCAATTTTGGGCACCACGATTTCCCCTTATTTATTTTTCTGGCAGGCATCAGAAGTAGTTGAAGAGGAAATTGCTGACGGAAATATTTCTGATATTGGCGTTGAAAAGCCTAGCGTAACGAACAAAAATGTAAAGGATATGAATTCGGATACCATCGTAGGAATGCTTTTTTCACAAGCTATCATGTTTTTTATTATCGTTACCACTGCCTCTACCCTGAACGCCAACGGTATAACTAATATTACGACTGCATCACAAGCAGCAGAGGCATTAAGGCCTTTAGCAGGCAATCTCACCTATCTGTTGTTTGCGACTGGAATTATTGGTACTGGATTCTTAGCAATCCCGGTATTAGCTGGTTCTTCTGCATACGCTGTTGCTGAAACTGCCGGGTTAAAAGAAGGATTAAGCAAAAAGTTTGGACGAGCCCCAGGATTTTACGGGGTTATTGCCGCATCTAGCTTCGTTGGTATGTTGATTAGTTGGTTGGGGATTGACCCAATGATTGCTTTGTATTATGCAGCAGCTTTAAATGGTTTAGTGGCACCACCATTGATGGTGCTGATTATTCTGATTGCTAATAACAAGAGTATTATGGGTAAGTATGTAAATAACAGGATTAGCAGAATCATTGGATGGGTAATTGTTTTAGTAATGTCCATAACAGGAATTTTACTCATTATCGATTTACTGAAGGGATTGCTAAAGTAAGACAAACAAACACATTGTACCGCGCCTTCTTGATGTATCGGCAGCCGATTGTGCGGCAACTTTTGAAAAAAAGGGAAAAATGTGGCTATGAACATAAAGAAGATTGTCAACATAGCGACGATTGTTTTGTTTTTATGTCTTGTTGAAGGAGTTGGAGCCTTTATATAGAATGCTGAAACTTCATATAAAATAAGCAATGATTTTGTTAGTATCCCTCTTCAATTTAATCCTGACGACGCATCTTCAACTTATCAAACGCGGAATTCAGTGGTCACCGTTTATAGTGGTTGTATAAAAGGTATTCAAAGAGATAAAGCCGGTACAGAAAGCCTTGTCATTAGAGCACTATCACCACTGCCACCTGTACCAGTTAAAGGTGATGCTTTAGGCACCGTTTCGTTACTGATTGAAAATAAAAAATCTGATTTTTATGCAAAGAGCACTACCAATAATAAATTACCAAAGACCAAAGTAGCGGTTAATACCCTGAATATAAGTGTTGCGGTGATTACAGGTGAAACAATAGAAATTGATCTAGTAAACTAAGTGGCACAGACAACACAGGGAAATATATTTCACCGTGATACCGGAAAGACTATGAAATCCTGTATCAATGATAAGAAATTGATAATGCTAGACTTGCTTTCACACACAATACGTCCTATTCAGGAAATCGCACAAATTTTAGAATTCCACAATGCATAGCATTTTACTAGGACTTTCAAACAATACACAGACATGACACCTCAGCCATATCGTTAATTTGCACATGACGAACATAAAACAGAGTGATAAATTATGAATCCGTTTAAGCTCAATGACTTAATAACTGAAGATTTTCAGAATGAAATACAGAATTCTTTTTCCCGTGCCACCGGATTCGCAGTTAAATTTACCGATGCAGAAGGTAAACATGTCGGTTCCAATAACAATTTTTGCGAATTTTGCAAAAAAAATAAATGATACAACTCAAAGGGCCTTTATTGCTCCTGTACTAATAAAAATGCGATGCAATCGCATTAGTGACGAAAAAGCCAAACATTTATATATGCCATGCTGGGCTTATTAATATTTAAATTCCTCTACTTTTCGGAAATGAATGTATCGGGCTATTACAGCAGGCAATGTCAGGTGTTCTGAGAACGATTTATATCATTATGAAACAGCGCCAAAAGAAATCAACTGGGTGGATAATCCGGAACTTGCGGGATATTATAATGAAATCAAGAAAGTGACAAAGGAACAGATTGAGGGAACCGCTGCTACGCGACAAGAAGCAGAAAACCAGAGTCGCAGCGTACTGCCGAGTCAGTACGGACAGCGAAGAACAGGAAATCAGCTACGACGAGCAGACTCAGCATTATACCTCATACATTGAAAGCCACCAAGACTGGTTATTGGCAGGAATTTATGCGGATGACGGCATCTCTGGAATGAATGCGAAGAAGCGTGATGAGTTTCAGCACATGATTAACGACTGCCATGATGGCAAGAACGATATGGTGATTACCAAGTCCATCAGACGATTTGCAAGGAATACGGTCGATTGCTTGAATTACACCAGAGCCCTTAAGAACAAGAACATTGGCGTATATTTTGAAAAGGATAATATCAACACACTTGATGCCAAGGGTGAAGTGCTTATGAACATTATGGCCTCCCTTGCGTAGCAGGAAAGTGAATCCTTATCGGCTAACGTCCGCTTAGGTCTGCAGTTCCGCTACCAGCAAGGAAAAGTGCAGATCAACCACAACTGGTTCTTAGGCTACACAAAGGATGAAGAAGGGCGCTTCATCATTGGTCCAGAGCAAGCCGAGGTTGTAAAACGAATCTACCACGAATACTTAAGCGGCAATAGCTTTTTAAAGAGAAAGGCAGGATGCAGGAATTAACTGGAAAGCTGAAATTCACAGTTATTTTGATGAGAAATCACCTACAAAATAGTTTCTGGTTCTAAAGTTGTGTTCTGATTATATTTTGGTTACTAGAAAAAGCTAGGCAAAAAAATCACAGCTAAAAAGGTGAATATAAAGAATATAATGAATAGTAATTAATGAGAAACAAAGCAATGCAATAAGTTTGAGTTGAGTGGGAATAACAAACGCAAACAAAAAACCTCAAAAGCCTTTAAATAAAAGGCTTTAGGGGTTTTGTTTTTTACAAAGAATCCTGAGGTTTGTAGGTGATAAACTTAAATGCAAAGTATAGGAAAACGGTCTTGTCGATTCCAATGAATAAGGAGTATCGTCTGAAAACTCTATATACCGTTTTTAGTTAGTGTTCAACTTGCAATTTATGTAAAATTCTTGATTTTAAAAATATATTGTGATAATATTTATATATATTATCTACGGGTGTTGAAGGTGCTGCTTGTTCTTGTATTCAATTAACTTGTGGATGAAAATAAGACAAATATAAAATGCCGGAGGTAACGTTTATGTGCGCAAATGAATTAGATTACAGCGGACTTTATGAAAATATTAACTCCTCAGCTGGGGGAGTTACCATGGCTAGGTGCAATTGTAGCGCTTGCAACTCTTGTTCATGTGGTCGCTGTGATAGATGCATCAGTCAGTGTACTGGATGCAAAAGCGGTGTCCTTGCTGACGAGCTCGAATGGGAGGTCGCTTAATGGTTAAACTCTCTCGCTTTACGCATATATTTGAATTAGGTGAAGCGGTTGCACTTTATCATTCGTTGAGAATGAAACCTGTGTATTTGTCGAGAGATACGTTTGAGAGCTTGCAGGCATGGCTTGCAAGTTCTTTTTCTGCTGATTTTGACACTGCACCGGATTCTATTAAAGATGAGTTGTTGCACCTCAAAAAATGGAAGATCCTTTCAAATAATGAAGATGAAGATGATAAGGTTTTGGAATTTATTAAGTCTCGAATTCCTGAACCTGCCATAAGTGTTTGTTATATGATTCTTAGTGAACAATGTAACTTAGCCTGTAAGTATTGTTTCTTAGGCAATAATGACCCAGGAAAAAGAAAGCACTTCAATTTACAGAATATGTCCATTGAAACCGCGGATAAGGCTGTAGAGTATTTTATTAAACAGCTTCACATCTCAGGTTTAGATTTTGAAAAAGAAAAACCTGTTGTTATTTTCTATGGTGGAGAGCCTTTAGTCAATTATACAGCTCTTGTTCATATAGCTGAAAAATTGATAGTTCTTAAAGAGGCGGACCGGTGTCTAAAGAATTTAGAAATGTCAATGGTTACCAATGGCCTTTTGCTTGATGATGAAAAAATCCTAAAGTTAAAAGAGCTTGGAGTGGGTATTGCAATTTCTATTGATGGATTTACTGAGCAAGAAAATGAGATGCGTGTTGATAGAAATGGAAATATTGTATTCAATAAAATCCTGGAAAAAATAACACGTTGTAAGGAACTGGGGATAAATATTTCTTTATCCGTAACTCTTAGCGAGGAAACAATAAAAAATAAAGATAATATAATAAAATTGATTAATGAATATTGCATAAAGGCTTTTGGATTCAATATAATGATGTCAAGTGATATATTCGTTCTGCCTGATTCGTATAATGAGGCTGCAGCTCAGTTTATTATTGATGAATTTGTTGAATTAAGGAAACTTGGCATATATGAAGATCGTATGATTAGAAAGCTTGATTCTTTTGCAAAGGCACAGGTGTATTATTCTGATTGCGCAGCTACTTCAGGCGGTCAAATTGTAATAGCGCCTAATGGAGAGGTTGGAATATGCCATGGTTGTTTATATGACAAGAAATATTTCGTTTCAGATGTAAATGATGATGATTTTGATTGTAAGAAAGATAAAAATTATATTGAGTGGTCTCAACTTACACCGGTGAACCATGACGAATGTCTAGATTGCCCTGCTCTAGGAATTTGCGGTGGCGGTTGTCCATTAAATGCTATGTACTTAAAAGAAGGCAACACAATCCATTCGATAGATACTCGGTTCTGTTCACATGCAAAGAAAACGTTAGATTTCTTGGTAAACGACCTGTATAGGGTTATGCAAGAAAGGAATAATTAGAATGCAAAATAACATATTGGTTGAAGGAATAGAAACCAACAATTTAAAAAATATTAATGTCGAGATAATAAAGGGTACCATGAACTTAATTTTAGGCCCTTCTGGCAGTGGTAAATCTTCGCTTGCCTATGATACTATTGCTCAGATAGGTCAGCATGAGTATTTATCTATGTTTGCAGATAATATTTCCGAACCAACATACAGGGTTCGGTCCTTCAATAATATGTTACCAGCAGTACCTATAAAGCAGTCCAATCATAATAATAATTCGCATTCAAGTATTGGAACCTATTTTGGAGTAAGCCGTAAAATTAGTCTGATTTATTCAGCTCTGTTGGGTATGGATGATGATTTTTTCGTGCTAAGCAAAGAGCGGAATGTGTGTGGAAATTGTCATGGGCTAGGAACTATAAGCACATTAAACATTAATAAAATTGTAAATTACAACATACCTATCAAAAATATTCCGTTCCGTTGTTGGAACAGGTATAAAGATTTTTTTTCACAGATTTTGAATAGTTATTGTGAAGATTGTGGAATTGATTCTGATAAATACTTTAGAGAGCTGACGGAGGGGGAAAAGCAGAAACTTTTATATGGTATAAGCGAAAAGAAGTATTCCGTAAAATATAAGAAGGTTGGCAGGCTTTCAAGTAGAACTACTAAGTATTATGGATTATTACAGAATCATGATATGATGCCAGGTTGCACAATAGGAAAATCCTTTTACTCTGATCTCGAATGCGATTGTTGCCACGGCATGAAGTATAATGATGAGTATTTGAATTATAAGATTCATGGCTTGTCAATAGGAGAATTTTTAACAACAACATTTGATTTCTTATTGCCAATTGTCAAAGATATGGTGAAGGAGGTATCAGATGAACAGTTAAAATTTGCATTGAATAGGGTGTATGGATTCATTCAAAAGGCTGTTGAACTGAAATTAGGGCACTTATTTTTTAACAGAAGTATCCCTACGTTGTCTGGAGGAGAATTACAAAGATTGAGGTTGGTTCAGGTATTCAATACTCAATTATCCAATTTACTAATAGTTCTTGATGAGCCATTAGCTGGGCTTTCAGAAAATGAAAAACCGATTATAAAGAAAAATGTAGTCGAGTTATTAAGGGATAATACATTGGTAATCGTTGATCATGGAACGGCTTTTTTAGATGTATCGGAGAAAGTCATTTGTTTAGGCGAAAGAGGTGGTAGCAATGGTGGATTTATTATTGATACTAAGCGATATATCGAGAGCCAAGAAGTGATATCAGATTTCAAGGCTCCAAAATGCGACGATTATTTTAGTATTTGCACTAATAGTATGGTTTATCAATATACTGGAGCAAATATTAATGTTGCATTGGATAGAATGAATTTAATTACAGGCGATTCTGGAGTTGGTAAATCAACATTGCTTAGGGAGTATTTTCCTCAGTTGCTTGATGATTATGTATATATAAATCAAAAGCCATTGTTGGGAAATAAAAACTCTACTGTTGCTACTGCAATAGACATATTCACAAGGATATCTTCTATTTATGGGGCTAAATTTAAGAAGAATAAAAATTTTTTTTCTAATCTTACAGGCAGTGATGGATGCTGTAAAAAATGCAGTGGTGCTGGTTATATAGAGTACGGAGATAGAAATGCTTCACTATTTAAAATTGAATGTCAGGAATGTCAGGGAACTGGATTTAATATAGAATTAAAGAAGTATAAGATTAGTGAAAAAAATATATTTGATATTTGGCATATGACTATAGAAGAAGCGGTGGAATACTATCAGAAAGTAGATAAGAAAATATATGAAGCTCTTTGTAATGTAAAATCTGTAATGCTTGGTCATTTAAAGCTTGGTCAGCCTACAGGTACATTATCAGGAGGAGAAAATATCCGCATTAAGATATTAAAATATATACATTCTACAGCGAAAGTCCTAGGGGTAGATGAGCCATTTAAAGGACTTAATAATACAGAGAAAAATGCTGTCGGAATTTATTTAGACGGATTAAGAAAAAAAGGAAAAACCATTGTAGTTATTGACCACACAGAAGGCATAGAGCATTTTTTCTCGAACCAAATAATATTAAACCGAATAGACAATAAAATAATCGGTCAGCAATGATGTCATGAGAATGATGAAACTTATAACTTCGGACGTTAGTACGAGGCGTCTCGATAGCTGAGTGAAACACATGCAAGCCATCAGCGTCTTGAAAATAACGCGACCATTGATAACGCTGCCCTGATAAATTTTTGATAACGGGAATTCGACAACACTGTATTCGTTGGATAATCGGAATCAAAATTAGCAAATAAGAATCAAACCACCTAAACAGTATTGTTTAGAATCAGAGGTACCTTGGCGAGTGGAAATAAAGGGGCTGTTGCAATATAGCCCCTTTAAAATGCAGATAGTTACCTTACGGTTTCTATCTGCATTTTTCTCTGAAAAAATAGACTAAAAAGAAAGAGGAACTGTCTCGCAGAGACAGTTCCAATGGGTTATACTTGATTTATAAGAATAAACTAATCCTCTATCATTTTAACCGCAATATCCCATCTTTGCAATTCTTGAAGAACTTTGATGTGGACGCCGTGATTCAAGAGTAAGGCAAGGACAGTCTGGTGTGCAATATCCTGGAAAAGATGAATCTAAGCACAGTTTAAGTGCCTCCTCTTCCAAGGGTAGAATCCGGTTTTTGACCCGATCTGTTCTGCTACAGCAAAGGAATTTTTTACAGCCACAAGATTGAAGATTTCTACAATAAAGATAGTCTTGCTTTAATGTATGCAACGAGAATATTATCGTTGCAATCATCGTTGCATATTGCATCGTGATTTCGAGCGAGAATCTTTCTTGCCAGTGATGCCACAGATTTTTGATAGCATAATGCATAATTGATGAATTGGTTTAGAGCCTGATCCATAATTGTTTTTCGAATATGGTTGTAGATTGTTGAACCCAAAGCGCGATTCGTTGTGAATATCCCTCGAATGACTTCTGAATAATCTAGAATCCCTTATAAAGTTCGTGACATTATATCCAGAAGAATTGTAAATGAAGTTTCTGGGGGCAATAGAATCGTCTATGATATCACGAGTAAGCCACATCCACAAATGAGTGGGAATAGAATCAAAAAGCCTGTAGCCTTTGAGAAAATAGACTGTAGGTTTTTTTGATGAAATTGTTTTACAAGCGTACAATAATTTAAAAGGGCTATCTGATTTGCATTAACTTCCGTTGAACGAACCAGCAAGTCTTAACAATTGAGTGATTGCAATTATTGAGACAGTGATTGGAGGCGAAAAATATTCAAGGGAAAGGATAAAGTCCTTAGTTCAAAAAAAATATCTAAAGAAATTACTGGTAAAGAAACAAATGAAACTTATTTTAAGATTAATTACTAATCAAAATTAATTGTTTTTGCAATATTGTTTACTTCTTCAGTGTGTTTTTCTATTTCAATGTTACTAATTTCTGATGAATCAAATCTCTTTGTATGGCTAGTTTTTCTTTTTCATTTGCTGTTTTAACTGCAAGTTTTAATGTATCCCTATGGTACTTTTTTACTTCATCCATTGTTGTTCCATCAAGAATAATTGACATACTCTCTATTCTAGCTATACCTGGTCTATGCATTGAGGTATATGATGAAGGGTTATCCCATGAATCTATAAAATATTCAACCCAAGTTGAAGATGGCTTTCTGGACAGCTTAAATGGAATCATATATAAAGCACTACCTCTTGAACCATCCATTCTTGGGATACTAACCTTATCCACAATAATACCCTCTATACGAATATCTTCATAAACATTTACAGTAGCATCTTTTATTTTAGTTGCAGCTGCTTTTGGTTGTATTGTTGGGCTTTTATTTATGATTGGTGGAATTGAAGTGCCTTTATTTTGTATTGTTGCTAAAAGATCTCTATAGGAATCTTCAGGGTATGGATTTCCTTTAAAATCAACATAATACTTACCTAAAAACGAAATTGGTGCTGCTTCTTTCCATTCACCTTCACGATGAATTGGAATAAATTTTTTATTATTTCTATATGAGAATATCTCAGAAGTAATTATGTCTCCTTCATATCCAACTCCACCAGTTCGATTATCCGATTTAATTTTATATTTGGGAGTGCATATAACTAGGACATAATCATTTTCACGAATTGATCGTTCCATAAATTCTGTTAATTGGTCTCCAAGTTTTAAATTCCATTGATCAAGAATCGTCTCGATCCCATCAGAACGTAACCGAGCTGCAAGATTTTTGACCCATGTTTTATGTTCGGGACTCTCCCAAGAATATGATATAAATGCTGTCGGCATATATAGACCTCCTTAAATTTACTTTTAAGTTGATAGTACTACCGAAATGTATTTAAAACAACTAGATTTCTTATCTATTTAATAATACTTTTAGGTTAAACGTATATTTATAAGTCGTAAAGATAAATCTAGTATGTATGATTGATTTCAAAAATTAAGAAAGCAAGTTTTAAAATAACATAATCATTGAGGTCTCTAGGATTAAATCCGGTTTTTTCATGAAGACTGTTCAGCCGGTATTGCAAGGTATTCTTATGAATAAAAAGTTCGGCTGAACATTTCGTGATGGAACCATTATGCTTCTCATATGCTTTAAGCAGATTCATATAGTCTGCTTTTTCTTTTTCACTTAAATTTCTTAGTATTTTATTTTCAAAAGTAGGGGCAGAAGCTTTTAGTTCTGGGAGAAGAAGAATTCCTAGATCCAAATCCTCATAAAATTGGATGGTCAGATGAGAAAAATTCTTTGCCCACATTAAGCTTTCTTGAGCCTCTGTAAAAGATTTTCGGGATTCTGTGCTAGTTGTACAAACAGATCCGATCCCAAAAATGAGATCCAAATTAAATGTTTTTTTGACGGATTGCTGCAACAAAGATAGTTTGGATTTCAGCACATCAGCTTTAATCGATGTAGAAAGAATGGTAAGGGTATTTCCGTTAATTACTAATATGCTTTGTGCTTGATCTGTAAACATTTTTCGGATGTGGTTATAGATACTCGAATCTAAATTGCGATCCGTAATAAACAATCCTTGAATTACTCGTCTAGGGATACTCATATCATATTTGTAAATTCCATGAGATGTGCCATTTCCAAATTCAGCAGTTTGGCTGCTGTAAAGCAAATTTTCCATAATAATTCTTTGATTTTCTTTCGAACTATATGACATTTCCTGTAAATAGGCTTCCTTGATTAAGATCTCAGTCATCTTCGTAAGGATATCGACGTATTTGGAGACATCTTTCGGATTCCCGGTAATGCCAACAACCGCAATAATTTCATCGTCAAAATATAGCGGAAGATTGATGCCTCTCCTTGTCCCTTGAAACTCATCATCTTTATTGACAAGAACTCTTTGTTTTGTTTTAAGTACTTTCAATGCGCCGTCATGTTTCTGGTCAATTCGATCGAGATCAGTTGATGCAATGATGATGCCTTCTGTATCAATAAAATTGATTTCCTGGTTAATAATTTCTTTAATGCTTTGAACAATGTTTTGAGCCAGCTTACTTGATATTTTCATGTAATCACTTCCTATTTGTATATTGTACCAAATTATTGACTTGATGAAAAGGATTTATATAGTACCTGTAACGTATAAATGTAAACGACAATCAGGTATCATGATTAAGGATAAAAAAATAACAACATTGAAGGAGATCGTTATGGAAGCACAAGTAACTATCACAGCAATTGGCGCATTGGTTGCACTAGTTGTATCAATCGTACTCATTTTCAAGAAGGTTGCACCGTTCTATGCACTATTTATAGGTGCCATCCTCGGTGGTCTTATTGGTGGAGCATCTCTTTTAGAAACTATTGGCTTGATGAAGTCTGGCGCAGGTGGAATGCTTACAGCGATTTTAAGAATTCTTGCCGCAGGAATCATGGCAGGAATA
>Ga0209100_1001514_pt1 | contig 15748 bp, 14 predicted proteins | sample lystaG_FD_185480 | JGI IMG/M metagenome (GOLD analysis project Ga0209100, IMG submission 185480) | Glacier valley bacterial and archeal communities from Borup Fiord, Nunavut, Canada, to study Microbial Dark Matter (Phase II) -... | ecosystem: Environmental > Aquatic > Freshwater > Ice > Glacier ...
GCATCTTCCATCATTGTAATTGTAGCAGTAGCTCCACAACGGCTACATCCAACTGCCTGAACAGCCAATAGTTGGTCGAGTGTACGTATTCCTCCCGCAGCTTTCACTTTTACATTAGGACCTATACTCTTTTTCATCAATTCCAATACAGTAATAGTGGCTCCCTTGTAGTTGTAATCGCCGTTTGCCTGTTTGACAAAGCCAAAACCGGAAGAGGTCTTCACATAGTCGGCACCAACTTCAGTACAAATCTGACAGAGTTTTACAATGTCAGCCTCTTTGGTCACAAAGTCAGTTTCGAAGATCACTTTTACAATTGATCCAAGGGCATGAGATGCATTGGTTACTGATTTGATTTCTTCTGTAATATAATCCCAATCACCTTGAAGGGCTTTGCCGATATTGATCACCATATCAATTTCAACGGCACCATCTTTGCAGGCATTTACGGCTTCGAATACCTTTACAGCAATGGCAGAATTTCCGGCAGGGAATCCAATTACACAGCCAACCAGGATATCACTGCCCTTAAGTAAATCAGCTGCTTGCTTTGCTGCATAAGGTTTTACACATACCGAAGCCACATTGTATTTTTTAGCCACAGCGCATTCCCTTTTCAAATCCTCATCCGTCATGGTTGGATGAAGTATGGAATGATCAATCATTTTTGCCAATTTATATACGATTTCGTTCATGGTATGTCTATTTTATTTTGTTGATTCATATAATTTGAATTGAGTTAATATATTGGAATATCAGTGCTCCTTGAATTTGGTTTGACAAGTATTCGGATGGCAACATCTTCCTGAAATTCAGGACATTTAAGCACGTTTGGGATAATAAAAGAAGTCAGGTAATCAGTCCTGAAGACCTCTCCAGTCAATAGATTTATCCATTCTACAGTATAATCTCCTTCAGGAATATTAAGCGTTAATTCGCTAAGGCTGCCATTTTCAAGATAGATGGCATATTGGTAACCAGAATTAGCAAGAACCTGAAATCCACCCACATTTCCTTTGGTTACCTTCAAAATAGAATTATCAGGGTTCATTGCTATAAAATTGAAGCTCTCTATAAATCCTTTCAGAACTTTCAATTGTTGACGGAATTTCGCGCCGCCCCAGCCGGGAGATACATTGTCGATTGCATGAGTACCATTTTCAGATCCAACGGTAAATGAATAGTCCAGGTTGTTGTACAAAGCACCTCCGGCCAACATGAATTTCCATGCCTGACTCCTATAATAAAAATCCGCATGGGGCATAAATCCTGTTTCATCCAAACCCATTGCCTTTTTTAAATTCAGATTTTGAGATGCTGCGATGGGGTAGGCGTAATGGAAATTAAAGATAGAAATATTCGGATCAGGGGTTTTAATTTTATTCCTTAAATTGCTTATATTCTGAGCAATAAGATGCTTATTGGGTAGGGTTTTTTCTTCATCAGTAATAATTTGAGCAATTCGTTTTTGCCATTCCAGCGAAGCTGTATTTCCTATTACAACCAACTTTTGCCAGTCATTAGGATGGGTTAAAGTATCAGTTTCAGCAATAGTTTCCACCAACTGCGGATTGTCAGACCAGGGCTCGTTCTGCACTTCGAAAAAGAAATTACCCAAGTCATTCAATTCCTGTATTACTTTACGTACATATTTTTCCTGAATATCCATCAACTGACCGTTGTTGAGCGTGTTAACATTTTTAAAGGAGAGTGTATCGAATCCCTGTATGTTGTTCTTTGGGTTGAAAGGACTAGTATTCCATTGACGATCAGTATAATAGGAAGTAAACAGGGTAACTTCTACAATAATGTCTTTTTCAGAAGCAGCTGTTATATAAGCTTTAAGTCGTTCAAAGAAAGCATCGTTCCATTGTGTGAGATCGTATTTTTGCGATTCGGCATCTTTTACCCAAGGTACCAGCCAGTTTTTCGGTTCTGGGTTCATGGTATTGTTACTGATGCTAAATATGTTATCACCAATTTCAGAATATGGACCTATAAATATACGGGTATAATTTAAGCCTGCATCTTTCAGAGTGACCAGGTATTTTGGGTAATCGAATGCGGTATTCATCACCGCCCCGTAATGTTCAGCAGAAGTAACCAGAATAGTTGGTTTACCTTTGTATTGAAAATAATTAGAATTTCCAGGATATAGACTAATTATATCTTGCATCTCTAACTTATTTGGTTGACAACCAATGAGAAGGACTGATAGAACTGCAAATAGAAAGTTGGTTAGATTATTCATTTAGTCAATTATTTTTGGTTTTAAAGATACTTAAAACATTTATATAAATGCAAAGGATTTTTAATAATTGTAGAAAGCCGGAATTGAATGAACAATAGCATGTGCAGCGCACCGTAATTGACAGATTGCTTCGTGCCTCGCAATGACGATATTCGGAGTGCAGAGCCATAAAATAAGTATCTCAAATCTCATCTTCGAAGCGTCACAGAAGTTGAGTCACAACATTAGTCCTTCAAAACTTTCCAAAAATCATCTGCCAATTCCTTTGCATCAATTTTTGTGTAGGCCTTTATTTTACGTTGTTTGTTTTCAGGTGGGGTAGTGGCAGTTTTTATTTGAGCCAAGGTAGGGTTCAGATAGGCTTCAACTAGGGCAAGATCCCACATTACGCGGGTTAAGTCCTGCGGATTTTGTTCCTTCCAGCGATCTTCGAGAATCTTCTCTACTTCAATTGATTCATCTAACTTCTGGTAAGTTTCATCCCGCTTAAACTGTAGTGGCTTAGCTGCTTGCAGGCACATCATGGTTAGATTAAGTCCTTCGAGGTTAAGCAGATAATCAAATGCATTGAGGTCATTTCGGATATTAAATTCATTCTTATTCCAGACCTTTGTTTTAGGGTCATATTGAGCGCCTAACGAGAAACAACGTATACGGGATTTAATTTCAGGAGCTATAATTAATGCCGAAGCCAGATTGCTCATGGCACCTATAGTCAGGATATCAAGTTTTTCACCATTAGGAAGGGATTTGACTGCGTTAATTATTGCTTGAGATGCATCTGAAGATCGAGCATCTTCTTGTCCCCAGGCACGTCCAATTTGACGATCTGCTCCATAAGGATGCGGAATGTCCAATCGCTTCAAGGCTTTCAGGATTTGCTCATTGAGCCTCTGGCTTTCTCCAACTGTATTCAATCCTTTGGTATCATAAGCATTCCACTTTTCGAAAACCAAGAGATCTGGGTTATTAAAATGGGCAGAACTCAGGCCAATCAATTCAATTGAAGGGTCTTTCACCAAACGCACGATGGCATACAAATCATCCATTTCATTTCCAGTATCGGCATCAAGCCATACTTTTTGCTTTTGGGCGAATGATGATAAAACGGAAAAGCAGGCAAGTAAAAGGAGGAACTGTTTCATGTTCAAATGTAGTTATAAAGTGGGAGTGTAATTTGATTATGATGTTTCAAGACCTTATGTCCGTTTCCTGCCATGAGTAAATTATTCAATAGTCAGGATTAATTGTTTTCCCAATCCAGCTTCAATAATCTTTCTAAATGTCGACATCTCTACATCAGTCTTGTTATTCTCAATCCGGGAAATATAAAATCTAGTCGTGCCACTTCTCATTGCCAGTTGATCCTGAGTCAATCCAGCCTTTAATCTTGCTGATTTAATGATATTGCCAAGTTTTGTTTCATTGGGATCAATCTGTTGGCTCATTTGAAATAAAACATCCGGGCCTATTTCATAAGGATGTTTATCAAACTGTCCTTTTTCATTTTTTATCTTCAATCCAATATTCGGCCACGACAACGTATAATTTTGCAATTCTACTTTTTTAAATTCTTTCAAATCAAGTAATTTATACTCAGGATCTTGCTCTGAAACATTCCAATCGTTGAATATTATTTTAAAATCCAATAATCTGCTTTCGCCATTATTGAACATACACTGGATTTTAAACCCATCGACTTTCTCAATTTTAATAATTCTGGGTAAATTAAGTCTTTGTCTCATAATCTTGGATTTAATTGTCCTGATTTCATCTCGTAATTTCTACTACGACCCCCTTTTAAACTTTTCACCAAAATTCCTTTTTCAATTAAGTCTTGAATATCACGCAAAGCAGTGTCTTGGGAGCATTTTCCTATCTTTGCCCATTTTGTAGTGTTTATTACTCCTTCAAAGTCGTCCATTAGCATGTTCAGAATTTTTCTTTGTCTGTCGTTCATGTTAACTCTTGAATGTTTTATCCAGAATGAATGCTTATAAATTATTTTCTCAAGAAGCTTCTCAGAATTCTCAATGGCGTGGAATAAACAATTCAAAAACCATTCGAGCCAGTTTGTAATGTCTAAAGCGCCTTGTTGAGTCTTTTCCAATAAGTCATAGTAGGAATTTCGTTCTTTCCGTATTTGTGTCGACAAACTATAAAATCTGTAGGATTGTTCGTCAGAACGAGCTAGTAACAGTCCCATTCAAAGATTGACCAATTTTTATGATTGTATAAATACATTTTTTTATTCTCCGCTAATTCTGCGTTAAAAATAGTACTTATTCTCCGCATGACAAATTATTCTCCGCATAAATTGCGCACATAAAGCTATTTATTCTCCGCAACCAAATTTTTTGTCCTTACGCTAATGGTTCGGGACTTTTATAATTTTTCAATTTCGTCTTTAGAAAGTTTAGTCGATTTCATTATTAATTCAATCGATGCTCCATTTTGTTTAAATTCTTTTGCTATCTGAATTGTGTTTTCCTTCTTTACTTTATCTTCAGCATCTACCTTCATTGTCCAAGCCATGCTTGCTCCATAGTGCAAATCCTCAATATGTCTAAGGTACTTTTTACGTTCGTCATCAGATAAACTATCAACCCTCCAAAGCTCTTTTGCCTTGGTTATCCCTTTGGCATTAAATGTATCCTGGATCTCATTATTCTTGAAGTAATAAATCCATTGGTCAAGCGAATCTTTTGCTATATCATTAAAGTTATTTACCTTAATCACATAATATTCAGGAAATATCTGAAATGGTTCTACTTTGCCTCCCAAAAATTCGGATTGCTTTGCAGAAAGCTTTAATTTATCACCGTTATGAAGTCCAAGGAAATCCGTCTTTCCATGATAAATATAATCTTCGCCTTGCCCTAAATCAAAATAAACAATGTTAATAGAATATACTTTCTTTAGGTTCTTATATGGTTCTCCGACTGAAATATATTCTGTCAGTACTTTTGAAGTAGCATAAGCCATCCGATGAAAATAATCATATTCATTTTCATTCTGTATCTCAATGATTACTAACTCATCTTTTGAGTTTTTAACGAGCATATCAACACGATTAAATTTGTCTGTGTCAATTCGTTGATTACTTTCACTTTCAAGAATGTTCTGAATGATTATTTCATCTTTCAATAATTCAGACAAAAATCCCTCAAGAACTGAGAAATCAGCTTTATTTCTAAGTAATCTCTTTATTGCCCAATCGAATCTTATTAAGTTTCTGCTATTCATCACATTTATTTTGTACAAATTTAATCATTTCTCCTGAATTTATTGATAATCTTGACGATATATCTTTTATAAGCCTTTCGGCTAATGTCCCGCAAATACTTGGAGGGTAGGTGTTCCCGATAAACTTCCTATGATGTATTGCTTGTTAGCGATAAATCGGCAACTACGACAAGAAAGACAAGAAAGACAAGAAAGACATTTGTCGTTTTAATGGATCTCTCCCTTCTTTGAAGATTAAAAACCACAAGTGTCTTTCTTGTCTTTCTTGTCTTTCTTGTCGTTGTTAACGGAAATACTGGGATATCCAATAGTCTCTTTGGAGACAAAACCTATCAACATGTTGGTAAGTCGTTTTCATTGGTCATTTTCTTCATATAATAGGAGTAGTCAATCCTGAATGTAAATCATTCAATAAATCGGTTTGCCTTTTTGCCCGGAAATTCTTTGCCTAAGGCAATAATGCCTGTGTAATCGAGCATATCGGTTAAATATCGTTTTCCGTCACTTGCTAAAAGTTTCAGTTGGGTAGTGGCACTAACCAACTCGTTTTTTTTCTTTTCTTAATTTGGCTTTAAGATATTTCCAATAGTTGCGGGTTTTGGTGTAGTCGTCCTGGTCGGCAAGCAAAGCTACAATATCCAACACACTAAACCACCACTTGGCGTTTTGCTCGTCCCAAACAGCCCGCACTTCGCGATCGTCAAAGAAATGGTTGGATATTTTTGTATTACTCATTTGAATGTTACCTAACCTGTCACTTTATAAATATCTGTTTAAAGGTATGAAATATTTATATCTTGTAGTTGCTATCTGCTGTGTCACGTTATAATGACCGCCAAAATAGGAAGCTACATGCAGGGGCGGATTGCGAAATTCTTTCCTGCCAAGCCGATAAGCTGTTTGAGAGGAAAGATACATACCGAAAACCATTTCTGCGGAATTTGCGGGTAGCTGATGTATAGCCGGTGGTTATTCGAATTTAAAGTTTACTAGTTCGTAGTTTGCATTTCGTCCTCCTTCGTCAGTTTGTTTCAAGATGCCTTTTTCTACCAAGTCTTTTATGTCCCGTAAGGCGGTGTCGGTAGAGGTTTTGACAATTTTAGCCCATTTTGAGGTTTGTAGTTTTCCTTCAAAATCGTCAAATAGTTTGTTAAGTATTATGCGTTGCCGTTCGTTGATGGGTGTATGTTCGTGTAGTTTCCAAAACTCAGCTTTACGTACTATTTTCTGTGTGGTGATTTCTGTGGAGAGCATCGCATTTTTGAGACAATGCAAAAACCAGTCTATCCATTCTGTAATATCGACTGAACTATGCTGCACTTTTTGCAATACTTCGTAATAGCGCTTACGTTCGGCTAATATTTGGCTCGACATACTGTAAAAACGTTCTCCACTGCCTTCGGCACAGGCAAGCAATAGTTCGGTGATGGCTCTTCCGATTCTGCCGTTTCCGTCATCAAAGGGGTGAATGATGATAAACCAAAAGTGTGCTATGGCAGCTTTTAAAACAGGGTCAAGACTGTTTTCGTTGTTGAACCAATTCAAAAACTTGTCCATTTCCGTTTTTACTAATTCGGGCTTTACGGCTTGGTAATGCACTTTTTCTTTGCCCATTGCCCCCGAAACTACTTGCATTTTACCAGTTCGGTATCGTCCCACTTCTATTAAGTAAGGTCCACTGTAGCCAGTAGGGAAAAGTGCTGCGTGCCAACCAAACAAACGTTTTTCGGTTAAAGGTAAGTTGTATCGTTGGGTAGCATCCAACATCATCTCTACAACGCCTTCAATGTTGTGGTTGCTCGATACAAGTCCTGCAGTATTTATGCCCAAACGCCTTGCTATAGACGAACGTACCTGGTCATAATTGAGTAATTCGCCTTCAATTTCTGATGATTTTACTACCTCTAAGGTTAAGGCCTTTAGGGTGGCTTCTTCTTTAGCAAAAAAGCCCAAAGCGTTCATTTGCCCTATTATTTTACCTTGCATAAGACGCACTTCACCAAATACGGCATTGATGTCTTTGTCCTGCCACGAAAAGTCTGTCCAGTTTTTGTACTCGTAAATGTATTTTGCCATTGCCTTAAAGTATTGTGCGGTAAATATATGAATTAATTACCGCAAATATGCGGCGATAAACTTACTCATTTATATTTCTCCATTAAGAATTCAGTATAGCTTACTGTGTAGTTAAAATCATTTTCCAGTTCTATTACACCACTTAAACTTTCAACCAAAGGAGTAATCTTACTATTCCTGTCTTTGTTGGCAACCAACGAAGAAAGATAAGATTCGATCAATCTGGGAAGGCTAATCTGATGAGTCTTCGCATATTCCTTGGCTTGTTCAATTACGTTTTTATCTACATTCAAAGTCAATTTTGTATCCATGTTTTTTAGGTATATACGTACAAATATAACCAATCATCACGTGAGGACAAAATATAGTACGTGTTAAAGTGTCAGTTATTCAAGGTTACACCCCATGCCCCAAAGCTACGCCTGTTTGGGGATTTAACTGATGAACTTCCAACGAAGTATCATTTCATTCAGATTACTCGGGATATTGTCAAAGAAGCACCGAAATCCGATTTGCGAGTAGTTTGCTGTTGGGCATAGTATCCTTTTTTACCACTCTGTTGAAGGAATATCATTAGCACTTTTAATCGTCTGTAATTGACAAATATTTCTTATTGTCCATTTTTCGTAGTCATTGTCAACAACGCTATTATACTCATTAATAAGTTCTATTAGTTTGTCAAAATGCTTATTGAAATTTTCTCTTTTTATGTCCTTAAATCCGTTATTAAAAGGCATAATCTTTTTTTCTGGCTGGTCACCATATTTATGTGTGAATTTTACTTCGCTTACAAATTTCATAACTTCAAAAACAGTAAAAAAATATGCTCGACCACCAAAGTGTTCAAGTAATTGAATATCTTTGTGTGAAAGTTTCGATGCATATTTTGAAAGAATACCTTGAAATCTATCTTTTATTTCTTGCATTTTTTCGCTATAGTATTGAGCATATGTTTTATTTTCACCGATTAATCTATTGAAATCAAAAGCATTAATTTGGTAATAAAACTCGTCTGATTTGAAAAAGCTACTAAAATCTGAGTGTTTCTGTAATACTGTTACTAATTCTTTTTTGTCAGATTCAAATATATAGAACCAATTCGCACAATATGTGTAGATTGGCATTCTACATACTTTTAGTGAAAGATTCCTATAAATTTCTTCATTTTTAGAGTTCATGTAGTTGTAAACTCGGTCAATAAGAAAAACAGTAATTGCAATTCCAATTACTTCTGTAGTCACATTTGATAAATAATCAGCTGAAATACCTAATCCTTTTCCTAGAAAAATTATTAATAAAATTCCTGTCAATAAAGTGTAAGTCAAGAAGTAGCGTGATTGATTTTCTATACTACTAGTTAATTTGTCCTTAAATTTCCAAAATATAAGTAAGGAAAATATCCACAGAATTAGTATGGAATAACTGTAAATAATTGTCAAAATACAAAGTGCAATCATATTATATTTTTTATGCTATGTTTGGTATCGTCCTAATATTACTATAACTAGTAACTAGCTGAAAGTTTATAATAATTTTCAAATAGCATAAACTTTCTAAATCTACTTATTCCCCATCTCAATAAGCAATAATTTTCCAATTAATTACTTTCTAAAACCGTTTTTCTCTCTAAAAAATCACTGGCTTTTTTACAAATTCTGTCTCATATTCTTAAAAAAGTTTGTCTGTATAAAAAGCGGTAACTAAACAATAGGCAAAAACTAAAAGAAATTAAAAATCCGCTTAGATATTCGACTCATCATGTCACACAGCTCGCCACAATTAGAGATATAACTTTCTGAATTTCTAATCTTTAATTATCTTATAACATATTCCGTTTACTAAAACCAAATACATGCCTGGAGTAAGAGAACCTATATTTACTAACTTATCATATTCCAATGACTGGGTAATTTCCAATTTCCCATTGTAGTTATAAATGGATACAGAACCTTTCTCTGCGTTTATAGTTAGCAAATCTTTAGCAGGGTTTGGCCAAACGGTAACCAAATCAGTTTTAATTTCTTTATCAGTTGAAGTAATAAGAGCTTCTATTTTTGTAAAATCTTTCCAAACATTTGCTGCTTTATACAAATCCATAGAACCAGCAGGTACATATAAAGCACAAGTATTTTTATCAACCCCAGAAAAAGTACTGCTGAAAGGTAAAACTGCAGGAATTGTTGAATAAGCATAGATAGAAGCTAATTTAGTACAATTTTGGAAAACCACATCTTCCAAAAAAAGAACTGAGGCAGGAATGTTAATCGATAACAAATTTTCACAACCGGCAAACGCTCCATTTCCAATGATAGAAATCGAATTAGGTATGGAAACCGATGTTAAACCAGGACAATTCTGAAACGCAGCTACTCCTATCTCAGTCAGCGAATTAGGTAATGAAACCGATTTTAAACCATAACAATCCGAAAAAGCGGAAATTTCAATCGTAGTTACCGAATTTGGAAGAATAACCGATGTCAAATTTTTACAATAGGAAAAAGCTTGTTCGTTAATAATTTTAACTGAAGAAGGAATAGTATATTTACCTGATTTTGAAATGGGACACTGAATTAAAGCAGTTTGGGTTTTATTAAACAATACACCCTCAATATTTGAATAATTGGAATTCTCCGAATCTACGGTAATATTAGCACTGCATCCTGAAAATGCAGAACTACCAATTTCGATTACTGAAGCAGGAATATAAATCGAAGTTAATAAACTACACATAAAAAAAGCACCAGCTTTAATATTAGTTACAGAAGAAGGAATATTAACAGAATACAAATTGGAACAACCATTAAGTGCTTCCTTTTCAATAGAAGTAATTGAATTAGGAAGAGTCACTGATGTTAAACTGATTTTGGAAAGAAAAGCGCGCTCAGGAATAAAATTTACCGGATAAGTCATATTCCAATGTGTTCCTTCTCCTCCAGTATATTCTGCAATATTAACTTGTGTTAAATCAATTACAGCCAATTGAAGCATATTATCCCTCATGGTTTTAAAATCGCGTGCATCGATTGTTCCCGAAAGTGTAAGGTTAGTTACTGTGTATAATTCCAAAGTAGACATTTTTGTGAATAATTCACCTGGAGTAAGGTCAGTGATGGTCTTGCTTATTTGTGCCTGAACTGCAACACTTATGCAGACAGCCATTAAAAATAAAAATAGGTTCTTCATTGGTTATATTTTAGGGTTAATGTTAATTATCAATTTTGTAATTTTAAAAAAAAGGATTAGTTGCTTTTGATCATCATGAAAAAATAAACTACAGATCTTCCCAATTTATTGGCTTATCCAGTCCATTGTTTCAAATAACTTGTTCGAAAAAACCTCGCCAAAAATAGTGAGAACTAACTTTCCGAATTTCAGTCAAACGATTCAGAACGCATTAAATTTGCTATAACTAGTAACTAGCAGAAAGTTTATACTCCTTTTTCAAATACCATAAACTTTCCAAATGTACTTATTCCCCAACTCAATAAACAATAAAATTCTAATTATTTTCCAGTTTCCTAAAATGTGAAATTATTGCTTTTTCATCCTTTGATACCCTATCTTAAATCCTGCTTGAGGTCCAATTGAAAAATGATTTCTTCTTTCATTATAAAAATCATAATGGGTTTCATAAACTAGTCCGTCATAAGTCCTAAACCATAAGCTCTTGTTTCTTAAACCAATCCCGGCGTAGAAGTCAATAATTAGTGAATTGCTATTTCCTTTTAAAATAAATGTACTATAGCCAACCAATAATTTCAATCCATAAACATTTTGTTCTTCTGTCCTTAAACCGTCAAATCTATAACCTTCATCATTATCATACTTTGCATATTTATTCTCAAACCACCAATTCCGGTAGAACAGACAAAAATCGCCAAAGAATCTGTTCTCTTTACCAAAATAATATTTTGAATTTAAACCTATTGTAACTGCGTCATACAAACCATTCCACATGTTTTGATCTTCATAATCACCAAATAATCCTGTGCCTCCAGATATTTCTCCACCACTTTTTGTGCTGGGTTTATAACCAAGTGTTAATCCTAAAGTATGTCTTCCTAAAAATTTCTCGGCAGAAATTGAATAATCATTAAAAATAAACTGGCTAGGTGTAATCATAACCCGATAATTCCTGTTCTGAATATCTTGTCCAAACAAATTATAACATAGAAAAATAAAGCCTAATATTGGAAGGATCTGTCTCATAATAAGTGTTGGTTTTATAAAATAAGTCTGTCTCAAAATAATTGCACACAACTAATAACTAGCGGAAACTTTATAATACTTTCCATATAGCATAAACTTTCCAAAGTTACTTATTCCCCAACTCAATAAACAATAAAATTCTAATTATTTTCCAGTTTCCCATAAATAAACAACAGGTTCACTTTACTTGAATTGATTCTCCAATGATTAGTGAAAATAATTTGGATGAATACAAACCATCTAAGTATTTACAATTAAATCCCGAGTCCTCGTTATCGGGAGGATATCTCATAGAATCAGCCTCTTGCAAGAAAGTTAATGAGACAATAGTTCTATTTGGGGTCTGTTGAAAAACTCAAATATCTATTTTAAAATGGTCTCTAACCTATTTATTCTTTTGATCTCAATCCTTTCCTGGGTTACATCGGGTGGGTAGATAAAACGGTCGAAGTTGTGCCACGCATTTCGGTGGAAGTTGTGCCAGTCATTTCGGTGGAAGTTGTGCCACTGGAATGTATTGTTTTAAGATTTTGTTTTTTTAGGGTTGTGCCACTTTTTTAGGTACAATTTATATCAAAGCGCTAAAAGAAAAGGAATGATTTCTATCTTATCCCCGAAACTAAAAATCAGGGATATGGCCGCAAAAAAGATAGATATCATGGATGTTCGACAATTAATTCAGTTAAAAATAAGAGGCGAAAGCAACCGGGGTTGTTCCTGCAGTTTGGGTATTCACCGCAATACAGTCAATTACTATGTTAGGCAATTGAAGGCAACTGGAAGCGGATATGCTGAACTGCTTCAATTAAGTGATACGCAGCTGAACGAGCTTTTCCCTTGCCGGTGTGCCTCGGACAGTGACCGTTACGAAGAACTTGCATCAGAGTTTTCGTATTTTAAGAAACAATTACTTCTACCCGGCGCCACACGCGAAGTGTTGTGGAAGGAATACCTTCAAACACACCCGGAAGGCTATGGCTATACCCAGTTTAACGAACACTACAACAACTGGCTTGGTCAAACCAAGGCAAGCGGTAAGCTAACACACAAGGCAGGAGACAAATTGCTGGTCGATTATACAGGCAAAAAGCTGTCTGTGGTGGATAAACAGACCGGTGAAATTCAGGAGATGGAAGTGTTCATTGGCATTTTGCCCTGCAGTTGTTTAACCTTTATAGAAGCCACCCTAAGCCAGAGGCGGGAAGATTTTATCGGGTCCATCAACCACTGTTTTCAGTTTTTAGGGGGCAGTACCAAGTCCATTGTACCGGATAACCTAAAATCAGCAGTTTCCAAGGCCAGCAAGTACGAACCGGTTCTGAACAAAACGTTGAAGGATCTGGCCCTGCATTATGGCTGTGTGATCAATCCTACCCGTTCCTATTCCCCGCAGGACAAAGCGATGGTTGAAGGGACTGTAAGGCTGGTCTATCAGCGCATCTACTTTTCGATCCGGAACATGACCTTCTTTAGCCTGGACGAACTCAACTGTCAGCTTAAAAAGGAACTTGTGAAGTACAATGAGTATCTGATGGAAACCTACCAGGCAAGTCGCCGAAAACTATTTATCGAACTGGAGCAGCAGTACCTGCAACCCTTACCACCGGCCCCCTATCAGATCAAGCAATACAAACATGCCAAAGTGCAGAAAATGGGGTATATCTACCTGTCTGACACCAGGAACTATTACAGTGTACCCTATCGTTATGTTGGCAAACAGGTAGAATTGCAGTACAACCAGGAGACCATCGAGATTTACTGTCAGTCCGATCGTATTGCAAGCCACAAGAGGTCTTACCGGCCAGGCGAGTATGTTACCATTAAAGAACATATGAGCAGTACCCATCAGTTTTACAATGACTGGAGTCCGGAATACTTTGCAATGCTGGCAAAAAGTATCGGGTCAAAAACGGTTGAATACATCTCCCTTTTGATCGCACAGCAAGACTATCCGGAAACAGGTTATAAGCAGGCGCTTGGCATCCTGAGCCTGAAAAAAGCCTTCGAGAAGCACCGGATAGAGAAAGCCTGTGCCATTGCTTTAACCCATGACAAATACAGTTACCGAACCATTAAACGTATTTTGGAAAACAATATGGACAAAGCCATAGAACCCCCCAAGACAAAACAGCTTTTTATACCCATACATATAAACATACGTGGGCCTCAGGCCTTTAATTAATCACTAAAACAATTAAGAGAAAAATGAACAATCAAAGTACCATTGAAAAGATGAAACAAATGCGGCTCAGTGCCATGGCCGAAACCTACTACAACAGTATGCAAAACAACCTGCACCGGGATTACACACTGGATCAGTACCTGGCCTTGCTGGTCGATCAGGAATGGGAATGCCGCTACAACAAGCGCATTCTGAACCTGATTACCTCGGCCAGATTCAGGTATCCTGCATCGGTTCAGGATGTCAATTATACGGCAAACCGTTCACTGGATAAAAATATGTTTGAACGTCTGGCATTACTTGATTTTATTAAACGAGGGGAAAATGTAATTTTTACTGGTGCCACTGGTACTGGTAAAAGTTACCTGGCACAGGCCTTAGGGCACAATGCATGCACCATGCAATACAAAACCATGTATTACAACTTTGCCCGGCTGATCGACCAAATTAAACTATCAAAGTTGGAAGGAACCTACATCAAGCTTCTCAGTAAGATTGAGAAAACTGATCTGCTGATACTGGATGATTTTGGGTTAACCTCATTTGATGACCATGCAAGAAACGCACTAATGGATATCGTTGAACTCAAATATGACAAGTCTTCCATTATCATTGCTGCTCAAATACCGGTAAAGAACTGGCATGAAACAATCGGGGAAGGTACCATTGCAGATGCCATTTTAGACAGGTTGGTATACTCTTCACATCGGGTAGAATTAACGGGTGAATCATTGAGAAAAAATAAGATGAAAAAAACTCAGATTAATTAATAAATTTGACCAGGAAATCATCCTTTTTTTTGTGGCACAACATCACCGAAACAAGTGGCACAATTACACCGAAATATCTAGGGTGGGGTCTTGTTCGTATTATAAGTATTGTTTGAGAACCTTATAAGTACCATAAGGTCATTTTTAATACTTAAACAGTACTCAAACAATACTCAATGTACGGAACCAGTACACCCTATAGCTCTTTCATTTCACCCTGAAAGGTGAATAACCGGGTGCAAGCTTTTTAAATACCTCCTGCCATTTTTCTGTATTTAAGGCAATAAATAGACTTTATATAGATTAATGGTATCATTTCTTTTAATATAATTCTAAAATTGTGTATCATTTGCCCAAAAATAAAGAATTATTGATTGCAGGTCTTGCATTTTGTTTTCAACACAACTATCTAGAGATCTTGGATTTAATTTTAAGTACTTTTTAAATGCTCTATGCAAATCCCAAATAACTTTGCCCTTTTGAAGAATTTTACAAAAATTCGATCTATGTCTGAAAAATCAAAAACCTTACTTCTTAGAAATACCACACAATCAGCATAGATAGAATCCATTTGATATTCCAGTATTTCCGACAGCTACGACAACTATGACATTGTGGTTTTAATCTTCGACGAAAGGAGAGAACCATTAAAACGACACGTGTCGTTCTTGTCGTAGTTGTCGATCTTGTCGTAGTTATCGGTTTATCGGAAAAATAGGAGTGTAAGTATCCTATTCTATTATCAAAAACTGTTTTGTAAAGGTTATCTTACTTACCCATATAGATTGAACTCACGTTATTACACTCTTTTTTATCCATCCACATAAGACCTAACGCTACAAAATACAGATCAAAGATCTTCAATTAAATAGTCGGGATTGCAAATCCCGACTAGCTGGGGTGAGAGACAATAATCCAACCGAGTCTGAAACTTCCTCACTTCCTCACTTCCTCACTTCCTATTTCGTAAAAACGCATTTTACGAAATAGGAAGTGAGGAAGTGAGGAAGTGAG
>Ga0209100_1001520_pt1 | contig 15721 bp, 9 predicted proteins | sample lystaG_FD_185480 | JGI IMG/M metagenome (GOLD analysis project Ga0209100, IMG submission 185480) | Glacier valley bacterial and archeal communities from Borup Fiord, Nunavut, Canada, to study Microbial Dark Matter (Phase II) -... | ecosystem: Environmental > Aquatic > Freshwater > Ice > Glacier ...
TAGATGACTGACCGAACTGCCCCAGGCGGCGGTCCTGCGGACACGGTGCAGGAACTCATCGGACGGGAGGACGGGGTCTGGAGCGTCGTCACCCGTGACAGCGTCCACACGTTCGATTTCACCGCCGGAACGGTGACCCGAATCCCCGGACCTAACGCCCGCCCCGGCGTCAATGATGTAGCCCGACCCCTGAAGCGGATCCACGAATGCCGTGTCGGCGAGCGAGGGTATTGGACGATGCACGCGGACGTGTGGGAGATCGATTGCTATTGGCAGCGCTGCAGCGTCATAGACCGAATCGAACGCGTCATCGACCCCACCTCATCCCTCTTGGTCGAACCGCAACAGCAGAGCGAGGACTGATGTGGACAGCCTCACGAACAGTTCACGAGGCTTCTGGTCGGTCGAAACGGTTTCGGGCAGCAGCCACCTACCGGATACAGACAACCGGGTCCTCCTCCGCCAAGCCAACCCCTCCGCCGACGAGGACGGCACGTTGCATCGAGATGGCGACCCGATCCAGTTGATTCGGCTGGTGCACAGTGAGGTCGGAGACCACATGCTTCTGCTGGTGAATTTGCGCGTCCCTGGCGTGGTGTGCCCGACCAAAATCTCCACCACCGTGCTCCGGATCGAGGGCGTGGATCCCCAGGACTTGAGTCTCTGATGCCCACCCAGCGGGACAAAGCCGACGCCTTCCTCCCCGGAGAGGGAGTGGCACGCCGGGTCACGATTCGGCGCAGCCGTCCCGATCGTGACGGGTTGTTTCTCTTCGGTCGGCGGTACGCAAGCGAAGATCTGATCCTGACCGACACCGATCTTCGCGCCCTCGAACGGGGGCGCGTAATCGCCGTCGACATCGAGAACGAGTACATCCTCTACATCCGACTCGCAGCGGATGGTGAGGACGATCGACGATGACCACACCGTGGGCTTCCAACGGCCGCATCGCGATCCCGCCGACCGCGTTGCCCTCCGGTGGCTCGCGGTCGCGCCTAACCTGTACCCGGCGTGGGCCTCTGCGAGGGTCGTCCGTCCCCTGTCTTGGGTTGGGTAAATTCGCTGATCTGCCCCAGCACCATGTCCGCCCAGGCGATGTCATCCAACCGCAGCACTACCTCGCCGCGGAGGGCGCGCAGCAACCGCGGATAACTGGCTCCGCTCTTTGCGGCGAGCACTTTCAACGCCTTCCCTGGAACTCCTGTCTCCGCCTCAGCCGACTGATCACCGGTGGCACTGCGGGCTTTCGCCGCGTCCTTCGCCTGCTGATCGAGCAGTTTGGCCCGCTGCCGGATTCGAACCGCGTAGACATGCTGCATCTGGGCGGCGATACACAACGCCTTCGACCGTTCATCGGATTGAGGAACCCAGCGCACCGTCCGGGCGTACCCGAAGCTCTCCGGCTCCGCGCAAAAGTCGCGCGGGCAATACCGAGGCAACGGTTTCCGAGTCTCCTGCGCCGGAATAGTGTCCATTCTCGGCACTCTAACTCATCACTGGTGCTTATTCTCAACCTTTTCGGGATTTCGCGAAGTGCTCCGCACACCAACCATTGTGAGACCACCGGGCTCGCGACACTTCGAATTCCAACCCTGAAGCAGGCAACGCAATGAACACCGAAGAAAGCACCCTCATCGATCACGCAGCAGTGGCCCACGCCAATGCACTGGTAACCCAGACCAGGATCCTCCACACTCTCGACCGCTGGCGCGCCGAGGACAACATCACCAAAACGGGTGGTCTCGTTTCGGAGCGAGCTGTCCTGGTCGGACTGCTCCTCCTGGCCCGGGAGCGCTCGCCGCTGTCCCTCGCTCTGCTCGGGGAACTGCTCCATCGGCGGCTGACCAGCGATTCACGGCAGCTTCTTGACATACCCACCCTGGGCGGCAAGGAGTCCACCGATGAGACTAAGCGGTGGGTGAACCGGACGCAGGCCGCGTTCCATCGGATGCTCGCACTGATGGACCCATACCCGAAGTCCACCTCCGCGAGAAGCTACCGCGAGATCAGCGGGCTCATAAACGACCGCGATGTGGTGATCGAATCAAGGATGAGGGCGCGGCTGGACGAGTTCAGCGAATCGTTCATCCTCGTGACAGTGGCCCAGCAGCCACCACAGCTGCGTGACGCCAACCCGACCATCGACCTCGCCATTGACCAGTTCTTCATTCCCTCGCCGATGGTGACCGGCTTCTCGCGCAAGAAGCTTGACCGGCATGTGGCCGAGGAAGCTGCATCTGGCCGGGCGAGTGTGCCGTTCCGGCCGGTCGACGTCTTCGCGGATTGGCATCGCGCGTACAAAGCCGATGCCAGTCAGAGTTCAGGCTCCATGCCGCGTCGTACGCGGATCGGCTGGGGATGGATGGCCAACGTCGCTGTACGAGTCGACTCTGGTGCCACAAGTAAGCTGCGGGCACCTGCGCTGGTTATCGCCGCGACGGTGAGCATGCCCACGGAAAACGTGTCTGATGCGGCTATTCACCTGATGCGCTCCTCTCTGGCTACCGGCCTCACACCCGGAGTCGTCTACGCGGATAGAGCGTATTTCGCAACCCAGCGAATCGAGCGTCTCCACCTTCCGACAGCTGAGTTGGGATTCACTCCGGTCACCGACTATCGGACGGATCGGCTGGGCGTCCACGACTTCAAAAATGGTGCGCTGTTCATCGAAGGGAGCGTGTATTGCCCCGACATGCCGCGGGCTCTTCAGGAAGCCTCGATCGACCACCGGGCCGGTCGGATCTCGGGCGACACATATCGGCTCCGACTCCAGATGCGTTCCCACTTCGAACTGCGGCCGAAGAGTGGGCCTGATAAGAACGGTCGGTATCGGATGGCCCACCCCACACCAGACGTGTTTTACAACCAGCAGCATCCGTCCCAGCACGCGGGGCGTGCCTGCATCCAGAAGTCCGTAACCTTTGAACAAACCGACGGGCTCAGCCACCGACAAGCTCACGCTTACATGAGCAGCGCGTGGAAGGAATCCTCCGCGCGGGCAGGTTCTACTCTTGGAGCTTTCAACGCCGAGTTCCTCAGCCGGCGAGGAGAACGTTCCGGATCGGCCCGACGCGTGGCAGGTTTCGCGGCAGCTCAGATGCTGATAACCATTGAGCTGGCTGCCTACAACCTTCGAGTCCTTGACCGCTTCGTGCGGGAAAATCCGGAGGACTAGCCACCGGAATGGCCGCTCCAGGAATCGTTTGTGGGAGCGGCCGGGACTGCTGTTGGTTCAGATGGCTCTGACGACTCAACTGAACCGACAGCAGTCCCCTTTGATCATGACTGATCTTGCACCGCGCATTCGCGGCTGCGACACCTGTCTTCGAACCAAGACGCGAACCGGCTGCGTCGGACATACCCAACCTGCCGCGCATATCAGGCGACCCACCGGTCGACAGAGACCACCAGGAATCGAGAGAATGTCACAGGGAACACGTAGCGTATCGACTTGTTACCCGATACCCGGAAGGTCTCAAGGATGAAGACTCAAGAGGAGTTTGATGACGCTGAGTCTCGGTGGCGAGCACAGCTCACCGGCAGATCTCTCGTCATCGAGGCATCGGCGGACCCGGCGGAGTCGGAGGACGCCCTCCGAATTCTCGGTTTCAACTACCGACGTGCAGGAGAGCGCGAGCAGAAAGCAAATTTCCTGTTCAAGTACCGAGCTGCTTTCTTGGTTGGTGTCTGTTCGGCGGCTTTTCGATACGACGTTCACGGCATGTGGCCGTATCTGGAAGAGACTTTTGGCCCGCTACCGTCCACTGATCAGCAGATCCTGTCTGAGGCATTCCGCAGTTCCCTCGACGATTTTGGTCTCTCTCGATTCACTTTCCCGCGACGGAACGTCGATGAGATTCTCATGCACGCTGGGATTCCGGGTCAGCGCATGGACGAGTTCATCGAACTGCTCGCTAGACGTGACACTCTCTCCGATGGTCTCGATGGTCGTTCGTTCTGTCAGTGGATCGGCGGATTGAGCCGAGCGACGGCATTTACGACGCACAAGCTGGACGCGCCCACTTATCGGTTTCTCGCGGAGGGGCGGGAGATCGCTGAAGATCTGGTCGACCGATGCTTGAAACTCTTGGATACGTGGGCTAAAGCGGGGGTGACCGAGGCCGACCTTGTCTCGTTTCCCGGGGTGATGCAAAAAGACTTGCTTCGCGCACTTGATGAGCTTGGCGACAAACGTGTCGCGCCTCGATCAAAAGCACGCACCCGCCAGCTCGACTTCGTTCCGAGGTTGCTGTTCGACCCTTCGAGTGGACTGCGCGTTCGACTTCCGCCACTCGAAACTGTCACGGACGCACGAGTGGAATGGGTCATATCGGCGGAAGGATCCACATCGCGCCTCACTGCCGATCCGCCATGGCCGGGTGATCCAATCAAAACGGTGTACTTCTCGGTGGCTCGGCCCGCCAAGCAGGTTGCGCTGACGGCGATCCCAGGCGACCAAACTTGGCTCGTCAATGTAGTTGATCCGGACGACCCGCTTTTGGTGTTTGATAGCTCCACCGGAGAGTGGATCCCGTTGCGAAACACGTTGCCGAAGACCAGCATCTGGATCGCCGTGCCGAACCCGGACGACCAAACCTTCGATGAGCTAATCGAAGTGGATGGAACCGTCGATGCGAAGGCGTTGGACGAACCAATGGGATGGTCGGGGTGGCTTTTCGCTGAACTTTCGCTGGCATTGGTTTCGAAATTGCGACGTGCTGGGGCAGACCTATGGCGTTATGTCTCGACAACGGCGCGTCCCACCATCGAGGCGCAAGAGGTGCTCGAATGGGCGCGCGCTCTTGACGGTGCATCGATAAGTGCGGAATTGCCGAAGATCACACTCCCGCCGGTGATCGACCGCACCGGCAGTGGCTCCGCGATCGAATGGACCGTGACCATGACTCGATCCGACGGCGAACAAGTCCGCGAGGTAAAAGCTCTGGGCGGTTACGCGGCAAAGATCGTTGATCTCGACGGCTCGGATATCCCATCGACGGGAACATTCGACTTTACGGTGAAGGGGCCGCTGGGCCGGGGAACCTCGCGACGCATCACTCTGGTCCGCGGACTAGAAATCGTTCCGGAGACCCGATTCCGCCCGATGTCCGCCCTGGGCAACGGCTTGCTGCCCGCGACGGTAGATATTCGCTCGCTCGGCTCCGCAACGGCCGACCGCGCGATGCTTTCAGGAAGCGAGGCTTCGAAGGTTGTCATCATCGCGGGAGAAGCGGATATTCGGGTGGTCATTGAGATCCCGGCAATGTCCGTCACCAAGCTGTCAAATAACCGCCCGATCACTACGAGCCACTCACCGATAGCGATTGACCTAGAAGAGCTCGCGAACACCCAGTTGCGAGTTACTTGCGGCACGCCCGGCCGAGCCGTGCTGGTAGCAATGAAGGCCGAGCAGTTACTCCAGACGGTGACCGCCGCGGCACTCGGCGGTCACGGCATTGCGACGTTCAACCTCGCGCAACTTGGAGAGACGCTCTTAGGGAGTTCGGGGGCGTCGCTATTCGTTGTCGCGGACGGTGATCGCATCCCAGTCGGGCGTGTGCGCCCTCGTCAACTTGTCGAATCCGTTGCCCTCGATCCCGAAGACCCACAACGGATGCTGCTTGTCGGCGCGCACACGGACCAACCGTTGGAGATAGCGTTCTATCCCCGCTACGCCCCGTGGAGTGGCCCGCAGGTCACAAAATCCTCGGGAGGCTTAGTTTCGCTGCCTGTAGAACTCAGCGGAGAGGGCGAAGTTCGCGTGGTCATCCGGGTTGAAGACCCATGGGTGCCATTTGAGTGGCCCCGTGACTACCCCAGCCGTACGTTCAACACCTTCGATGTCACTTTAGGCTCCCTCACCGACTCTCGCGGCGGGAGCGAACAGGGATTCCGGTCTTGGCTACAGCGATCGGCACCTTGCATGGTGGGACCGTCAGGTCTGCCCCTCGCTATCAGCCTGTACGCCAGCGACGACGTGGCCAAGTTTCGTGTTCAAGGCGACGTGCTTCGCGATGAGCTCGCGCGCGCGATGTCGGTCCACCGCGAGTATCTACCTGGCGCTTACTCTCAAGCGGTAGTGCAAACCGCCCCAATCGACCTTTTCGTCGCGGCGGAAGTAACGACGTTGCCGCCTTCCGGTTATGTGCACGGCGCCGCACTTTGGGAGTCCTCTCCCCTGCTCGCCGTACTGGCGAACACAAACTCACTCGAATCCGTCTCGGACGATCTCGATCGCGTGCTCGGCGAGTCAGCGAACCAGATACTTGATGCGGGAATTGATCCGTTTGGACCGCAAGGTCGCTTCGGTCCTAATGAAGAAGTTTTAGCTAGGTGGCCGGCAGATCGAATCGAATCCGTCTGGAAATCGGTGAACCCAGTCCCCGGCCGCCTTCTTGATGCCGAGACGCGCGTTATCGCCGCAAAGCAGATGTTCGATCAACGCGCGCGCATACCTTTTGACATCAGGGCAGCCGCGAATTTCTTGGCGGCAGTGAAGTCTGTCGTCGAAAAGGAATATGGCGATGCGGCCAGCTCTCCAATAACCGCGCGGTCTGGCGCTCCGGGATGGGCGTCCTTGCCCACTTTGACGATCGCCTTCTCTCTTGTAGAGCGCTCGACTGGTCGAGAAGTCGAGGGCGCTAATGCGCTCCACAAGCTTACGAAGCCCTACCTGGTTGCGATGGCACGAATGTCGCCGAAGCTGGTGGAGCAAGATCTCATACTCGCCGAACTATGGATAACCCGATGGAGTTCCCAATGACCTCGATGGACCCCCTCGCTGTTAGCGCTGCGATCGCGGAGACCTACCGCAAGTATCTTGGCTCGTTGATAACGCCGTCGGATCCGTCGCTGAGTCGAGCACTTTCGGAAGCCGTCGACAAAGCTGCTAGAGACGGCCTCACGCGGGGGCCTTACCTGCACGTTCAACCCCCCTATAGCAAGGGGGCAAGCTCAGAAAACCTCATCGCCGAGGGCATTCTTGGGAAACGATTCGAACGTTTCGGCGCTGGCCTCCCGCTTGAGCGACCTCTTCACAGTCATCAAGAGCAATCGATTCGAAAAGTCGCAGCGGGTCGCAACGTCGTGGTGGCAACGGGAACTGGCTCTGGCAAGACCGAGAGCTTCCTGCTACCGATCCTCGACGCGATCCAGCGTGAGGCGACCGATGGAAAAGTCTCCCCCGGCGTCCGCGCGCTCCTCCTATACCCAATGAACGCGCTGGCAAACGATCAGCAAAAACGGCTGAGAACCATTCTCGCCAAGACACCTGAGATCACGTTTGGACGTTATACCGGCGACACTCGCAACACCGAGGGTGACGCCGCGGCGGCATTTGAGAGGCAGTTTCCCGGGGAGACTCGTCTGCCGAATGAGTTGCTCAGCCGGGAGGCGATGAGGGCGAATCCGCCTCACCTTCTGCTGACGAACTACGCCATGTTGGAATACCTGCTGTTGCGCCCTGCCGACCTTGATCTCTTCCAGTCGCCGGGCAGTGAAGAGACTTGGCGCTTCATCGTGGTGGATGAAGCCCATGTTTACGACGGAGCGACAGGAGCGGAGGTCGGCTTTCTGCTCAGGCGCTTACGCGAACGAGTCGGGGGAAGTCGACCTATTCAGTGCATCGCTACCAGCGCAACGGTCGGATCGGACCACAGAAAAGCGGCAAAGTTCGCGAGCGATCTCTTTGGTGTTCCATTCGAATACGCCGACGACCCCGCCAGGCAAGACGTCATCACGGCCTCACGGCTTCCCGTCGAGCAGAATGGGTGGGGCTCCCTGACCGAATCCGATCTGGACAGCGACGATCTTGTCCCCGCGGCGGTAGCGGCAGGCGGCGCCGCGATCGACAACTTCGACGTCCTCTCCCGTGACTCAAACGTCCTCGCGATCAAGCGGTTTGCGGCAGAAAAGCCGAGAACTCTGCCTGAGCTTTCCCGTCTCGCCATTGAATCGTCAGCGACCCCTCAGCTCCTCGGGCGCCTGATCGAGGCGGCTGCGGCACAGACCGACGCCAACGGAGAGCCCGCTTTGGCGGCAAAGTACCACCTGTTCGCGCGTGCAACGGAGGGTGCTTTCACCTGTCTCAGTGAGTCAGGGCCACACGTTTCGCTCGCGCGTCGAGAACGTTGCGACCAATGCGACGCTGCGTCCTTCGAATTCGCTGCCTGCCGCAACTGCGGCGCCTCGTATCTGTGTGGTTCGGAAGCCCAGACCCCGGCCGGCCGGTTCTTCTCCCCGAAGAACGCGGATAGATCGAAATTGGTGTGGCTCGCGCTGGAGACCTCCGATCCTGAAGACTTCGACGAAGACGACGTCATCCTTGATGCCGCCGACGCCGCCGAACAGGCCACAAAACTAGCTCGCCTTTGCCCCACCTGCGGATCCATCTCGTTGGGTGATAGCGCTCTATGCCAGACGCCGGGTTGCCACTCTGCCGGCACCATCGCCGTCGAACGCATAGTCGCGTCCGAGATTCGCAAATGCCGACAGTGTGGGACGAACCGCAGTGGGGTCATCCGACGATTCGAAAGCGGAAATGACGCCGCCGTGGGAGTCCTGTCAACAGCGATGTACGAGTCGCTATCTGTGGCCCCGTCCGTCGAACAGGCCGAGCTACCCGGTGGCGGACGCAAACTCCTGGTATTCAGCGACAGCCGACAACAAGCCGCATTCTTCGCCCCGTACCTCGAAGACACCCATGCACGTCTGCTCCGTCGCCGCATTCTGCTCGAAGCGGCTGCATCAGCCTCCTTTGAGGGAGATCCTGCCGCAGCCACCGATATCGCCGCTGAAGCAAGGAAGATCGCCTCAACTCGGGACATATTCCACCCAGCCACAACTAACGTGGAACGCCAAACCCGCGCCGAGACCTGGCTTCAAGCGGAGATGCTCAGCCTCGATGATCGCAACTCTCTCGAAGGCACAGGGTTGCTGGCGTGGCAAATGCGTGAAAACGGTCTCACCGCGCCGGCGGCATTGACATCGCTCGGACTCAGTGACCGCGAAGCACTCGACCTCCTCCAGGTCCTATTCCGGAGCCTCAGGCTTCAAGGTGCCGTCGGCGCGTTGCCACGCGTGGATATGAAAGACGCGATCTTCGAACCAAGGCTCGGTCCAATCTACGTTCGACAAAACGGCGCCGACTCCGCGCGAAAAGTTCTGAGCTGGACTCCAACCCGCGGCAACAATCGCCGATCTGCGTTTCTTCGCAAAGTGCTCACCACACTCAACAAAGAGGGCGATATCGAAAGCCTGCTGAGCGGCATTTGGCGGATGCTCTCAACGCCATCGGACAGAGCTTTCAGCTGGTTCCGCACTGACTCTGTGGGCGCCCTCGGCATTGTGAGCCAAGTCGAACCATCGATGATCGAAGCGAAGCTCTTCGATGCCGAGTCAGCCTTGTGGCGATGCGATACCTGCAGAAGGGTATCTGGCTTCAACGTGCGGTCGGTCTGCGAAACGTACCGTTGCGAAGGCAGGCTGACTACGTGGTCGCTCCCGTCCGCAGCATCTGACTCAGATCACTACCGATCGCTATATCGGCAATCTCGCGTCGTGCCACTCACAGCGATGGAGCACACCGCCCAATGGACAAACGAACGAGCAGCAGAGATACAACAGGACTTTATCGCCGGGCGGACCAACGTCCTGTCTTGCTCCACGACCTTCGAACTGGGTGTCGACGTCGGCGAGTTGCAGTCGGTCGTGCTCCGCAACGTCCCGCCGACAGTATCTAGCTACGTTCAGCGGGCCGGCCGCGCCGGCCGCCGGGTCGACAGCCCCGCCCTCGTACTCACCTACGCCCAGCGTCGACCTCACGACCTCTCGATGTTTGCCAACCCCCGCCAGCTCATCTCCGGCGCCGTGCGTCCGCCGGTCGTGCCGATCGCGAACGAACGAATCGCGGAACGACACATCTACTCAATAGCCATCTCAGCATTTTTCAGAGCGCAACTCGAAGCGCATGGTCGCGTTTATCGACGAGTCGGCGACTTCTTCAACATCGAAGAAGGGGAATCCGGCGCAACACGCTTGCGCGATTGGACAACCAAACTTCCGGCGACAGTAATCGAATCAATTGGCGCCGTCCTAGCCGGTGCAGTATCAACCGAACTTTTACCGACTTCTCTATGGGTAGAGCACTTGCACGACCTGCTCCAGAAGGTCATCGACGAGCAAGTCGAGGAGGTCGAGTATTACGAGAAAACGCGTGATCAGGCCTATCTGGATAAGAAAGGCAGCTATGGCGACAAACTTGCCAGAATCCTTCGGACGCTGCAGGAACGCGAACTTCTCGGATTCCTCGCTAACCGCAACCTGCTGCCCAAATACGGTTTTCCAGTCGACACTGTCGAAATGCGAACCCCCTACGGGGAAGCCGCTTCAGCTTCTCATCTCGAACTATCTCGCGACCTCTCGCAAGCTATTTTTGAGTACGCGCCCGGATCAACCATCGTCGCAGGCGGCAACCTGTGGACATCCGCCGGGTTGGGACGCAAACCCGGCAAAGAACTGCCCCCCGTCTACTTCCGTATCTGCAAGACCTGTGACCTTTACACGGAATCTCACGAGCGCGACGACGGCCCGTGCACGAGGTGCGGCACATCACCCGACGGGATGCCACGGAAGTATTACGAGCCGCGCTTCGGATTCATCGCTGAAGGAGGCAAAGATCGGCCGGGCGAACGCGCCCCACGCATCAGTTGGCGAGGCGAGACTCGGATAGCAGGCGACGGGACAACAGTCACAACCGTTCAACACAAACTCGCGACCGCGACCATTACCTCAGCGCTGTCTGAGCGCACAAAAATGGTCCGAATCAACGTGGGCCCGGCCGATCTCGGGTACTCGGTTTGCGACTTCTGCGGACGCGGGAATCCAGCAATGGAATCCTGGCCGAAAGAACACACGGACCCGCTGACAGATCGACCCTGCAAAGGCGGATACACGCAGTATTCATTGGCGCACAAATACGAGACCGACGTTGTGAGCGTTAGTCTCAGCCGTCCCTGGACGGGCGCGGATGCGAATGTCACAGCCAAGTCTGTCCTCTATGCCGTCCTCCAAGCCGCGGCACAGGAGCTGCAGATTTCCAGAGACAACATCGACGGAATCGCCGAAGGATACGCCGCATTCGATGCCTCATTCACCGTTATCGATACGGTGCCCGGTGGTGCGGGCTACGCAAGGCTCATCAACGCCAACCTTGAGGCTGTGCTGGCCAAAGCGCGTCAAATAGTTGCGGACTGTGAGTGCGGTTCGGAGACCAGCTGTTATATGTGTTTGCGGACCTTCTCCAACCAACGTCTTCACGACGAGCTGAGCCGCGGTGAGGCTCTTCGCTTTCTCGATGAATTGTTGACGCGACCGAGTGCGACTGGCGGCAATTGGGTTCACGTCCAACAGGTTGCTGATCCAGCGCTCACGGTGTTGCTCATGAGCCTGAGCGACGTGGTCCCTCCTCCTACGGTGTCCGTCGGCGTGGGTCCGGCACTCAACTGGACCGTTGAGCTGGGATGGGAAGCTCATCGACTGGCGGTTGTAGTCGACACAGACCCCGACCGAGAATCTTGGCTCTCTGAAAACGGTTGGACTGTCGTCGACGCGAGTCTCGGCTTCGAGCCGAAGCAGACCCTATCCCAGGTGCTCAGTGCGCTCGGATTTTGACGTTCTCCACGCTTGACGGCAGCGAAGGAATACAGGTCGAGTTCCATGAACGTCAACGCGCTCAAAACTGGATGACGGGCGCCAGCCCCACGGATCACGGGCGCGGGACTGTTCGTCATCGACGGAGACCCAGTCAGGCTCCGCGACCGCTTTTGGAATCCTCGGGCGCCTCCGCAAATACTCAAAGAATGATCGTCTGAAAGATGCGCGATCCCGTGGCCAGGACCTAGATTGCCACCCGAGACCATCCGACCGCACCGAGCGCCAGAGCCAGCATGACTTCGATGTCGGCTGCGATCTGAGGTTCAAGGTCTCGGGTAAAGACGCCACTATATTCGGTCGAAATACATAAAGTACGCGTGATTTCCCACCCAGCGGACATTCACAAACGTAGCGCCAAATGCCACCCCAACTTGCAGGTCCGTTCGTCGAGTTGTGATTCGCGTTAGATCCTGAACTGAAGTGAGGCCTCGGGTTTGGTAAGCGGAGCCGAACTGTCCGTCAAATCACACTTCAGTCGTTCGGCGACCAGCGGTCAGTTCGAAGAAGCCAATCGTTGTACGACAGCAACTTGATCCTTTTCGCCCTAGTTGCACTGAACGCCTGCTGCCACGTTTGTACCCTGGCTTGCACATAGTCGAGGTACTCCACGGCATTCATCGTCCAGCGGGGATGAAACGTCAGCTCCGCATCCGCAAGCGAGGGCGTCAAGTCGATCCACATGATCCCGCCGGCCCCATTCCCGACCGCATCTCGCAAGGACCGGCGCAAGTGTCGCCATCGGCTCGGGATGAGCTCCTCGACCCGATGGGTCGAGGCGAAGGCGACAGTCATTACTTCCCGCCACTGATCCATGTCGCATCGGGATTCGAGGCTGACGAGCTGATCGCGCAGTCGGGGTACCCACGCCAGGAGATCTGCACCGGCCGCCCGGCGCAGCGTTCGCTCATCCTCCTGACGGCGCCGCCGGCCGTCCGCCCACACCCCGACAATCCCGTTGATGCCATTGGTGCCGAACCTGATTAGCGCGTCTGTCATGGTGATCCTTTACTGGGCCGAGGGTTGTGCGGCAAGTAGAGCAGGAACTGCCGACATCCATTTGATTCCGACAGATGTCCACCGCGAACCCGCCGATAACAGCACATATGTTCTGCACGGCAGCAGCTCCTTGCAAGATTTGCGGACTAACGAGAACTGAAATCATCAACAGATTTACAGTTGCCAAACCGGCGGTAGTTGCCACAACCCTCATACGATTTGGTTATCCGAATCAGGCTGGATTGCTGCCACTCCATACATTCGAGCGATCAATGCGATTGTTGAAGCCAACAATGGAGAGTGCATTTCATCGGCCTGGATTCCGTCGGGAAGCACGCTCTCACCAAGCAATACGAGGGTCCGATGACTCGCCGGCTCTTTCGTCACCGCCCAGGCAAACTTCCTCGTTGGCATACAGAATTCATCAGAATCGCCCGGAATTAGATAGGATCGAAGACGTTGCCACTCTTCTGGCTCGACGTGGCGGTCGGGCAGGTTTGCGCTTTCGTTTGAGAACGGGCGAAGCGGATCGTTCGCATCGACGTCGAGCACCTCGCGTAATCGGCTCCGTGCAAGCAAGACTGAGTCATGTGGTGGTGTTTCGAACACTTCTGAGCTGGCGCATGTAATCAGAGGCTTCAGACACCACGATTTGTCGGGTAGCTGTTCGATGACAAAAAGGGTGAGACGCCATCCGCCTGGTTTAACGAAGAGTGCCGCGCCTACGACTTCGAGCACTATTTTGGGCGCAGAAGTCTTGACCTGGATGCGCAGTCTTGTCGCCTCGGCATTCGCCGCATGCAACTGATCAGACTCGGTTTGTTCCCTCTTCGCCCGCCAACGAATCCCCATTACGCCCGCGACGGCCAGCACAACCGCGACTACGAACAAGACGATTCTCACGGTTAGATTGAACAGGTCAACAAAAAACCCGCCAGCGGCCAATAGGCCTGCGGCTAAGGTTCCACCGTAGGACGCGCTCACACTCACCCTTTGCCAGATAAGTCTGCGAATGGTGGGCGAGACCGATTGAGTCTCGTTCACTGAATCTCGGATTCAACAACATCGACGTTCTCCTCAGTCGTCTGCTCGACGGCGCGAACGAGTTCGCCAAGTCGGTCACTTCCAACGCGACCGCGAAGATCTATCACAGTGAATTGCTCTGCTACCGCAATTTCTAACGAGTCGCTGAACCACGAAGGGCCTTGACCCTGGTCGTCCCTTACAAGTCGGGCGATTACCGGGCTCAACTGGTTAACCAGGACACGCAATTCAGACGAATCGACTCCGAGGAACTCAACGAGCTCGGCCTCCGTTGTCCATTCACCTTCGGCCATCGACTGCAGCGCAGTTTCGAGTCGATCGCCGGGTGACGCTCCGGACTCTTTCATCTCCGCGTGAGCATCTTGCCGGATGGAAGGGCCAGGAAGGTGTGTCAGGAGCAACCTCGCAAGTTCAACACTGCGCTCCTCGATAGCCTGCGGGACAAACGAACGAATGGCCGCTAACTCATGATTGAGCCTCAACGGGGACTCTTCGAAAACAATTCGCTTCGCCCGGAAAGGAGAGTTGCCAAGCTGCGGATTGTGGCCGGAAAGGGTCAAATTGCCCAAGGTGTGCAGTAGTGCCCTTGCATCGTCCAGATCGACACCAGCCGCGAGGATTTCTTCTTGCCACTCGGCGGAAAGAGTTTGAGGCATTACGTGTTCCACCTCAAAGTCGCGGGTGTCTACCACCTGGACGTCGGATTTGAAACGTTCAAGCTCGCTCAGAAGGAATTTGACCTGACGCTTTGCGGAAATATATATCGGCTGATTGGTGACCGCGCCCAAGACCTCGCTGTCTGGGGGCCAGTACGAACCCTTTGCGTTTAGCACCCCCTTGAGCGCGTCCACCACAGGTAGTTGGGCACGGTTGCTGAGCCGATACGCTATCGGAGTGAGGATGCGGTTGAGCAAATTAGTTGGGACGCCCGCAAGGGCCCGTCTCCCAAGATAGCCCAGAAGCACATCGATTGATTCGGCCGCATCGCTTTGATCTATTGATCCCGCAAGTGCTTCTCGAAGCAGCCAAAGACCAAGGGGAGTTGACGGCTCTGACCCCCATCGCCGGAGTCGGTCAAGAGCAAGCCTTAAATCTTCGCTGACGGCTGGTCCATCCGCGCGACGCCTCAATGGATCCCTGAGTAACAGAAACAAGTGATGATCTTCGTAAATATCAGAGAAAAGAGCTAGCGCTCGGGACCGGCGTTCCGCGCCAGGCAGTGAATCCAGCGTCCGTCTAAGCCGACGTTCAAAGGTCGGAAAGAGGTCTTGCCGCGTAGCCTTCGGGTCGAAGGCGACTTCGCGCGACCAAAGAAAGGTCACGAACTCACGATCGTCGAATCCATCGCGCTTTTCGACAACCAGCGACAGCTCCATCGGAGTCCAGTACTGGTCGTAGGCACGACGACTCTCATCTTGCCCAACGTGGAGCAAAAGCTCATTGCGTACTAGGTCAGCGGATGTGAGTGGGCGACCTTTCGAATTGAGCGTGTTGAAGATGTTGTTGACCGAGTCGCCGGGGCTGGTGCCGATCTCCACTAGAAGCATATGTAGCAGCAATGTGTTGCCAAGATCCGCCAACGAGTCGCGCCCCGATCGCACCCAGTCTCGAATCTTTTTTTCGAAGAATGTGTAGGCCTGGCCGATACCATCAGTCGGCTTGTGGAGGCGCATCGTTCTCACATATGCCTCGCGATCAAGCTCAGTAGGAACAAGCCGGTCCGGGTGGTCTGGGTCATACGGATTCGTCAGGTACTTTGTGTCGTATTCTTTTGGATCCCAACTTGGCTCGATCTCCGCGCGGACATCTCTTAGGGCGCCCAGTAGCACTAGGACTGTTGTGAGTCGCTGCTGACCATCGATCACCAAATGTTGCATGAGTACGGACACTGCTCCGGCTGCGGGATGCAAAACAATACTGCCCAGAAAATGGCCTTCGAGCTCTTGTGAATCGTTCCCGTGGTCGACTT
>Ga0209100_1001527_pt1 | contig 15678 bp, 9 predicted proteins | sample lystaG_FD_185480 | JGI IMG/M metagenome (GOLD analysis project Ga0209100, IMG submission 185480) | Glacier valley bacterial and archeal communities from Borup Fiord, Nunavut, Canada, to study Microbial Dark Matter (Phase II) -... | ecosystem: Environmental > Aquatic > Freshwater > Ice > Glacier ...
CAATGAGGTCAATCAGTTTGTGCAGCTTGCTTGGGTGGTCTCGGCGAGGGTCAGGCAGGCTGCTGAAATGCTCGAGGATGTTGGGTATCACCCCGTCACGTTACCTCTTGGTGCGTTTGCCCTGCAACTTGTGCGAGAGGTGTTTGAGGAGTTAAGAGGTGTACTCGCACCCCCATAACTGAGCGTGCATCCGTCCAGCTCGTGTGGCAGAATCATTGTTCAACACGGGGTTGACTCGAGATAACGAAGGAATATGTGCTTGGACTTTCTCGAGCCATGATTATTGCACTCATATAGTTTTCCACTCGCTCCGCTGTCTTCTTGGTCACAACAGCGCCCACGAGGATGCTTGACCGCTTGAGCAAAACGGCGTCTTGGCGAAAGCGGCACCTGTAGCATTTCCCCAGCTTCACAGAGAAGACGCAGTTGTCAAAAAGCTTCTGCCCTAGCGGTTCCAGGCGCATTCGGTGCGCCCCTACAATGCTGTATTTGCTTTACATACTCGAGGGAAATACTGTAGTGGGCCTGTCCGCGTCTTCTTGGTCAAGACAGCGCCCATGAGGACGCTTGACCGCTTGGCGAGAACGGCACCTTCCGGGCCTCGCCGCTCGAAAAATGTCCGCAAACTCATACGAATATTTTCGGAATCGGTATCACTTTTGGCTGCCGTATTCGTTCACTCGATAGAGGGAAAAACAGAGGCTTAGGGTCCTTTGAAGTATCGCCACAGATATACCTGCACAACCGTAGTGGGGTCACTCCTGTCCCGGTCGTAACCCAGACCCTAGCGTTGCAGACCGCGCCAGGACCTTATCGATGGATGAGCGAGATGGAATCGAAAAAGCGGGTCTGGCGGTGTCCACAGTCCCCGCTCGAGCAAATTTCTGAATTTGATGGCAAGCGATGGAGCGGCATTTTGGTTCATCAGCAGGTGATGGGTGCAAATAAAACACATATGCTCAAAAAAATGATTGATTTAGACCGAAAAGTCTGATACACCTTTCCGATTAATCCAATCCTGCATTTATTGGGGTCTCACCTATCCGGTTGTTCTCGAGGGTCGGTAGTTTTTCGGCTCTCTAGGACGCTATATTCCGCTATTTCTTCAGTTTTTTGATTCGCTCAAAAATGCTCACCTTAAAGGCGAATCTCGAGCGGTAAAGAGTCTCATTCCCCTGGCTCCACCTACGGTTTGCACACAACTCGAGAAAGAGTGTCTGGGACGTGCGTAGCGCTGTCTTGGGCAAAACGGCACTGTCTTGGACAAAGCGGCACCTATCGGGCCTGTCCGCCTTCCGGGCCTGCCCGCTCGAGTGGTAAAGGGCAACCGCGTGAGATTGCCCCTACGAAAACCTTGTCCTGCACGCACCTTCCTCGAGCAATCTTTCGTTAAAATCTGTGCCCAAATCACTTGTGTGCATACTGTAGGATTGACCTGGGGGTTGACTCGAGCCGGATGCCCGCCAAGCTGCTCGACCCCTACCGCGAGGGCGGCAAGGTGTACGGCACGCCTCTGGGGCCGCAGGCCGTCACCTTCTACATCAACCGCGCCCTGTTCCGCGAACGGGGCGTGCCCATTCCTAACCAAGGCGTGGACCTGGGAGCAAATGGTGGTCGCCACCCAGAAGCTGACCTTCAAAAACGACGTGGTGGACCACCTGATGGTCCACTTCCAGTTCGCGGGCGGGGTCACGGCAAGTTTCACCATGACCGCCTTTGCTCGAGCGCGGGGCCGCGAAACCCGCATCTTCGGCACGCGGGGCGAACTTTACGGCGACAGCCAGACGCTGCGAATTTACGACTTCCTCACCGAGCAAACCGTGGAGATAGACACCGAAGTGGTATCAGACGGCAGCATCCTCTCTGGGCACGGCGGCGGCAATGATAGCCTGATGGACCACTTTCTGCGGGCGGTGCAGGCCAGAGACCCTTCGCTCATTCTGAGCGGACCGCTCGAGACACTCGAGAGCCACCGCATGGTGTTCGCCGCCGAAGAATTGCGGCGCGGTGGGCGGGTGGTGGCGCTTTAAAGCATCTTGCCTTGAGGAAGTTCATGGGCCTACCTCAGGGACGCGTGACCCTCTCGAGCGTGCTCCAAACAGAAAGATTTGACCCCTCGAGAAGTGAAGCGCTTTAAGACGCGCTCGAGACCAACCAGACCGGACCGAGCAGTCCACTGGGACGTTCACGCTTCTCGAGCGCGTTGGCATTGGTATTGGCCACCTCGATTTCGAGTTCGTTACGTCCCACCCGAAGCTCCCGCGAAATCTCTACCCGGTAGGGACTCCACACCAGTGGCTCGAGTCGGACCCCGTTGAGCGTCACTCGGGCGGTCTCGAGCACCAGACCTAAATCGAGCCAGACCGATGGAAAAGAAGCGGGGTTCCACTCGAAGTGGGCGGAGTAAAGCGCTGTTCCTGAAAAGCTGGCGTAGCCCAGGGTGGCCCAGCTCCGCAGGGGACCCTCAAAGGTTTCTCCCGGTAACTCGAGCCGCCATTCCTTGAGTTCGAGCTGTCGAACCACAGAAGCCACAGGCACGGCAGCCACGGGTGGCTCTGGGGACAGCATCAGCAGATGAGACTGCCACGGGTTGAACTCGAGAGCCACCCGAACGCGGTTCTCGCCCGCCGATTCGCTGTGCAGCGCAGACCGCACCCCGGTCCGGGGACACCATATTTCTACACCGCCGTCCCCGCGCAGCTCGAGGGAGGCTCGAAACGACTCCCCCGATTCGTTGGTGACAAAGTACAGGTCAAGTCCTTCACTGTGACGACGATGGTACTTGACCGCGTGCCGCAGCGGTTTGATGCGCGCCTCGCGGAACATCCCATTCCGGTTCTCGAGGGTGGACAGCCAGCGGTTATCTTCACCCTCAATCTCGAGCTTCAAATCGGGCTGCTCGAGCGTCTCGAGCAGGGGAGCCATCGCTTCTATGCCCTCGGGGACGAAGCCAATGTTGCCCTGTCCAAACGGGATGAAACCGGGCCGCGTGAGGCTCGAGAGCTGTTCGTACAAACCGTTCCATTCCTCGAGCAAGTTATCTTGGAGCAAGTTATCCTCGAGCACGCTGCCCTCGAGCACCGTTACAGGCAGGCGGTTGACAAAAATCACCGTGCCCCCACCCTCCGCCAGGGCCAGCAGGCGCTGGAGTGTCGTGGCGTGAATCACGTCCAATTCGGGCAAGACCACGATGCGAAAAGATTCGTTGGCAACCGTCAACTTACCGCCCTGTACACTTCCCGCCTCGAGCGCGGCGTGGTCGAGCAGGTCGAAATCCCATTGCGTCTCGAGCAGGTGTAATCCGGTATGAATCATCGAAATATCGGTGCGTTGAATCGGTAGCTCGGGTTGGGGCAACTGCCAGGTTTCCCAGGCGTTGGTGGGGGGCATTGCCGCCGGAACCAGCGGGGTCATGGTCGCCTGAGCCTGTTCGCTGGGGTAGTACAGCGCCACCGGTGCGACGTGCTGGCCCTGAGAAAGAGTTGCCGAAAGCCGCGCCACGTAGTCCCACATCGGCCCACTGTGGACCCACCAGGGGTTTTGAAAAAACTCGGACGGAGGGCAGTCGTTTTTGCGGAACCCCTCGATGCTGTAATAAAAGCCGTGAAAGGAAATCCAGTTGACCCCGCGCACGAACTGATAGTCCAGAATCTGTTTCATGTACGGTGGGGCCAACTTCCAGCCGGTCAGGGCGAAGGTTTCGGAAAGGACTCGAGGACGACCGTGGGCGTGGGCCACCGAGGCAATGAGTTTTTCCACCAGCTTGTCGGTCACTTCGTCGATTTTGTCGAGTCCGGGAACGTGGAAAGGGCGCAGCGCACTGAACGGACTGACCGAGTTGCGGGTCATGGTGAACAGCCACTCTTCGTAGTGCAGATGTCCAGTCAGCATCACCCCACGGCCCTCGCACCACTGGGCCAGCTTGCCGAAAAACCTTTCCTCGAGCAGTTCGGCTACCGTCTTCCAGTAATCGAGTCGCACCTGGGTGTGACGCTCACCTACCGCTTCCCATAGCGAGGGCAGGCAAGGTAGCAGGGAATAACCCCGCCTTCGTTCAAACTCGAGGGCCAAATCGTGGGTCCAGGTCAGGGTCCCGAGGTCGGTGGTCCAGAAGTTGTTGTAAAAGCCGGGTTCGTCCACGAAAAAGCCCAGGATGGTCGAGCCGAAAAGGTGTGCAAAACGGTCCCAGTAGCGTTGGTGGGTTTCTTCGATAAAGGCTGCGGTGGCCTCGCCATTGAGCAAATCCACGTAGGGTTGGTCGGAATACGCCGCCCGCCAACTCGTCGGGCGTTGCCGGAATACCATCACACACCAGTGTCCCGCACCCGCCGTCCACTCCAGTATTTTTTCGTGTGGCTCGAGCGCGGTTTCGAGCACAGGCTCGAGGGTCAGCGGGGTTTCCTCGGAGTAGTGGTGTTTGAAATGCTGGGTGTCGCTCCACGGGGGGGAAGTTTCAGGGGACTTCCAGAAGTCGAGCGGGTTGGCGGGCAACGCTTCGACCTGTTCGATGCGGCAGGCCAGAACCGCGCGGACCTGTTCGGGGTGCTCGAGCAAAAGTTGCAGAGTTTCGCCCTCGCTCAGGTAATGCCGCTCGAGCGCCAGATGTTGGGCCACATAATCGGCATTGCGGGCCAGCACCCGTCCTCCGGCGTAGCCACTGGGCCAGTTGTCCTCGTCGTAGAGCCAGACTTTCATCCCGCGCCTTTTGGCCTCCTCGAGCGCCAGTTCACAGCGGTCAAACCAGGTCTCAGACAGGTAGGCCACGGTCAGACCCACTCGAGCGTGAATCACGAAACTGCGGATGCCCTTGTCGAACATCAGGCCGATTTGCCGAATAATCTCGTCCGGCTCGAGGTCGCCGTTCCAGAACCAGAAGGGGCAGGCGGTGTGTTCGGGTTCCGGGGCTTTGAAGGCGGATAGGAAGGGATTCATCGTTTATCTCGGCATGGCATGAAGATAGTCGTGTAGTTCATTGTGTTTTTGCTCCTGAAATTTTGTAAGAACGAGTTCGAGATTCTCGAGCGTTCATGCTTGAGAAAGGATTGCCGAAGAGTTAGAAAGCAGCACCTCTAATAAATCACAAGGAATACTTCCGACCAGCACCTGAAGGCTGATTGCATGACAGCCAGGCTCGAGCGTCGTCTCGAACACCGTTTGACTCGAGCGCGGTGCCGAGTTATAAAAGTCCACTTCAGCAAGCAGCGTTCCATCAATCCAGACTTGACCTTTTCCATACTGAGGACCCGTTGGGGCAAGCAACCGCACCGCACACCCCTCGAAGTTCCACTTGGCGCGGGCATCCTGCGAGTTGCTGACGTACCCAAAGCCATATTGAAAAGCTGTGTCGTTTACCCACTGCCAATCTTTGTCCAGAGCGGCAGCGCCACTTAGTCCTTCCAAAGCCAGCCAGCGCTCCCAGCGCTCTTCCACCGTTCCGGTCAACTCGAAGCGAGTAATTTCCAGATGCGCGCCCATTTCGGCTGTCACTTCCAGTCGTCCTGCACGGGCGGGTAGAGGAATACTCCATGCAGATTTCCCCTCGAGCCAAAGGTCTACCGTTGTTTCATGCTGCTCGAGGCGCAGGGGAAGCACCATTGGGTTGGGCAATTTCCCCCTCGAGTGAACTTCACCTTGTTCATCAAAAAATACGATTTCTCCGCTCGAGTACAGGTCATAGCGCTCCCGCCTCATTGCAAGATGAGCTACTGCGTCCGCACCCACTTGATTTGAACTGAGTGGTCCGGTGCATCCCCAGGACAGGCTCCAACTGCCGCTCCAGGTGCCGTCTAGCTCGAGTGCAAAGGTTTTGTAACTCGAGCGAAGTATGGCGTAGCTTGCTGCATTGGGCGCGGCCAGGACGAAGGATTCCCGGTAGGGGTTGAGCCAGGGTCGGTGGGCTAAATGAACCGTTCCCAGGTCGTCGCTCGAGCGCGAGAAGGCTAACACTCGCAATTCCCCGTCCGGTGAAACCTGTCCTGCCAGCGTTTGCCCCCAAATCCCCACCGCTTCAGAAGGGTGTAAAGTCTCGTGCCACAACGACCCGGACTGCTCGAGTTTCCATGCCTCTGGCAGATGTGCCTGCTCGAGGTCGGCGGCGTAGAGCGCCTGATAACTGCGGTTTGCGGCTACCGAAGTTGCGGGTGCGTAAACCCGTCCACCCTGCACGAAAGCAGGGTAGAACTCGAGGAGTGGGGGAAGATGTACTTCTGACTGCGGATAAAGCAAAAGTGTAGGTGGACTGTAGGGACCTGCTGGACTGGCTGCGGTCATAGCACACAGCGCCCACGTACCCCCCAGGTTTTGAGGGGTACTCATCATGTGCAGAATCAACCAGTCTTTCTCGCGGCGTAGCAACGTTGGAGCGTAGGCTCGCTGATAGCGTTTCAGCAGCAGGGGTTGAGTTTGGTCAAGGTGGATTGGTGTCGAGTCGACCTCAAAAGGGCCTTCTGGCTGCTTTGACCAGGCATAACCCAATCCTCCACGTTGGTTACTCGAGGTCGCCCAACTGTAGGCCATGTGATACATCCCATCGGCATAGACCAGAGAAGGGTCCAAGGTCAGTCCGAGGAGTTCACCTTCGGTGCTGAAATGTTCTGAATTCCCACTCAACACTGTTCCAAGATTGGCCCATACACCCGGTGAATCTTCACGGAGCAGTAAAACATTTGCTGGCGCACCCCAATACCCCCTCGGGTACTGCGAGATGTACGCATACCAGCGCTGACTTCTGGGGTCGAGAAAAAGAAAGCCGTTAACGGGCCATTCCAGGGGTGCTCTACCCTCGAACAAGGGTAGAGCAGACTCGCGCTCGAAGCTGTCCCAGGAAGGGTCGCCTAAAACAGGATGGTGTAGCCAAAGGGTACGCGCTTGGCTCGAGGCATAGTCAAATTTGGGATGTGGCATTCCATTTCTCCAAAGTAAATAACCCGTTTCAGAAACGAATCAGAAGAGTGTTCGAGGCATACTTAAAGATTCTTTGATTCCGCTAGAGTGAATTTGAACCCGATTTGAAAAGCATCATTTATTTCGTCCTCGGAAACTGGGTTCATAGGGCCACGGTCAACCCCAGCAAGCCCACCATCACTTCTTGGGACAGGCACTCGAGCGAGACCCGCACCAACTCGAGGTTCGGGCGCAGAGGACAGCTCACGACCACAGCGCGAATGTTCGTCCCGAGTTGCACTTGCGGCGCTGGATTCGGCAGTGCAAACGCGTCAATGTCCCAGTCGTAACGCCCGGATAAGGAGAGGTAGTTGTCGGGGTGAATCAGCTCGAGGGTATCGGTGCTTCCGTCCACGTAAGTGAGGTGTAGAGCAGCGTTGGCAAGTCCAACCTGCATCGGGTTGGTGGTGCCCGCTATCAGTGCATAAAGCCTTTGCCCTCGAGCGGAGACCTCCAGGTCCACGTGGGTGGGATAGTTGTCCCAGCGCGAGGTCAGGCAGGTGTTGAACGCACTCCCATTCCACAAAAAGGGAACTCGAGCGTCGCTCCACAGCCAGCCTTGTGGGTCTGGAGCGAGGTTATCAAACTCGAGCACGGGCGGTTTCATATTCCAAAAGGGATAAGTCCAGGGCGAGTATCCGTCGGTTCCAAGCTGTGCCGAACAGGTGTCTGGACGCGGCGTGAGGTACGACTGCTGATAAATAGTTCGCAAATCTGCGTTGAAATGAGCGCTAATCTCGAGCGGCTGCCAGTTCTGTTCGGTGCTTGGAAGCCGTGCGGGTGGGTCTTGGACAGGGGCAAAAATCTGAATCTCGAGTGCCTGATAACGCGGCAGCCCCAGATGCTCGAGGTGAGCCAACACCAGGTGCTTGCCTACGGACTCTCCGAGTGTTGCCTGAAAGCCGTGTGTCTGCGTTTCTACGCCCAGTAGACAGCTTTGAGGATTCTCGAGCGCAATCAATTTATCGGTCCAGAAATGGCTGACGGCTTCACCCGCGAACCCCTCGAGCACAATTGGTTTCAGGGCTGAGCGCTGACCTTCCAAGCGCACACAGACCGTTGCAGTGCTGATTGTGATTTTGGACTCGAGCACCAAACGCGTGTCCCCGTAGCCCGCCTCGAGCGTGAACGGGACGGGTTGCCCGTTGAGTGTGACCTCGAGAATTCGTTCGCACAGCAAGGGGAGTATCCAGCGAACTCGAGCGGCGCGGGTCAGGTGCAGATGGTAGCTGGACTCGCCCTCGACACTCACGAACTCGAGTGTGAACTCGGGAGTCTCGAGCCTTGCACTGGGCCAATCGTCGGGAAATTGCGGCGCACAGGTGACGATACCTTGTGGGTAATTTGGACGCAGACCAAACACGCCCTCGAGCACGGTGCGCCCCAGCAAACTCACCGGGTCGGCAAAGTCGGTGGCCCGCCCCTGACGAAACCACTCGAGTCCCCGGCTGGGGAAATGCGGCGCGATGTTCATGGTGCCGGGACTGAGCGAACGGAACGCAGATTCGTGCACCACGCCCATCAGAAGTTTATGCCCATCGCGTCCCCGCCCGGACTGGTAATACGCCAAAGCCAGGTGCAGGGTGTCGGCAAAGTCGAGTTCGCGCACCGACCACTCGTAAGGAACCCAGTTGTTGAGCCAGCACAACTCACCGCCCTCCACCTTTACGCGCTCGAGACCCCACTCGGTGTAATGCAGGTTCTGCCACGCCTCGAGTGGCGTCAGCATTCCCGCGTCTATGGGCAGGAAAATCGTGTACAAACAGGCGCTGTCGTGGCGGCGTTTCAGGCCCAGCGCGTCGCGGTACTCGGCCAGGTGTCCACGCTCGGCAATCCACAACGACTCGAGGACGCCGCTGCGGATGTGTTCGGCTCGCTTGCGGTGTGATTCCGCCCGCTCGAGCACTCCGGCGCGTTCACAGAGTTCTGCTGCCGCCCGGTAGCCCGCGAATGCGTAAGCGCTGGTCTGGGCGGTGCCGCCCCCGCCGTACCACACCGAGTCGCTGGCCCACACGTTGAGGTAACTTTCGTATACCCCGTCATCGTCCGGGTCAAAGCACTCGCGCTGCCACTGCAAGTGAAGCTCGAGCGCGGGGAGCAACAACGCCTCGAGTTCTGGGTCTTCGCTCCAGCGCCAGGTGTGAATGAGCTGGTCAAAATAGACCTCTTGCATGTTGTAAAAGTGGGTATAGATGGGGAGGTGCCCCACGCCGTAAAAGCGGGATTGCGCGCTTTGCAGGCACATCAGCCGCTCGGAGTCCGGTATGAAGTTCGTGAGGTTGCTCTCCCTAACCTGATGAGGTAACACATGTCTGGCTTCCTCGAGCACCCGGCTCGCGTATCCGTAGGCGGTGGGACCGTAACGAACGCGCCATCCCAGCAGCGGCATATTCCAGCTCATACCGCCGTGGACAAAGGTGGGAGTGTAGTAAAGCGCGTCCATTGCGGCGCTCAATGCGTCTATCGCCCGTTCCAGGAAGGCGTCCGGGGTCTGGCACATTACCCGGTTTAGCTGCTGCTCCGCACGGTTGAGACCAGCCTCGAAGTCGCGCTCTGGCTCGAGCGTTTCCCCTTTTTCCTCTTGGCCCTCGAGTTCTCCGAAGCTCCAATGCAGCGCCGTCTGCGGGAGGTCCTGGCGTCCACACATCAGCGGGGCCTCGAGCGGTTCTTTGGCAACGCTCTGGTTTGACTCGTTGGGGTCGTCCCAGCTGTGAGCATCCATCAGACTCAGCTTGGACCCGGTGGGAAATCTACCTGTTACCTTCAGTTTTTCCGCTTGGGCGTTAAACAGCGTGAAATGGGATTCAAACAGTTCAAACAGGTTGTTCTGGCACGCGCTGGGGTCGAACCCCGACAGGGTGAGTTCCGGGTGTTCGTTGGGGTCCAGCGTCCACATCAGGTTGCTTTCCACCGGAGGACGTGCGCCGCCGTAGGCCCAAACCAGCGCGTCTTGCGCCGCCGTTCCGGTCGCCTCGAGCCGCACCGCGAAGCCCGCACCCTGCGCCCAGGGCACCACCTCGAGCGCAATCTCCAAGTCCGGCCAGCGCGGGTCGCGCATCTGCCAGCGGGTGTGGTTGGGCTTGAAGGTGGTGACGCACAAGTCAAAGTCGTGCAGCCACACGGTTTGGCCTTCCCGCACAAACGCCACCCGGAAATCACCCTTCACCGCCTGCTCGAGCGCCCAGCGCAGGGCGGGTCGGTCGCCGCTGAGCACCACGCTGGGGAGGTTGGGACCGTACAGGGGTTTGTTGTAAAAGCGCTGCCCACCGATGCAAACGATGGCGTTGGAGGTGGGAGAGTAGGGGTCGGTCAAGGGGGTTCTCCAGTGTGGGTTCTGACCAGGTGTGTCCAGGGTAGAGGGCGGGAAAAGTGGATTGGGCAAGGCGGTCAAGACTCGAGCGCGGAGAACTCGAGCGCTGAACCAGTCCGGCAAACCCGAGCACACTTGCAGGTGAAAAGCGCGCTCAAGGCGTGGCCCCTGGCCCGTTCAGAGCGGCATCGAGCACCTCGCCGCCCTCGAGCACATACCGTCCCGACCCCACGCCCACGGTGAATGGGGGACGCTTCGAGCAGGCCCATCTCCCAGCGGGCGCGCTCCACCCGGACCCTGTGCCCACCTCGTCCCAGACCCGCACACTCCAGTAGCAGATTTGGCGCGACTCGAGCACGCGCTCTGCCTAGACAATGTGATTTTGCCTGCTCGAGCAGGTCGGGGTGCGAGGCCACCTGGAGGGGGTACGCGCTTTGCCGCTTGTGGTGGCCCTCGCTCTCGAGCTACCAGGGCAGGCGGGGGGTAACGTTCACCCAGACCTGCTGAGATATTCAGTGCGTAAGTAAGGTGGGATGCAAGGGGAACTTCTGGAGGAAAAATCTCAGATAAGAAATTACTGAAGGGTTAATGCGTCCACGAACGAAGTTTTATCACCACTCGGGTCGGTAGCCTCGAGTGTTAGGGTGTGATTTCCAGCGCTTACGGTGAAGCTCGAGGTGGTGAAGCTAGAGAAGTTATCGATCGAGGGGCTGATTAAACCGCCCACCTGCGCGCCGTCCACGCTGAATTTTAGGGGTTGAACTTGTCCCTGTCGCCTTGCTGCTTTTACGCTGAGCGTGTAGGTTCCCGCACTCAAGCTCAGCGTTTGAGCCACACTTCCCAGACCCGTACTCGAGCCTTGCAACATCGCAGTCTGAACGCCCTCAGGTGCAGCAGCGGCTCCAAACGCACTGCCGTTGCTCTGAATTCCAGCGGGACCGCCAAAGGTCCAGGCCGCGCCCGTTGGGGTGTATTGGTAGTTTCCAGCACCCAAAGAGGGGGCCTCAAAACCCAGATTGCGGTTATCGGGAAGGACTGAACTAGAAACTAAGTTGACCACGTTAAATGCCGTGGGCCATGACCCCCACACGTTGCCGTAAGCATAGCCCACAACGTTGTTTGTGCGCTCAACGATGAAATGTCCACTCGAGTCACCGCTAATCCCTGCATTGTGGGCACGAGGCTGAAGGTTATTTTGCAAAATCCCGGTTTTTGAATAGGTCAAGCCATCAAGGGATTCCCAGAGCTGGATGTACGAACTATCCGTGAAGCGGTTGGCTGTGTTGACCGCAATAAACTTTCCCCAGGCGGGTACGTATTTATGGTCAGTGGAATCATCAGTAAAGTTTCCCGTTTTACTCATGGCGATTCCCCGATAGCTCAACGAGTCGGGCCAGTTAGGGTTGCTGCTCGAGGCTGTAGACAGGCGTGTTTCGTTGATACTAACGCCCCCCGCATTTCGGCTAATCCAGGAGTAGTACAGGTAAATCACGCCATCTTTCACTACAAAACTGGGTTCGCCCGCACCGTAAGTGTCGTTAGGACCTCCGTAACTAATGATGGGCTGGGGATTTCCTCCCCAACCAGAGCCGTTCCACTTTTCATAGGGTCCCCCTGGCTGCGTAGACCGAGCGACGTAAACTTGATTGGCCGTTCCCCGACCATCCTCCGTAGAGGTATACCCCAGATAGTAGTAACTGCCCACCTTGAACACGCCAGGGTCGCAGTTGGAGTAGGCGTCTCGAGACCCTGGATTGGGCTGTGACGCGATACTTTCAGGTCCCCAGGTGAGACCTCCATCTGGGGACCGCTTGTATTTGACCACATCCCAGACGCCGGCCAAAGGTGCTGGAGCACAGGTCCACATGTCCAAACTGCCGTCATCATTGTAGATAAGCGAGGGACCGTAGCGCCATCCACTGTATTCATTGACGCTTCCTGTGTTAAACACATCAAAAGCGGTTCCCACGCTTCCAGAGACGCTGAGTGAGGATAACAAGCCAGGGGTTGGCCCTACGGGTACGGGAGCAGGCCGCACCGAACTACACCCAGCAAGCGTAGTGCAGGTCATTAAAATGGCGAGATTCAGGTGCTTCATATTTCACTCCTTTACAATCTTTGGTGCATATGGTGGTTTTGTATGACATCGCTAAACCTAGCCTTTGACCGCGCCCGCCGAGATACCGGCGATAATCTGGCGTTGCAGAAAGAAAAAGAAGATGAGCAGCGGCAGCGAACCTAGCACCGCCGCTGGAAATAGCGTGGCCGGGTTGTAGCCATAAAGCCCCAGAAAGGAGTACACGCTGACCATCACCGTCCTCGAGTCGGGGCTGAACAGGAAAATCAGCGGCAACAAAAAGTCGTTCCAGATGCTCAGGGTCACGAACATGGCCACAGTACCCACCACCGGGCGCAGCAGCGGCAGCACCACATACCAGAACGTTTGCAGTGGTGAGCAGCCGTCGAGCACCGACGCTTCCTCGAGTTCGGCGGGAATGCTCCGCACGAAACTGGTGAAGAAGAAGATGGAGAAAGGCAAGTTTCCGGCGATATAAATCAGAATCAGGCCGGGATAGGTATTGACCAGGTGAAGTGACTTCATCAAGCCGTAAAGCGGAATAAGGACCACGAAGCCGGGGATGGTCAGGCCGAATGCGAAGTACTGGTACACCATAGAGGTCCAACGCGCCCGCACTCGAGCCAGTGGGTAGGCGGCCAGGGTAGCCAGCAGTACAATTCCTGCGCTCGAGAAGGCCGTGATGAACACCGTGTTGAGCACCGCCCGCAGGTAGTTCATCTTGCTCGCTGCCTCGAAATAGTTCTCGAAGCGGGGTGTTTTGGGAAAGCCCAGCGGGTCCTGAGCAATCTCGAGCGGGGTTTTGAGCGAGGTAGCCACGGTGTAAAAGAGTGGGAGTAGGTAGACCAGGGTAAAGAGGACCAGTCCAGCGCTACTCAGTAAGGTGGGCCAGCGCCACACTTTGCGCTTGTACTGCGGCCCACTGGACCGGGCGTAAACTTTGGCCTGGGTCATAACCGCAGCTCCCGTGCCTGAAGCACTCGAGTTTGCAGCAACACCAGCCCCACAATGAGTAGCAGCAAAACCACGGTCAGGGCCGTACCGTAGCCAAAATCATTGCCCGAAAAAGCCCGCTTGTAAATCTCGAGATTGAGCACGGTGGTCGCTCCCCCCGGTCCGCCCTGAGTCATGATGAAGGGCAGCTCAAAGACCTTGAGCGCACTAATCACGGTGATGACGGTGTTGACCGTGGTGGCCGGAGCCAGCAGTGGCCACTCGATGTGCCAGAACATAGTCCAGCCGCTGGCCCCGTCGAGTTCGGCACTTTCCTTGAGTTCGGGAGGAATGCTAAGGTAGTTGGCCAGAAAGATGGCCGCGCTGTGTCCCGAGTACATCCAGGCGTTGACCACCGCCACGGCAATCAAAGCTGTGTTGGGGTCTCCCAGCCACACCCGCGTCAGACCTCCCAGACCCACTGCACTCAGAAGGGCGTTGAGTCCGCCAGAAAGCGGATTGTAGATGTTAGACCACACGAAAGCTACGATGAGCGCCGAAATCATCCCCGGTGTGAACAGCGCTACCCTTGCACCGTTTCGCAGCCACGGCAGCTTGCCCATCCACAGTGCCAGGGTGAGGCCCAGCACCGTTTGCATCAGCGTGACCAGCACGGCGTATATCACGGTGTTTCGCAGAGCGGTGGTGAAGCTCGAGTCGGCAAACATGCGGGTGTAGTTGGCCAGCCCAATATAGTTGGCCCGGTTGACCCCGTTAGAGTCGGTCAGGCTGAGGTAAAAGCCGTTCAGGGCCGGATAGATGATGAGCAACGAATAAACCATTAGCGCGGGGGCCAGAAAGGCCAGCGCAACGCGAAAGGGCATCTGCATACGGGGCCTCAAACAAAGGCGCTCGAGCGAACAAAAAGGTTCTCGTTATTCGCTCGAGCGGGAGTGGATTACTTGGCCATCTCTACGCGGAAATCCTTCTCGAAGCCTTTGAGTGCTTCGCTCTCGCTGAGATTATTGGCAAAGTATTTGCCCAGCATGGTGGTCCAGGGGGTCTGGGTATCGCCACCCCAGGCTTGGGGTAAAAAAGTGCTACCGCGACCCACCGCAATCGCCTCGGCGAGTGGGTTAATCTCGTCGGCCAGGTCAGAGCGCACGCCCTTGACCGAACTCAGCAGGCTGGCTCCGGTGGCATACTTGCGGTAGATGTCTGGGCGGGCTAAAAAAGCCACGTATTTCTTGGCGGCGTCCTTGACTTTACTCGTAGCACTCACCATTACCGCCGCGTTGGCAATCACGGTAGCGGTGGGCTGAGTACCTGCGCGGTTTCCAGGGTAAGGAATCACCGCGAATTTCAGATTGGGAGCCGCCTTTTTGATGTCCTGAACCGCCCAGGTTCCGTAGGGAATAAAAGCCACCCGTCCGGCCAGAAACTCGTTTTTCACTTCGTCGAAGCCGCCCAGTCCCAGAGCAGTTTTATTGTCGTAAAACCCCTGAAGGTCGCGCATCTGCTTGAGCACACCGCGCCAGGGGGCGCTGTCGAAATTGGCTTTGCCGCTCACCAGGGCTGCGTTGGCCTCGGGATTCTTGGTCAGAATGAGGTTTGAGGCAGCCATCGAACTCCAGATGAGTGAGCTGAAGTTGTCTTTGAAACCCACCAAGAGCGGGCGCACCCCAGCGGCTTTGAGCTTGGTCAGGGTCGCCTTGAACTGAGTGAAGTTGGTCGGAATCTTGGCGTTCACCTTGGCGAGCAGGTCGAGGTTCACAAAGAAGCCCAGACCATCGCCACCCACCGGAAACTGATACACCTTGCCGTCAATACTGGCCAGAGTCCGGGGACCAGGGTTGAGGGTAGCCACCCAGGCTTCTTTGGAGAGGTCTTCGATATAACCGCTTTTTTGCCAGACCGTCATTTCCGAGCGGGCATGACCGCCGAACACGTCCGGGGCGTCTCCACCTGCTAGCCTCGCCCGGATGACGTCGCCGTACTGCGGGTCGGGCACGATTTGAAAGTCGAGCTTGATGCCGGGGTTTTCCTTCTCGAACTGGGCGTTGATTTCTGGCATGTTGGCCGGAGCGGTGAGGGTGAGCACCCGTACCGTGACCGGGGTCTGGGCCAGGGCTGCGTTGGCAAAGGCGGCGGCGAGGCTGAGTGCGGTCAGAACTTTCAGGGATGCTTTCATGGGGTTCCCTCCTGGGGAAAAGTGAGTGGTGAATTGGACAAACTCGAGGGTTTAGCTCGAGCCACGAACGATTAGCGGGAGCGAAATCACCAGATGTTCGCGCTCAAGGGCGTCCGGGTTCAAGATGCGCTCGAGCAGCATTTCGGCGGCGCGCAGGCCCATCTCGCGGATGGGAAAGTGAACCGTGGTCAGCGGTGGGTCAAAGGTCTGGGCAAACTCGGAGTC
>Ga0209100_1001531_pt1 | contig 15640 bp, 13 predicted proteins | sample lystaG_FD_185480 | JGI IMG/M metagenome (GOLD analysis project Ga0209100, IMG submission 185480) | Glacier valley bacterial and archeal communities from Borup Fiord, Nunavut, Canada, to study Microbial Dark Matter (Phase II) -... | ecosystem: Environmental > Aquatic > Freshwater > Ice > Glacier ...
ATCGGCCTCGCGCTCAAGTTCGCAGGGGCAGACCACGCCGCCTTCGCCGCGCTCGGTGCCGTGCCGCTGCGTTACGAACCCGATGCCGCGCCCAGCAAATCCTACGGCGTCGTTCGCGCTGCCATCCTCGCCGACGATGCCGCGCTCGCGCATTGGGTTGGCCGCAGCGCCGCCGCCGTCAAACCCGCCGTCGTGCGCCGCAAGGTACAGCCGCTTTCCACACCGCCCGTCGCGCGCTAGCACCGGCCCGTCCCGGAGTAGCCCATGCGCGCCCATCTCGCCGCCCTTGCCCTGCTGATCACCGCCGCCTGCGCCACGCACGATGCGCGCAAGGGTCCGCCCGGTCAGGCGCTGAGCGTCACCACCGAGATCGACGAACACGCACTGCGCGAACACACGCGTATCCTCTCCTCGGACGCGTTCGAGGGCCGCGCGCCCGGCACCCCGGCGGAAGAGAAGACCGTAAACTACATCGCTGCCGAAATGGAAAAGGCTGGCCTCAAGCCCGGCAACGGCACCGGCTGGTTCCAGCAGGTGCCGCTGATCGAAACCCGCCTCGATCCCGCGATGCGTTTTGCTTTTGCGGGCCGGGGCGCGCTCGTCCTCGCCTATGGCGCGGACATTATGGTGGATACCAAGCGCACCACCCCCACCGTGAGCATCGCCGACAGCCCGGTGGTGTTCGTGGGCTACGGCATCCACGCACCCGAACGCGGGTGGGACGATTATGCGGGGGTGGACGTGCGCGGCAAGACCGTGCTGCTGCTGGTCAACGATCCCGATTGGCGCTTGCCGGTAGGGCAGGGGGCGTTCGGCGGGCGCGCAATGACCTATTACGGCCGCTGGAACTACAAGCACGACGAGGCCGCGCTGCGCGGTGCCGCCGCCGTGCTGGTCATCCACCAGACCGAACCCGCCGCCTATCCGTGGAGCGTCGTCACATCGAGCTGGTCCGGCCCGCGCATCGACATTGCCCGGGAGGACCGGGGCGCAAGCCGTCCCGCGTTCGAGGGCTGGATTACCGGGGCCGCTGCGAACTCGCTTCTGCGCGCGGCGGGCACCACGCTGGCGGACGCCGAAGCGCGTGCGGGCCGCCCCGGCTTCAAGGCGATCCCCATCCCGCTGAAACTCACCGCCACGTCGTCCAACGCCGTGCGCCCCTTCGCCTCGCGCAACGTCATCGGCATCCTGCCCGGCCGAACGCGCCCCGGTGAATTTGTCCTCTACACCGCACACTGGGACCATCTGGGCCACTGCCCGCCGGCCGCGAACGGGGACGATATCTGCAACGGCGCGCTCGACAACGCGAGCGGGGTGGCGGGACTGCTCGCGCTGGCGAAGGCGCAGGTCAACGCGGGTCCGGCGGCGCGCTCGATCCTGTTTCTCTCGGTCACCGGCGAAGAAAGCAACCTGCTCGGCTCGGGCTATTACGCCGCGCACCCCGTTTATCCGTTGGCGCAGACGGTTGGCGGGGTAAACATGGACGGGCTGAACGTCATCGGCCGTACCAGCGATCTGGTGATCGTGGGCGCGGGCAAGTCCGAGCTCGAGCCGCTGCTTGCCGCCGCCGCCGCGCGCCAGTCCCGCCGGATCGAACCCGAACCCACGCCCGAAAAGGGTTATTACTACCGCTCGGACCATTTCAGCTTCGCCAAGCTCGGCGTGCCCATGCTCGATGCGGAAAGCGGCATCGATGTGCGGGGCAAAGGCAAAGCCTACGGCCAAGCCGCGAACGACGATTATACCGCGCACCGCTATCATCAGCCCTCGGACGAATATGATGCCAACTGGGACTGGTCGGGTGCGATCGAGGATCTGGCGCTCTATTACAACGTGGGCCGCCAGTTGGCCGAAAGCCGTCGCTGGCCCAACTGGTATCCGACGGCCGAATTCCGCGCCGCGCGCGATGCCTCGCGCGCAGGCCAGCCCGCGATCTCGCCGCCCGGCAAGGGCGAGCGCGTGCGTCCGGGCCGGGACGATGGCGAGCGCCCCGCCGACGCGCCGCGCCCGTGACGCAGCCGATGCGCGCACCCCCCGAATGGGCACCCCACGCCGCCATGTGGACCGCATGGCCCAGCCATGCCGATTTGTGGCAGGACAACCTCGCCCCCGCCCGCGCCGCAATCGGCGAAATGGTCCGCGCACTGGCGGCGGGCGAACCTGTCACCGTGCTTGTGGCGAACGACGAGGCCGAAGCGGACGCGCGGGCTGTCCTGCTCGCGGTGCCCACCGCGCACCCCATCGCTGTGCGCCGCCAGCCCTTCGGCGATATCTGGCTGCGCGATACCGGGGCGATCGTGCTCGCGGACGGGCAGGGCGGCCGTGCGGCGGCCGGTTTCCGCTTCAATGGCTGGGGCGGCAAATATCTGCTCGACGGGGACGATGCCGTCGCCGCCGCGATGGCGTCCGCGCTCGACCTGCCCTTCGCCGCGCATGATTGGGTGCTCGAAGGCGGCGCGATCGATGTCGATGGCACGGGTCTCGCGGTCACTACCGAGCAATGCTTGCTAAACCCCAACCGCAACCCCGGCATGGACCGCGCGGACATCGAGGCACGCCTCGCCGCCGATCTCGGCATCGCGCGCCTGCTGTGGCTGGGCGAGGGGCTCGCGGGCGACCATACCGACGGCCATGTCGACAATCTCGCGCGCTTCGTCGCGCCCGGCCGCCTCGCCATTCCCGTCCCCGACGGTGCGGACGATCCCAACGCCGCCGCCTACCACGATGCCGCAGCCCGCGCGCGCGCCTTCGGGCTGGAGGTCGTGCCGCTCCCCTCTCCCGGCCGGGTCGAGGCCGATGGCGAGATCGTCGCGGCCAGCTACATGAACTTTATCGTCGGCAACGCAGCAGTGGTGGTCCCCACCCACGACCGCCCGAACGACACCGCTGCTGTAGCCGCAGTGGCCGCCCTCTTCCCCGGGCGGCGCGCCATCGGTGTTCCTAGCGCCGCCGTGCTGACCGGCGGCGGCAGCTTCCACTGCATCACCCAGCAAGTGGCCGCGTGACCAACCTCACCGTCGCCGCGCTCCAGCTCGCCTTTACCGACGATCTCGCCACCGATCTCGCGCACACCGCCGATGCCGCGCGCGCCGCCGCCGCTGCGGGCGCGCAGATCGTTCTGCCCCCCGAACTCTTTCAGGGCTTCTACTTCTGCCGCCACGAGCACGAACGTTTCCACGAACGCGCCTTTCCCGCCGCCGATCACCCCGCGATCCACGCCATGCAGGCAGTCGCGCGCGAGACCCGCACCTACATCCCCACGAGCTTCTTCGAGCGTGAAGGCCCACATTACTACAACAGCCTCGCCATGATCGACGATACTGGTGAAGTCATGGGCATCTACCGCAAGTCCCACATCCCCGATGGGCCGGGCTATGAGGAGAAGTTCTACTTCCGCCCGGGCAATACCGGCTTCAAGGTCTGGCCCACGCGCCACGGAATCATCGGCGTGGGCATCTGCTGGGACCAGTGGTTCCCCGAAACCGCGCGTGCGATGGCGCTGATGGGCGCGGAAATCCTGCTCTACCCCACCGCCATAGGCAGCGAACCGCAGGAGCCCGATCTCGATACGCGCCGCATGTGGCGCCGCGCGATGCAGGGCCACGCGGTCAGCAACGTCATGCCCGTCGTCGCGTGCAACCGCGTGGGCGCAGAGGAGGACCAGAGCTTCTACGGCACCAGCTTCATCGCCGACGAGCGCGGGGATATCGTCTCCGAACTGGACGACACGCAGGAGGGCATGGTGATCGCCAGCTTCGATCTCGCGCGCACCCGCCAGCGCCGCAACGCCTTCGGCTTCTTCCGCGATCGCCGCCCCGAACTGTATGGTGCGTTGACCGCGAGCGTGTAAGGCCGCACGCCACGCCGATGAGCGACACCATCCCCGTCCGCCCCGCGCTCGCCTTCGACGAAGCCGTGCTCGCGCGCTGGATGGCCGCGAACGTCGATGGCTACCACGGCCCGCTCGCGGTCGACCAATTCAAGGGCGGCCAGTCCAACCCTACCTACAAGCTCACGACTCCTACCCGCGCCTACGTGCTCCGCCGCAAACCGCCGGGCGCGCTGCTCAAGGGCGCGCACGCCGTCGAGCGCGAGGCACGTGTGGTGTCCGCGCTCCACACCACAGGGTTCCCCGTGCCGCGCGTTTACGGTCTGTGCACCGACGATGCGGTCATCGGCACCTGGTTTTACGTGATGGACATGGTGGAAGGCCGCATCGTTTGGGACACACGCTTCCCCGACGTGCCCCGCGCCGATCGCCCGGCCTATTTCGACGCGATGAACGCCACCATCGCGCGCCTGCACGGGATCGATTACGCCGCGATCGGCCTCGCCGACTACGGACGCCCGGGCAATTATTTCGAACGCCAGATCGCGCGCTGGTCGCAGCAATATCTGGCCGACGCCGAAGCCGGGCGCGATCCCAACATGGACCGCCTCGTCGCGTGGCTGCCCGCCAACATTCCTGCCGCCGACCAGGACGAGACGAGTATCGTCCACGGCGATTTCCGCTGCGATAACATGATCTTCCACCCCACCGAACCGCGCGTGATCGCCGTGCTCGATTGGGAACTCTCTACGCTCGGCCATCCGCTGGCGGACTTCGCCTATCACGCGATGATGTACCGGATGCCGCCCACGGTGGTCGCAGGGCTGGGCGGCGCGGACCTTGCCGCGCTCAACATCCCCTCCGAAGCCGATTACCTCGCTGCCTATTGCAGACGGACCGGCCGCGCGGACATGCCCGGCTACAACTACTATGTCGCGTTCAACTTCTTTCGCCTCGCGGCCATCATCCACGGCATCAAAGGCCGCCTCGAGCGTGGCACTGCCTCCTCCGCCCAGGCCCGAGAACGTGCCGACGCGCTCCCCGCCTTTGCCGCGCTCGCGTGGGAACAGGCGCGCCATGCTGGGGCGGCATAGGGTTTGGGGTTGAGGCGCCTGCGGCGCGCTATTAAATGCTGCCGCAGCACGTTGGCGTGCCGAGGGTGGACTCACGATCGATGACCGAGCCAGTGCGCGGCCTCGCCACGCTCACCCACCTCCAGCGCCTCGAAGCCGAGAGCATCCACATACTGCGCGAGGTTGTGGCCGAGACCGAAAAGCCCGTGATGCTCTACAGCGTGGGCAAAGATTCGGCCGTGATGCTGCACCTTGCGCGCAAAGCCTTCTACCCCGCGCCGCCGCCGTTCCCGCTGCTGCACGTGGACACCACGTGGAAGTTCAAGGCGATGTACGAAATGCGCGAGCGCATGGCGCGCGAGAGCGGCATGGAACTGCTCGTCCACCAGAACCCCGAAGCGGCCGAACGCGGCATCAACCCGTTCGATCACGGGCCGCTCCACACCGATATGTGGAAGACGCAGGGCCTCAAGCAGGCGCTCGACAAATATGGTTTCGACGCAGCATTCGGCGGCGCGCGCCGCGACGAGGAAAAATCGCGCGCGAAGGAACGCATCTTCAGTTTCCGCAATGCCAACCACCGCTGGGATCCCAAGAACCAGCGGCCCGAACTCTGGCATCTCTACAACGCACGCAAGTCCAAGGGCGAATCGATCCGCGTCTTTCCGATCTCTAACTGGACCGAGCTCGATATCTGGCAATATATCCATCTCGAATCGATCCCGATCGTTTCCCTCTATTTTGCAGCGAAGCGCCCCACCTACGTCCACGACGGACAGCTTTTTATGGCGGACGATCTCGATCGCATCGAGCGCGTGCTCGGCCGCAAAGTCGAAACCGTCGAACGCTCGATCCGCTTCCGCACGCTTGGTTGTTTCCCGCTCTCGGGCGCGGTGGAGAGCGACGCGACGACGCTGCCGCGAGTCATCCAGGAAATGCTGCTGACCACCACGTCGGAGCGCCAAGGCCGCGTGATCGATCACGATCAGGCAGCCTCGATGGAAAAAAAGAAGCAGGAGGGCTATTTCTGATGGCCGATACCGCCGCCCAGCCAAGCTACCAGGCGCAAGACCTCATCGCGACCGACATCGACGCGTATCTGGACCAGCATCAGCACAAATCGCTGCTCCGCTTCATTACCTGCGGCAGTGTGGACGACGGTAAATCCACGCTGATCGGTCGCCTGCTCTACGACAGCAAGACAATCTTCGAGGACCAACTCGCCGCGCTCGAAGCCGATAGCAAGCGCGTCGGCACGCAGGGCCAAAACATCGATTTCGCGTTGCTGGTCGATGGCCTCGCCGCCGAGCGCGAACAGGGCATCACCATCGATGTCGCCTACCGCTTCTTCTCCACGGACAAGCGCAAGTTCATCGTCGCCGATACGCCCGGCCACGAACAATATACGCGCAACATGGTCACCGGCGCGTCCACTGCCGATCTCGCGATCATCCTGATCGATGCACGCAAGGGTGTCCTCACCCAGACACGCCGTCACTCCTACCTCGCGCACCTCATCGGCATCCGCAGTCTCGTCCTTGCGGTCAACAAGATGGACCTCATCGGCTACGACCGCGTGCGCTACGAGGATATCGTCGCCGATTACCGCGCTTTCGCCACGTCGATCGGCATCGGCGATTTCACTGCGATGCCGATCTCGGGTTTCGTCGGAGACAATATCGCCAGCCTGTCCGCCAACACGCCGTGGTTCACCGGCGTGCCGCTCATCCGCCACCTCGAAACCGTGCCGCTCGATGTTACTGCCGATCAGGGCAAACCCTTCCGCCTCCCCGTCCAGTGGGTAAACCGCCCCAATCTGGATTTCCGCGGCTTTGCGGGCCTGATCTCCACCGGCACCGTCGCGCCCGGCGATGCTGTGCGCGTGCTCCCCTCGGGCCGCACCTCCACCGTTGCGCGCATCGTCACGCAGGACGGCGATCTCGCGCACGCCGTGGCGGGCCAGTCGGTCACGCTGACTCTTGCCGACGAAGTCGATTGCTCGCGCGGCGACGTTCTCGCGCGCGCCGACGCGCCTGCCCAGGTCGCCGACCAGTTCGAAGCAACGCTTGTCTGGATGGCGGACGAACCGTTGCTACCCGGGCGCGCCTACTGGCTCAAGCTCGCTACCCAGACCGTCTCGGCGACGATACAGGAGCCAAAATACCAGATCAACGTCAACACGATGGAGCATCTCGCCGCCAAGACGCTCGAACTCAATGCGATCGGCGTCGCCAATCTGAGCACGGACAAGCCGCTCGTCTTCGAGCCCTATTCTCAAAATCGCGATCTCGGCGGCTTCATCCTGATCGACAAAATCACGAACGCAACGCTCGGCGCGGGCATGATCCACTTTGCGCTGCGTCGTAGCCAGAACGTCCACTGGCAGGCACTCGATATCACGCGCGAGCGCCATGCGGACCTAAAGAACCAGAAGCCCGCCGTGCTGTGGTTCACCGGCTTAAGCGGTGCCGGCAAGTCCACCATCGCCAATCTCGTCGAAAAGAAGCTCGTGCGGATGAACCGCCATACCTTCCTTCTCGATGGCGATAACGTGCGCCACGGCCTCAACCGCGATCTGGGCTTCACCGATGCGGATCGGGTCGAAAATATTCGCCGCGTGGGCGAGGTCGCGCGCCTGATGGCGGATGCGGGCCTGATCGTCATCGCGGCGTTCATCAGTCCGTTCCGCGCCGAGCGCGAGATGGTCCGCCAGATGATGGCCCCGGGCGAGTTCGTCGAAATCCACATCGATACACTGCTCGCCCAGGCGGAGGCGCGCGACGTCAAGGGCCTCTACGCCAAGGCGCGCAGCGGCCAACTCAAGAACTTCACGGGCATCGATAGCCCCTACGAACCCCCCGCCGCGCCCGAAATACGCATCGACACGACCGAACTCACTCCCGAACAGGCCGCCGACCGAATCGTCGAGCATCTGCTCGGCTAGCGAACCCCGCGCTTCCGCCGCGCGCGCAACCGCGCTAACCTTTGCCGATGGGCAGCCCGGCCAGCGACACACCGCACAACGCGCTGCGCGTATTTCTCAGCTACGCCCGCCCCGACGCCGTGCGCGCGCACGCGCTCGCCGATGCGCTCGTCGCGCGCGGCTTCGCGGTCTGGTGCGATCGCCAGCTCGAGGGCGGTGCCGCCTTCGCTGCAGAGATCGAGGCCGAACTTGCCGCAGCCGATGCCGTGGTGGTCGCCTGGTCGGCTGCGTCCGCGCGCTCGGACTGGGTGCTCGACGAGGCGGCCATCGGCCGCGACAAGGGCCGCCTCGTCCCCGTCCGCCTCGATGCCACCGCGCCCCCCATCGGCTTTCGCCAATATCAGGCGCTCGATCTTTCGGCATGGGATGGCGCGTCCGGCGATCCCGCGCTCGATCGCCTCGCGCGCGCGCTCCACAAACTCGCCGACGGCCCCGCCGAGGTGCCCCACGCCGCCAGCCCCGCGCTCGCCCCGCCCCGCCGCCGCACCCTCGCGCGTACTATGGGCGTCGCCGCCGTGGCCGCGCTCATCGGAGTAGCAGCCTGGCACCCGTGGACCCGGCCCGCCGCCGTCACCCCGCCCACCATCGCCGTCCTTCCCTTCGCAGACATGTCGCACACACCCGATGGCGGCGCGTTCGCCGAGGGCGTGGCGGAGGAAATCCTCGACGTGCTCGCGCGCGATCCGCAGCTGCGCGTGCTGGGCCGCACCTCGGCCGCGATGCTTGCCGCGCACGCGGGCGATCCGCGTGCGATCGAGCGCGATCTGGGCGTCACCCACCTGCTCGAAGGCAGCGTCCGCAGCGCGCCGGGCCGGGTGAAGGTGGACGTGCGCCTGATCAAACTGCCCGGCGAACAGTCGATCCTTGCTGACGCATTCGATCGCCGCGTCGACGATATCTTCGCGGTGCAGGACGAGATCGGCCACGCAGTCGCCGCCAAGCTCGGCGGCGCGCTCGATCGCAGCACACCCGCCGCCAAAGCCCCACAGACCACCCCCGCCGTCTACACGCGCTACCTCGCCGCCCGACAGCTTGCGCGCACCCGCCAGCCCGCCGAACTCGAACGCGCGCGCGTGTTACTGGGCGAGGCCATCGCCGCCGATCCGAACTATGCCCCCGCCTTCGCCTCGCTCGCTGAAGTCTCGGTGCTCCTCGCCGCCGATCAATATGGCCGCACGCCTGTGCCCCGGGCGGTTGCCGACGCACGCGGCTATGCCGCACGCGCTGCCGCCCTCGCGCCGGATCTATCGCAATCGCGCGCCGCACTCGGCATGGTTGCGATCGAGGCCGGAGACGGCACGCGCGCGATCGCCGAGTTCCGCCGCGCAGTCGCACTCGATCCGCATCGCGTCGAAACGCTGAACTGGCTCGGCTACGCGCTCTCGCAGAACGGCGATCTGACCGAGGCCGCCGGCGTCATGCGCCAGGCGGTCGCGCTCGAGCCGCTCTGGTTCCGCCCGCGCGTGACCGCGATGTTCACGCTCCAGCGTATCGGTGCCACAGACGAGATCGCGCGGCTCGCGGCAAGCTTCGTCGCCATCGCACCCGATCGGCTTGCCGCAGATCGCGTCGCAATGGCGGCTGCGCTGCGCACCGGGGCCAATGCGCAGGCCGCCCTGCTCGCGCGGCGCGTCGATGCCGCCAGCCCCGGCGACCCGCAGGCTGCCGAAACGCTCGCCGCGATCGGCGTCAACCTGTTCCGCTTCGATCTCGCGCTTAAGGCGTCCCGCGATCCCGGCTCGGTGATGGCGGCCGTCCTGCGCGGCGATCCCGATACGGCAATCGCCCGGGCCCGCGCGGCCGGTCCGGCACTCTGGGCCTCTTCGGGCGAGGCCTATTATGCCGCGACTGCGTATACCGCGCGGGCGCGCTGGGCCGATCTCGTGGCGCTCTACGATGCGCGCTACGGCTCGCCGGAGGCATGGCTCGGCCAGACGCTCGATCCCAACGTGCTCGATCTCACGCCGTCGCTCGCGCTGGCACTCGAGAAGGTCGGGCGCAGCGCAGACGCGCGCCGGGTGCGCGCGCTCGCGCTCAGCCGCTTGCGCCTCGTCGAATCGCGCGGCCTCGCGCCCGCGCAATCCGCATGGGTCTGGGCGGCATTGCTGGCGGCCGATGGCGATCGCACGGGCGCGGTCGCCCGGCTTGTCCCCGTGGCCTTCTCGCGCGATCCTGCAATCGTATGCGGCGGCCCGACCCCGCTCGATCGCTCGCCCGAACTCGCCGGGCTCGCCGCCGAGCCGCGCTTCCGCGCCGTCGTCGCCCGCTGCGCCACCTGGGCCGCCACCGAACGCGCCGGGCTCACCCGCGCGGGGATCTAAAGATCGCTTACCGCTCCGCGGCCGGATGATTGCCCGATGGCGGCGGCGGCGCATGCGCCGCCGCGGCCGGATGATTGTCGCCATGCCGCGTGCACGCCCCGAGCGCGGCCAGCAAGATTGCAGACGCTGCCAGGATGCGCGCCGTAGGACGAGGGATCGTGCGGTTCATGTCAGGGGATTTCCGTTCAGGGATGGTTGCGTTCGCGCGCGGACCGAGCCGCCACGCCTGGCGATGCCGCGCTCTCGGATTGCGCGGCAGGCGCAGGCGCGGGATCGTCCGGACGTGGGCCCGGGCTTGGACCCGGACCCGGAACTGGACCGCCATCGTCGGCGGGTGGGTCGGCGGGCAGCGCGTCTGGATCGTCGTCGGGTCCGGAACTGTCGGTCGTCATGGCTGGTTCTCCTTCATACGATCCAGGTTCCGCGCGCACCTCGAAGCAAGCGCCGTCTGATATCAATTCTTGTCCGGATGGTTACCCGATGGGGGAGGGGCCGGCACCGGCGGGTTGCACGCCTGCCAGATCGCATCCGCCTTCTGAAACTTGTGCCCACTCGTGAACCCGGCACGCTCGGGGCGCGGCGCACCGCAATTTACCGCCCGCCAGTCGTCGACCAACTTGGACCAGCCCTGCGAATCATGGTCGTATTTTGCTGAATAGTGGGGAAACGGCTTGCCCTTCAGGTTGGGCTCCGCCGCACCCGCACCCGCCGGACAGGAAGCGAGTGCCAGCCCCAAGATAAGACCCGTCGATCGTATGAGGCGCATCGCAGCTCCCTCTTCGGGCTTGATGGTCGCGCCAGGCGAACGCCTTGTCAACCAATGTAAGCAGGCAAGCCCTTCCCCCCGTCTCGCCGAAGCGATCATCCCTTGTCGATGAACGCATTCGTCACGCTCCGCCTCGTCCTGCGCGCCACCGCCGCGGTGCTGCTGCTTGCTCGCGGCCTACCACTCGGACATTCCAACATCCTGTCGCAAATATCCTAAAGTCTTCGAATGCCGTGAATATCACCGCAACAAAGTAATGGCGGGCCGCGCCAAGCGCCACGCGCTCGCAGCGAGCCAGCCACCGAGGTCTCACCAGACCCATAACCCCAAGAAGAGTGCGATCGGCAACGAGCCGGGCGATCGACGCCCGGCGCGGCGACGCTTGTTTGCGCGTCGTCCAGCGCCGGGCGGACCGGCTTGGCCTCCCCGAAAGGCTTGGCTCCTGCTCGCCCTTGCCCGTTCGCGCGTCAACCGCCCCGCAAACGGGCAGGTGCGATTGCGGGACGTGCGTTGCGCGCGCGCAACGCTGCGGCTAGACGCGGCCGCTCGCCCGCACCCCGGAACCTGTCCCGCCCATGCGCCTCTCTCGCTACACGCTGCCGCTGCTCAAGGAAACGCCGGGAGACGCGCAGATCGTCAGCCACCAGCTGATGCTGCGCGCAGGATTGGTGCGCCAGACGGCAGCGGGCATCTACGCTTGGCTTCCGCTGGGCTTACGCGTGTTGCGCAACATCGAACGCATCGTGCGCGAGGAGCAGGACCGCGCGGGCGCGCTCGAGATCCTGATGCCCACGATTCAGGCCGCCGATCTGTGGCGCGAGAGTGGCCGCTACGACGCCTACGGCCCCGAGATGCTGCGCCTGAAGGACCGGCACGACCGCGAGATGCTCTACAGCCCCACCGCCGAGGAGCTGTTCACCCGCGTCTTCGCCGATGGCGCGCGCAGCTACCGCGATCTGCCGCGCATCCTCTACCAAGTGCAGTGGAAGTTCCGTGACGAGGTTCGGCCTAGGTTCGGCGTGATGCGCGGCCGCGAGTTCCTGATGAAGGACGCCTATTCTTTCGATCTCGACGAGGCGGGCGGCCGCCACAGCTACAACCGGATGTTCGTCGCCTATTTGCGCACCTTCGCGCGGCTGGGCCTGCAAGCGATCCCGATGCGCGCCGATACCGGCCCCATCGGCGGCGATCTCAGCCATGAGTTCATCGTCCTCGCCCCTACAGGTGAGAGCGAAGTCTTCTACCACCGCAACTGGGAAGCTGCCCGAGCGACCAACGTGGACGCCGACAACGCGGACGCGCTCGCCGCTTACGTGTCCGGCCTCACCGCCGATTACGCCGCCACCGACGAGAAACGCGATATGACTGCCGAAGCCGCCGCCGGGGATGCGTTGCGCACCTCGCGCGGCATCGAGGTCGGCCATATTTTCTTCTTCGGGGACAAATATACGAAGGCGCTCGGCATGAGCGTGCAGGGGCGGGACGGCACGCAGGTCACCCCGCTGATGGGCAGCTATGGTATCGGCATCAGCCGCCTCGTTGGTGCGGCGATTGAGGCAAGCCACGACAAGGACGGCATCATCTGGCCCGATGCCATCGCGCCCTACAGGGCTGCGATCATCAACCTGCGCGCCGATGATCCCGCCTGCACCGCGGCCGCCGACGCGCTCTACGCGCAGCTCGGCCCCGAAGCCGCGCTCTATGACGACCGCGACGAGCGCGGCGGCGCGAAGTTCGCTGCCGCCGATTTGGTCGGCCTCCCCTGGCAGATCGTCATCGGCCCGAAGGGTGTGGCGGCGGGGACGGTGGAGCTGAAGCGCCGCGCGACGGGGGAGAAGGTCGAGCTGTCCGCGCAGGATGCGCTGGCGCGGGTGAAGGGGTGAGCTTCCAGTCGGACTTGGACGAAGTTTGTGAGCAGATTGCGCGGCTATTCGAACCTGTTGCGGATTACCGAGCCGCAGCAGCGCGGGAACTCGCGTTCATCGCACATAACGCTCCCGAGCGCTTACAAGAGGAGTATGCCAGTCTTAACTGATGGGGTGGATCCGGTTCGATGGCAGACTGGAGTTTCGATGATGAACTCGTTTAGGAACGGAGTTGGCAATTGTTCGCGCGACTAGTCAGACTGATGGAGACCCAAGGCTTCCACTATGAACGGGCTCATCGTTGGGCTTACGTTTTTGAAACTTGGATACACTCTCGCGAGCTTGGGCAAACCCCGCCGATCATCCTTCTGTGATCACCCGCTACGAACGCCTCGTCGCCGCGCGCTACCTCCGCCCGGTCAAGGGCGAGGGCTTCATCTTCCTCGTCGCCTCCATCTCGCTGATCGCGGTCGCGCTCGGCGTGGCCGCGCTGATCGCGGTCATGAGCGTGATGAACGGCTTTCGCGCCGAACTGTTCGATCGCATCCTCGGCCTCAACGGCCACGCCATCGTCCAGGGCTATGACGGCGTGCTCCCCGCGTGGCGCCCCGTGCTGGCCGCCACCCGCGCCACGCCCGGCGTCACCGCTGCGATCCCGATGATCGAACAGCCGCTGATGGCAAGCTTTCGCGGCCGTGTCGCGGGGGTGATCGTGCGCGGGATGCTTCCCGCCGATATTGCAGCCACCAAGGTCGTCGCCTCCAACGTCGAATCGGGCAGCCTTGCGTCGCTCGCCAATCCACAGACCGTCGCCATCGGCCTCGAACTCGCCCGCTCGCTCGGCGCGCACGTGGGAGACGATCTCACGCTGATCTCGCCGCAGGGCGAGGCCACCCCGTTCGGCACCGCGCCGCGCATCGTCGCCTACCGCATCGGCGCGATCTTCTCGGTCGGCGTGTTCGATTTCGACAAGGCGTTCGTCGTCATGCCGCTCGATCGTGCCCAGACCCTGCTGGGTCTGGGCGACAGCGTGGGTATGATCGAGGTCACCACCAGCGATCCGGATCGCGCCGATACCATCCTCGCCCCGCTCGCCCCCAAAATCCGCGCGCATGCCGCCGTGGTCCCGTGGCAGACGATGAACGCCTCGCTCTTCGGCGCGCTCGAGGTCGAACGCGTCGTCACCTTCTGGGTGCTGGCCATCATCATCGTCGTCGCGGTGTTCAACATCCTGTCCTCGCTGATCATGCTGGTGCGCGCCAAGAAGCGCGATATCGCAATCCTGCGCACCATGGGTGCCTCGCGCGCCGCGATGCTGCGCATCTTCGTCACCGTCGGCACGCTCACCGGCGCGGCCGGCGTGGCCGCGGGCGTCGCGCTCGGCTTCGCGCTCATCACGTGGCGTCAGGCGCTGGTCGATGGTGTCTCGTGGCTCACCGGCCAGAACGCGTGGAACCCGTCCATCTATTTCCTGACCAAACTCCCCGCGAAGGTCGATCCGGTGCAGGTCGCGGGCATCGTGCTGATCGCGCTGCTGCTGAGCTTCCTCGCCACGCTGTATCCCGCGTGGAAAGCGGCGAGTACCGATCCCGTGCAGGTGCTGCGCTATGAATAGCGCCGCGCTCCAAACCATCGGCCTCACGCGCAGCTTCACGCAAGGCTCGGCCACGATCGAAGTCCTGCGCGGCGTCGATCTCACCGTCGAACGCGGCGAGATCGTCGCGCTGCTCGGGCCGTCGGGCTCGGGCAAGTCCACGCTGCTGCAAGCCGTCGGCCTGCTCGAAGGCGGCTTCGGCGGCCGTATCCTGATCGACGGCGTGGAGGCCGCGAACCTCTCCAACGCCGATCGCACCCGCGTGCGTCGCGAGCGCATCGGCTTCGTCTACCAGTTCCACCACCTGCTCCCCGATTTCACCGCGCGCGAAAACGTCGTGCTTCCCTTGCTGATCCAGAACCGCCTCCCCGCAGACGCCCGCGCGCGCGCCGATACGCTGCTGGGCGATCTCGGCCTCGCCGCCCGTTTGTCGCACCGCCCCTCGCAGCTCAGCGGTGGCGAGCAGCAACGTGTGGCCGTCGCCCGCGCGCTCGCCAACGCCCCCGCGCTCGTCCTCGCCGACGAACCCACCGGCAACCTCGATGAAGCTACCGCCGCGCGCGTTTTCGAAGAGTTCATCGCGCTCGTGCGCACCCAGCACTCCGCCGCGCTCGTCGCCACGCACAACGAGGCGCTCGCCGCGCGCATGGACCGCATCGTCCGCCTGCACGAAGGCCGCCTTGCCGCCTGAAGACGCGCGCAAGGCCGCCACGGTGCGATACTGGAAACCGGACCCGATGTGGCGTATTTACAGGTCGCCAACAGACCAACGCTCAGGGAATTGCCATGAGCACGATGTTCATCAACAACGAGGCCATGATCAAATGGGGGCGCGAAACGCTCCGGCGTTACGGAAGATGGGATGCGGTGCGCGCTGCAAGCACGCGGGATGAAAATGGCTGGCGGATCGTCCCGCCCGCGCCTGAAACGGCCGCTGTTGTCGACACCGGGAAGGCTGCAACGGCCGCCAAGGCTTGACGTTCAGCTTCGAGCTGATCTGGGCCGTCCTCCTCCTCGCTCCCGGATTGGCCGCCCACGCGGCGCTGTTCGCCGGACGCGATGGCGCGGTCATCCGCGCGACGCCGCCCGCACCCAATTCGTTCGGTACGATCGGCATCGTCGTCGGCGCGGCCGCAGCGCTCCACCTCGTCTGGGCAACGCTCGCCATCGCGCTTGCGCAACCGTGCCGCATCGGTTTCTGCCCGGCCG
>Ga0209100_1001533_pt1 | contig 15636 bp, 24 predicted proteins | sample lystaG_FD_185480 | JGI IMG/M metagenome (GOLD analysis project Ga0209100, IMG submission 185480) | Glacier valley bacterial and archeal communities from Borup Fiord, Nunavut, Canada, to study Microbial Dark Matter (Phase II) -... | ecosystem: Environmental > Aquatic > Freshwater > Ice > Glacier ...
CAGGTCTTCGAGTTCGCACAACGCAGCCCAATTTTCGCAAGCCTCGCCGCGGAATACGAATCCTACGAGGGATTGAGAAACACCCTGGCGTAGAAGGAACGTCGAATGGACAACGCTTTACGGGTTTCCGTGGGTCAACTCGCCTTGAGCCCGGCAGGCCAACTGGTCGCCCACCACTATGCTCATCGCATGCGGCTGAACTGGCGAATCACCACAGTCCCGCAAAAGGTGCTGTACATCGTTCTTGGGTCTGCGACGATAGCGCTGTTCTTCCTCGCGCTGAGGACATGGCTACTGGACGGGCGATCCTGGCCCTACGCCGCGATCGGGTTGCTCATCAACCTCACCTACACATTGCTCGGAGTCCGCACCTTCCGCGGGCACCTCGAACCGGCTGCACCGCCCCGGCCGTGGTGGCGGTGGACGGGCAGACCAAAGGCCGGATACTGGCTGGGCTCCCTCAACTTGCTCGGGGGGTACGGCGTCATCCAAGACTTCTGGCCGCACCGGGGGCTCACTCCCGACCTGCCTGCGGTCATCATGAACGTGCTGCTCTCCCTCATCATTTTGTCTGGGTATTTCAACTCCTCATTCAGGCTTCAGCGATACCCCGAGCTTTGGTCACAGAAGAAACGCGCGACCCCCCCCCGTCCGTAATCGGTACATAGCCGAACCGTCATCCGCTCTCTTACGGGGCAGCAGGTAGCAGCAAATTTTTATTCCGTGAGGATGGTGATGGTTTCGGAGGCGACAAGACCAGGTTCGCTGATCGGGACCATGTGTGCTGAGCGATCCGCCGGAACGAACGACGCTCCTGCGTTCTGGGCCACGGTCTCTTTATGCGCCCGAATAATTGACGCTCGGGCCTTCCTGTCGAGAACGCCCGCACGTTGTCCAGAAATCACCCGAATGGGCAGGTCTCCAAGTCCAGTGGAAGTGTCACGAAGACCCTCGAGTCCGTCGACCACGTGACGTATCTCTCCGGCGGTTGCGCGAGCGGCTGGGCGAGAACACGATGCCGAAACCACTGCGCTCAGGAGAGGATCCTGCAGACCCACGATGGTTTTGCGAAATAGTGGGCCAAGGATCCGCAGCCGTGCGAGGGGCACCATCAATGCTGCTTGGGCGGAAAATTGGCGACGCGCAGTACTGGAAAAGTACAGTTCAGAATTCTCATCGCTCTGGTCTACCAGCACCAGCCCGGTCACCGGTTGGCCGCGCCTCACACGCAGCGTTGCGACCACGCGGACAATCGGGCCACCCCAGCTATGCCCAACCAGGACAAGCCTCCGATGCGGGAACGCGTCGATGACCGTATCGAGATCAGCTGCCAGGCGGGCCAAAGTCCGTGGGTGGTCATCGGGATCGCTTTCCCCGTACCCGGCACGCTCATACGCGACCACTCGTGTGTGAGCGGCGAGCAACTTATGGACAGGACCCCAATACAGGCCACTGATCCCCAACCCGGCCTCAAGGACGACAAGATCTGCCCCGTTGCCCCGCACCATGGCGTGTATCTGTCGGCCATCTGGTGTGGCGAGCAGACGATCCTCGCCCAACAGCCCCGGGTACGAAGTCGCTTTAGCGGACATGTCCACAGAATAGCGAAAAAGGGACTGAGCCCCATTCCGAAGGGCCCGCAAGCGGAACGTCATACGGGGCGACTTGGTGCCAGCGTCCTGATCGCAGTAGTGATCGTCGAGTTCTTTCTCTCGCGATAGAGGGTTCGTCCTTCCCTCGGATCCCGTGGGCTTCTACAGTGAAGAGATGAATACTCGGTTTATTACCTGTTTCACAGCCCTGGCCGCTGCCACTGTCCTTCTCGCCGGATGCAGCAGCACGGCCGCCGGTGGCGCTGGTTCGTCAGCGAAGCCACTACAACTGCGTCTCGTGACCTCCTCAGCCGAGGGTACGTGCAGCGCGCCGGCGCTGACCTCAGACGGCCCGTCCAGCGCGTGCGACCGCGCGGGCACCACTACCTACAAGTTAGGGAAGTCGCTGGGTACGATCACACCAACCTCCGTCACGCTCTCCAAGGATCAGGGATCCGCGCACTCGGTCATTCTTGTGCTCAACCAAGCGGATACCAGCACGCTCGGCAATGTGTCTGGCGACGCCATCGACAAGAACCTGGCGATCGTCCTCGATGGCCGAGTACTTTCCGCGCCCCTCGTCAAGGCTCCCATCACGACCAGCCCGCTTACTCTCGCATTCGGGTCCGCATCCGAGGCCAAGCAGACCGCCGCAGACCTGAGTGCGTCCGCAACACCTTGACCCCAACAAGTTCCCGCGCCAGTGAGGTCCCCGCAAGCCGAACGATCATCGCGACAAGACTGTGGTAAGTCCACACGACGGTCACCGGGCCAGGTCCGTCCTACTTGGAAACGTCTACCTGAACTGATCGAGAGCTGCGGCGTAGCGGTTTGGGTCGTTCCGCGTCTCCTCGGTCATGAGGAGGGTGTGTTCTCCGATCCGGTGCGTGTAAGAGCCGAGGCAGGGGATGGTCACGATCTTGGTCAGCCCCGCCCGCCAAGCCGAAATGAGGGCATCAAGCGACATTCGCTCCGGTTCCTCCGCCAGGGACCGCCGCTGACGTCGAGCCTGTACTTCGAACCGCACCAAGTTCCAGGACTCGTACTCTTCCGTGAAGGCCTCGCCACCAAATTCGTCACGCCAGGACGGCCCGACTATCGTCTGCAGCAGCTCGGCCCGCTCCCGTGACCCATTCTTGGTTTCCTTCAGCTGTTCAAATATCGCGGAGTCACGGATCAAGCTGGCATGGTGAACGCACTTCTCCCACAGCGATGGCCACGCGTCAGACCACGTTGTGGAGACATCGGAGGGTTCGGTCTTGGCCTGTGCCCGGCCTGAATCTTCCGCGAGCAGCGGAGGCAGGTCTACCCCGACCGGAGAAAGGTTCCAGGCCTCCCGGATCCACAGCAGATCAAAGAGCGGCTGCAGGTCATCTTCGACAGTGATCACCATGTCGTGTGGCCACGGGTTGCCTGGCAGTGGACCAGATGAGCGCATGCCGTCCTCCAACAGGCCGAATGATGATCAGCTTCGCATTAAGTCAGCCCACAGGGGGAACGTTGGCTGGGCAAAACGCTTCTCATCAGAACGGCGTGTAAGTTCGACAGAAAGAGCCGCTCCAAAGCGACTCCACCTCGAAGTAAATTGAGACGAGCGATTCATGCTTGAGAGCGTTTATCAAACTGGGTCGAAAGATGCGCCGGCCCGCAACACGGTCTTCAATATGCTCTTCGTTTTCGAGATTGTCGTCGCGATCATTTTCTGGCTTCTCGAAAAAGTCAGCGGGTTTGCCTCAGATGCTTGTAGCGCAGGAAATTGCGATTACGGACTAAGCATCTTCGCGTGGTGGCTGATGCCGGTCGCGAGCATAGCCATTCTGATTGGAACCCAGCTTCTGGGATCAATACTTCGCTCTAAGGGACGCGCGGTTTGGTGGCTCCCACTTTGCGGAATCGTGGCAATGACTGGGATATTCATTCTTACTCAATGGCTCGTAGCCATAGCAACCAATCAGATTCCGTAAAAAAAGGCACCGGCGGCCGACACTCCGGGAACAACAACCACCACTCGGGGCAGGCGATCTGTCGGGAGCTTTCTGCTCCTGAGTCGTGCGCGCCTTCTGGGCGCCGTGCTTCTCCGATGCGTCCTGCTTCCAGCTCCAACTCGTCTGCCCCGTCACGGCTTACACGGGACGGCCAACGGGCGACCCACAAGCGGAACCCTTAATGCAAAGCAAAAGCGGATCCGCTTGCCGCGAGCAACGGACAGACCTTTTCACCGCCGGCCGCATGCTCTTCGGGGTCGCACTCATCTGTGTTCGCCGCGCAGTGGGGTCTGCAGCGTTGCCAGACAGCTCCGGGCAGGTTTGCTCCGATCGCCTCCACCAGCCCGGCGTGGGCGTCCGAGGTGTGCAACGCTTGATACATGGCGGGCCCGAGCGTGTTGCTGACCACCGATCGACTCGTGCTTCGACGGTTTACGCTCGACGATGCCGACGAGCTGCTCGCGCTCAACAGCGACCCGTTGGTGAGGCGATTTGTGGAGGACGGCGAGCCGGTCACCCGCGAGAACGCGGTCGAGATGATCGAACACTGGTTGGGATACCACGAACGGTCCGACCTCTTCGGGTTCTGGGCGGCGATCGAGCGGGCGACCGGACGGTTCCTCGGTTGGTTCCACTTCCGGCCAGGCGACGGTCACGGCGACGACGAGCCCGAGCTCGGGTACCGGTTGATCGCGTCGGCGTGGGGTAAGGGGCTTGCGACCGAGGGATCAATCGCGCTGATCGACCGGGGATTCTCGATGGGGCGCATACGCCGAGTGCTGGCCGAGACAATGGCCGTCAACTTGGGGTCGCGGCGTGTGATGGAGAAGGCCGGCATGCGCCTCGTGCGCACCTTCCATGCCGAGTGGCCGGTTCGCATCCCCGGTGACGAGGAAGGCGACGTCGAGTACGCCATTGACTTCGACGAGTGGCAGGCCGCCCAAGGTTGACAGGCCAGGCTGTGGCAAGGCGACATCGGCAGGTGCCCCGGCCACAGCCGGGACCGGGTGCGGATCCGTGTCCACGCAGCGTCCGCCAACGGTTTCACGCCAAGTTGCGGTGGCCGATGACACGACGACGTCCCAACTGCTGGCGCCCTCACAGCCTGTCCGGGAAAGTTCGTAGCGCCCCAAATCCAGTGATACGGCGTGAGCGTTATCGGGCGCTGGGCTGTCCACGTCACCATCACACCCGCAGCTGACGGTACTCACCAGATCGACAATGTGAAGTGCAGTCATCGTGATGATGCCTTTCGAGTGGAGGTAAGAGACTTCTCGAAGGATCCCACGGTGACCGCGCTCACGTCAGGAGCGACGAGCCGGCCACCGCGGGCTACACCACGCTACGCGGCACTGCTGCTGTTCTGGGGAACATGGGGTGCGCTACTTCCCGCTTTTCGCAGCCAGGCTCTCTCACCGATGCGGAGTTCGGGACCGTTTTGCTCTTTATCGGTGTCGGTGCACTGCCAGCAATGCTCCTCTCTGGCCGCGCGGTCGATCGGTGGGGCCCATGGGTCGCCGGCATCATGCTGATTTCCCTCGCTGTCGTAGCCACAATCGTTGGAGCTACCGCGCACGACTTCGTCTCAGCATCCGTCTCGATGTTCCTACTGGGTGTTGCGTCCGGTGCGTCAGATGTCGCCATCAACTCTCTTGCGGGCCTTGCTGAGCAGCAAACGGGTAGCCCCATCATCACCCGCTGCCACGGGGTGTTTTCTCTGTTCGTGGTCATCGGCAGCCTGGTTGCTGGCGCAGCCCGCTCGGTCGACCTGAACCCGCTCACCATTTTTCTCAGCACCTTCGAGCGTCACATCGGCAAGAGAAAGACCGTGATGCGCAAGACGGTCCTGTCGGCCCACGGCTGAGCCGGGGTCCGCACGCACCGGTCGGCGGCGTCAGGTCCGGCTCGCCGCGCTCTCGATCGCCCGTCTTAGAGTTCCGCAACATCGACCCTCAGAGCGTTCCGCTATCGGGCGATCTGCGGCGGGAACCTTCATTGTGCAGTCAGTGCAGTTGTTCCCCGGACCGCGAGGAGTCGGAGTCGCTCCGCGCTCGTCGTACCAGGCGTCGCGGTGAATACGAGTAGTGTCTGCATTTCGTCGGGGTCGAGGGCTTTTTGGTAGAAGAGGGCTAGGTCGCCAACTTCGGGATGCGTGAATCTTTTCTCTTCCGAGTAGCGCAGTCCGACCTCTTTTATTTCCCACAGACGAGCAAACTCCGGGCTGTGGTTCTGCAGGTGCTGGATGAGTGGTGTCGTGCTCGCGGCCTCGAGTCGGGCGGCTGCACTGCTGAGTTGGGCGACGTGGACTCGGCTGTGGTGCTAGTGGTCTTCCGGGGGATAGAGAGCGCGCGACCCGGGGTCGAGGAACCACCGGTAAGTGGCGCTTCGCATGGCCCGCTGTAGTGGGTTTCTTCGCCGAGGAGCGCGATGGCGCAGAAATTCTGGGCAATCGTCTCACCGAGTGGCCCATGACTTGTGTCGATGAGGCGATCAAGGATCCGCATCAGGCCAGGGTTAGCGTGCGCCGATGATCCAGGCTTCGTCGACGGCTGGTGGCCAGCGAGACGCAGCAGGTGGTCGCGTTCGTCAACGGTGAGCCGGGGGCCGCGGGCGAGTGCATTGATCATCTGTACCGACGGCTGCGGGCCTGCGCCTCGCTCGAGTCGGGAGAGATAGTCGGCCGACATGTCCGCAAGATCGGCGACTTCCTCTCGTCGGAGGCCGATGGAGCGACGACGGGATCCACGTCCCATCCCGACGTCTTCGGGTTGCAGTGCCTCGCGGCGGGTGCGGATGAAACGCCCAACCTCGATCTGGTTCATGTCTCTGCCGCTTCCTGATTGTTGTCCTAGCCACTCTGCCTCGCCTTGCTCGGGACATCCAGTGCATGCCATTCAGGTGATAAACGAGTCCTGGTGCACCCCCGCGAGGGGCGGTGAAGTGGTGTCCGCACGCGAACAGATCACCCCAAACAAGGGAGAGCAACCATGAGCAAGTGGACCACATCAAATATGCCGACGATGACTCGCAAGACCGTGGTGGTGACTAGTGCCTCGAGTGGTGTCGGACTCATCGCCGCCCGCGAGTTCGCCCGCGCAGGCGCCCACGTCGTGCTCGCGGTGCGCAACCTCGAAAAGGGGCGCGAGGTCGTGACCGGGATGGTCGGCGATATCGAGGTTCGCGAACTAGACGTGTCCGACCTCGCGAGCGTCCGGGCGTTCGCCGCGGCGTGGACAAAGCCATTGGATGTCCTGGTGAATAATGCGGGCTTGATGGATATCCCGTTGTCTCGCTCCCGCGATGGGCTGCATGTACAGACGGTGACGAACTCGTTCGGCCCGTTCCTGCTAACAACCCTGCTGCTGCCGCACATCACAGACCGTGTCGTGTGGGCTACAAGCCAACTGCACCGAATGGGGCACCTAAATCTTCAGGATCTCAACTGGGAGTCCCGGACCTGTAAGGCCATGGACGCCCAAAACGACTCTAAGCTCCACCTCGTGCTGTACGCGTTGGAGCTCCAACGACACCTAACCGCGGCGGGATCAACGGTTCGTTCCGTTCTGGCGCACCCTGGAATTGCGACTACGACGCTGGGCGCGCACTCGTCTTCGAACTCCATCAACCGCTTTTCATTCCTCCTCAACGATGCCGAACACGGCGCACTACCAACGCTGTTCGCTGCCACTCAGGATGTGGACGGCAATGCCTACGTCGGCCCGAGCGGGTTCGGAAGCATCAAAGGCAACCCGAAAGCGCGCAAACAAAGCAAGGCCGGCCTGGACCCCAAGGCATCATCAACACTTTGGTCTACGGTCAGCAGAAAGTTAGGGATATCGGATGAGAGCTCGGCTGGAAGCCATTAGCGGCAAACGGCAGGCCCAACCGTGCACGGAAACTCCCGCACGGCCACGAGGATCGACAGGTGCACGAGGCCGCGGGCGTCCCATTTACCCCCGTTTAACAATCGCGCTCTGATGCCTCCTTCACGACACCAGCGCGGCGCAGTCGGCTGTCTCCTATCCCTACGGATTCGAGGCTTCTCGCCGGCCGTGTCAGTATCTTTGCGCCCAGACTTCGGATCCGATCGAGTGTCCAGGTTCGCTATCCCTACTGTGCAATTCCGGTGAGAGACTGTCGAACCAGCGCTTCCCCATATTCGGCAGTCACGGCGGAAGGTTCAACAAGCAGCCGGTAGTAGCATGCCCCCCACAGCTGATCGATGAACGCAGAAAAGTCCGCATTCGCGCGCACTTGTCCGCCGTGCTGAGCGCGGCGGAAAGCGCGCTCGGTGAGGTCTCTCCGTGGTATGACATAGCCCTGAAGGAATGCCTCCCGCGCTGTGTCATCAGTCTGGGCTGCCGCGAGGATGCCCCGTATTGCCCTACTCGCGGGAGGCTCAGTCACGAGCGCCACGAACCGCTGCATCTGAATGAGAAGGTCTTCTGCGAAGTCGCCGGAGTCGGGCAATTCCAGCAATGGTTCACTCCGCAGCAAGTAGGCCTCCGCGGCAAGTGCGCCCGCGGTCGGCCACCACTTGTACACCGTCGTCTTGCTCACCCCTGCGCGCGTGGCGACCCTGTCGTGCGTCACCTGCTCGATCCCGCCGTCGAAAAGCAGTTCGGCAGCAGCAGATAACGCAGCGTCGCGAACCTCAGCTGTCGGTCGACGCCCACCACGACGGCGCTCGGGTCTTTCCATGGTTCGATTCTCCACGGCTTGACTCTCTTCCCTCACCGTCATAACCTTATCTGGACAAATAGTCCAGATAATTACTTTCACTGAACCGAGGCATTATGCGCGTCTTTCTCACCGGAGCCACCGGCTTCATCGGCTCGGCCATCGCCGACGAACTCGCCACCTCAGGACATCAAGTCGTAGCTCTCGCGAGATCGGATGCATCCGCAGCGAAACTGGGTGCTCGAGGATTCGACGTTTACAGGGGAGACCTTCACGAACTCGACAGCTTGCGTTCCGCCGCTGCAGAGGTAGACGGTGTGATCCATGCCGCCTTCACGAACATTTCCGCGACCACGACAATCGACGAATCGACTCGCGTGGATCGTGCCGTGGTGGCGGCGCTGGGGGACGCCCTCGCCGGATCGGGTCGCCCGCTCGTGGTGACCTCCGTCACGTCTCTGCTCCGACCGGGAGCCCGTGGAACCGAAGACGATGAGGCAAGCCCCGAGGGCAACCCACGAGGTCAGGCAGAGATAGACGCCCTCGCACTCCTTGGTCGCGGCGTCCAAGTGACGGTCGTGAGATTGCCACCATCGGTGCATGGCGAGGGAGACGTCGGATGGGTGCCGGCGCTGATCCGCATCGCGAAGACAACAGGTGTGGCCGGTTACATCGCCGATGGAAAAAATCGATGGCCAGCCGTGCACCGTCTCGACGCGGCACGACTCTTCCGACTCGCCCTCGAGTCGCCGACCCTCAGCGCGCGCCTTCACGCCGTCGCCGACGAAGGAGTTCCGTTCCGCGCTATCGCGACGGCGGTCAGCCAGATCGCAGGAGTGCCCACTGCCTCCATCGCTCCTGAGGGAGCTGATGCGCAGTTCGGATTCCTCAGCCGATTCGCCTCGCTTGACAGCCCCCGCTCTAGCGCGAGAACCCGCGCAGCGCTCCGATGGAATCCAGACCACCCGAGTCTGCTAGAAGACCTCGCATCAGGGATTTACACCCCATGAGGCCGCCTCGATACAAACTCGCTGTCGTCTCCTGGCTCGCCATCTATCCGTTAATCACGCTCTTGTTATGGGCACTCACACCATGGATAAAGGGCGCCCCGGTGCCCGTGGTGACGCTCATCCTGTCTGCGACGCTAGTCACCGCGCAGACGTACGTCGTGATGCCTGTCATGTTGCGCATCTTCGGCCGCTGGCTCCGCGGCAAGCCACTTAGTGACGATCCCCAAGCTGAGTCTTGATGCGAAAATCAGCCTGTTCTTTGCCCGGCGAGCCGCAGCTCTGCAGTTGCACGCGACAACCACCAACCTCGCTGGGGGTCTAGCAAGTGGACTCAATCCACCGCCTACTCGCTAGCGGATGCCCTCAGGTCGTGGGCTCGTCGCGATGACCCAGCGAATCTTCTCGGGCTGTCCCTGGCGATTCTGCCGGCCGTCCTGTTGTTCGGGTCGGTGATCCATGAAGGCACCGCGATTCCTGTGGCGGCGATCCACTTAACCGATTGGATCGTGAAGCTCATCATCGGCGCGGCCGTCGGCCTCTTCCTCTGAAACGGAGATCACTATGAACATCCAGTCAAGCCCGCTCGACATCACCTTCACGGCGGTACTCGGCAAAGTCCGCGAGGGAGACACCTGGACCTGTGTGCAACTGCCCAACTCGGCGGAGTTATTCAATACCAGGGGGATCGTAAAGGTCGGGGGAACCGTCGACGGCGAACCATTCCGAGGAGCGTTCATGGCTCTCGGCGACGGGACCCACAAGCTCCCGATCGCCGCCGCAATCCGCAAGCGAATCGGCAAGACCGACGGCGACGACGTTACCATCCACCTCGATCGCCGCCTCGCCTGAGCGCTGTTTCGACAACCAGCACCGCCCGCAGGAGGTTCCCTTATGACACAACATCGGCATGTTCGACGGTTGGGTCGTGTGGCCCAAGATCTATCGCGCTGAGCGTCCGGCTTACGGGCTTCAACGGCCCAATTCCTTTTACACTCGATCGAGCGCGTGGTGTGGCTCTTGCGGGAGGGTCACAGTGATTTTGTCGCCTGGTCGGATAACTCCGGATTGCAGCACAATTCCCATAATTCAGGCTTTGCGAATTACTTGTCCTTTGTCATCGTGTCTGACCATCGTCTTCAAAAGTCCAGGTTCGAATGCGTTGATCTGAGCACACGGATTTCGCAGTCCGGTGACTTCGACCAGAGCGTCATGGCCGATCTGGAGTCGGGCACCTCGGGGCAAGGCTAAAAGGTCAATGCCGGCGGTGGTCACGTTCTCGCCCATGTCTCCGGGTCGAAGAGTGAACCCGGAAGCTGCGACCTCTGCAAATAGTTCAGAGTGAATGAGGTGCACTTGACGGAGGTTCGGTTGGGTGGGATCTGCGGCCACTCGCGAACGGTGTTGAACAGTCACCCCCAGGTGGGCGTCTCCTGCGACACCAAGCCCTTCCAGCATCGTGATTGCCTCACACGATGGCTTCGTAAATCTATGTGCGGAGTCGCGGCTCACAGACAAAACGACGGCGGACAGTGTTTGCACCATGAACGCAATCATTCCAGTTGCTTTCAAGTAGCCAATGAGGGTTCGCGTAGCGCTTATTCGACAACTACCCTAATTGTGAACCCGCCCAAGGCGCATCTACCTGGTAAGGATGCGTCCAGCCCGCAGTCGGTGAGGGTGGTTGTCCCGTTCGAGCCGGGCCGGGTCCAGGAGGTTCACAGTGCTGCGGGCGCGATCGGGACCTCCGCCTAATAGCGAGCATTAGGGGTTGCTCTTGCGGCGTCGGTGGTCACCGACGCGAGCAACCGTCTCGTAACCAGAATGTGGCGACTTCAGGTGGAGCTTAAAGGCAGCAAGGCGTGGGAGTGCCCGCAGACCGACCGGCTTGCGGCGCAAGCGAACGTCGTTAGTCAAATTCGCGGGGCTAGAAAAACTGCTCGAATTCGAACCACGCCTGCCGTTAGATTAGGCCGCCCCCGCGTCTGTCGACTTCGCTACGGAGTCGTCGGTCGATGAACCAGAAGTTGCAGGCCAGATCAATCCCCCGCGGGTATTGCGAGACAGGGCTAGACGCTAATAATCTTCACCACATGGTCGCGTTTGGCCAATGACGTGGATGGGGACGCCATGAGAGTCAGTCGCGAACCGGTGATCGGATCCGGCCGCTTCAGGGTGGTGAGCATCGTTATCGTTGCGCCGTTCGCGGGTCTCCTGGCTGCGGTTCCTTCTTCTACGATCATCTGAACAAGACACCCGACGGCTACTACGAGATTCCAATGTGTCGAGTCCAATGTGCATCTGGACCCTCGACCGTCCCGCCCTTCTACGGGCAGCTTGGTGGCGGTACCGAGATCACCACCGGCTTACCCATCGACATCAGCGATCTGCCCTTCATTCGGTTCGGTGGTTGAGATGACCGACGAGAAGAGCCTCTTCTTAGTTGCCTACGACTACGGCATGGGCGGACTCTGGGCGGCAATGCTCGCTCGCTCCGAGGCTGAAATCAAGGCGAAGTACCCCGAGCTCGGCATCGCAAACGAGCGCCCGCCCTGGATGACAGACGCGCGCTACGAGCAGATCTGCAACGAGGAGCAGCACGACATCGACGGCGCGCCCTGGGGAATCCTCAATGCCATCCTGGCGGATCGCGAGAAATGATGCCGCGTCCGCGCGTAGTGCGAGTGGCATCGCCGGTACTGCAGCTATCGCTGTAGGGGGCTCGGCCGCGGTTGGAGGCATCGGGAAGGCGATTCGCGGTCTCGGCAGGGCGGCACAGACAGCCGATAAAATACAGATAGAGCTTTCGGGACTACCGCAAGGAGTTTCGCGCAACACGAAACTTGTCCGATCCGATTCTGATCTCGAAACGCGGTACCAGAAACTTGCGAAGGGCGGTAGCGACGTTACTCCCGCTACGTACCCAGGCACGAGGACCCAACTGCCCGACGGCACCCGCATCGGACTTCGAGAGACCTCGAGTTCAGGTGGCCGAGCGATCGACATCGTCTATCCCAACTCTCGTAGGGCGAGGGTGCACATTGATGAGTGAGAAGCTCACAGAATCCGACCGGGGAGCGATTGTCCGGAACGCAACCCACGAGCTTTTGGTCTCAGGAACGGAAGATTGGGTTGACCTAGTAACGGTCCAATCAGAGGTTGTTGCTGCTGGCCGCCAATTGGGAAAAGAATTCTGGTACGGTTCCGGCAACCGGCGGCCGTCAAAGGGCCTGGACGAACATTTCGACATCCGTTACCAACTTGGAATGGAAGTAGTCAACTCCATCCTTTCTGCGGGATACATGGTCCCCGGCGAAGTCTTCCAAGGTTTTAGCCAATGGTCTGGTTCCCCTGAGGAATGGATTCCCAGGATTGCGTCCGACTGGCGCCGCATGGGTGCTTCTCTCAGCCTGAATGACATCTGCTGGTTCGCCCTAACTGACGCGGGCCACATCTTCTTGAGCGCTTCGCTTACCTCTCCTTCACCCCGCGATTACCCGGTGAATCCACCACCAGGGTACGAGGGTGAATGGCCACCCGGCTGGTGGGTCCAACATGATCAATAGCTCCGTAGATGGCGCCTCAGACTTCGCTCCCCATGGCAATCCTGTTTGGCGCGAACAGTCCGACTTCATTATCCATGCGGCCATTCCAGACAGCGAGTCCCCTAGGTGGGAACAGTTGTGGGTCCAGCGACTCGACGAGAACGAGTTCCGAATTTGCTGCATTCCGTTCTTTATTTACGATTTGGCCCTAGGAGACGTTGTTAGTGTCCGAGAGACCACCCAGTTCAGATTTCTGTTTGATCGAGTCCTGAAGCCCTCGGGGCATACCGTGTTCAGGGTCTGGCTCGGAGATTCGTCAGACGATCCCAAGGGGCTCATTCACTCGATCGCCAACGTCGGCGGTCTGGTCGAAAGGTATTCCGATAATTTGTTCGGCGTAGATGTCTACGGGGCCGAGCAAACTCGCGAGATGGCGAACTTTTTAGAGTCTCTCGAGCGGGCAAAGGCGCTTGTCTTTGAGACGGGCGCGTCGTATTTCAGTAGGTGGAGGCTTTAGTGGAATCGTAGGAACCTTGTCGTCTCTGCGGTACGGAAGCTGCGAGGTGGAGTTACGGCAGCGGCCGACGCTGCTGAACGATCGACTGCTGCTCCCGCGGTCGCAGGGCGAAATCTTGGACGGCAACTTGCCGTCGAGGAACAGACGACGGGCCCTGGTACCCCTTTCGCGGGGGAGGGAACACTCAAACCCATTCGCAGCGCTCAACGCCTCGCCGATGACTATGGCGGTGTCGCCCAAGACTGGGCGAAGATGAAATCTGACACTTACGAGGGCTCCGACGGTTTCAAAATCGCTAGCCATTGGTACGAGAACATGCAGACCGGGTCGGGCGAACGGTTCGAGATGAAGGTCAAATTCGGGTGGGAGGAAATTCAAAATTATTGACTCCGCGAACCCCCTGGCGCAAATTTGGCTGATTACCGCTCGGCTCGAGGCGCGGTCCGTCTCTTGGCGGGAGCTTGAAAACTGGGCGGAGGAGCAGTTCAACTCTGGTGATCAAGATCCGGGTCTGATAGACCTCATGTCAATCGCTCCGAGTGATGACGAAGCACGTGCTGCAGCTCACGCTTTTCTAAAACTCCACGCCACTCCGAGCCCCTCGGCGGAAGACATTTGGAAAGTGCGCGTACGAGACTTTGTCGATCGGGCTCTTTCGGGCTTACTCACCCCCCGCGACGCCGCCCAGCGAATTCTGGGAATCTCGTTGCCTTCCCCTGAGCTGGAGACACTTCTCGTAGACATCGAAGTCTTGTGGGATGACTTTGAGGGTGACGTCGGTGAACCATCTGAGCGAGATCAAATCATGACGGGCCTTTTGCTCGATCTACGTCGGCAGGTCTCAGCCTGACGCTGCTAAAATGCACTGGCATTCCCCTGCCACTCCGTCAACGACTGCGGTTATACAGAAGGAAGAATATCGGCTTGTCGAAGATGCTGCTCAAAGGGGTCAAGATCACAGAAGTGCTCGAGGCTGGCACTTCGAAGGTCAGCGCGCTTTGCCCCATCGAGTTTGTGGTCGAACGGGCATTGTAGAACTGACGGAGTTTGTTGACAGTCGTGTCTTCCATTTGGGAAGAAGAGTTCATGACATCAACTATCTCTGCGTCGGCCGAGCGGCAGCTCGAGCGTCGCGCGAATCACAAGCTCGCTGTGTTGCGGCACGTCGAGGAAGTCAGCGGCAACGTCGCAGCAACCTGCCGCTATTACGGCATCAGCCGCTAGGCGTATTACGGGTGGCTGAAACGATACGAGGAAGAGGGCGTCGAGGGGCTCCGGGATCGCTCCAGCGCGCCCCATTGCTCACCGACCGCGACCAACGTCGAGGTCGTGGAGAAGATCCTCTGGTTGCGGCAGCGTTACCATTTCGGGCCGCTGAAGATCGCGATGTATTTGAAGCGTTACCACGACCTCACGATCAGCTCTTCAGGGGTTTGGCGAATTCTGCACAAGGTGGGTCTGGGCCGGCTGCCGGCGTCGCAGCGCTACAAACGCAAGGACACCAAATGGAAGCCTTACGAGAAACAACGCCCGGGCCACGCCCTGCAAGTCGACGTGAAGTTCATCGAACCGCTGGGGCAGACCGGCAAGAAGAAGCGCTACTACCAATACACAGCTATCGATGACTGCACGAGGGTGCGAGTGCTTCGCGCTTACCCGAAGCACGACCAGAAGACTGCGATCCAGTTCATCGACCATGTGCTCTCAAAACTGCCGTTCAAGGTCGAGACGGTCCAGACCGACAACGGGTCCGAGTTCGGACAGTCGTTCCACTGGCATCTGCTGGATAGAGGTATCGGCCACATCTACATCAAGCCCGCCACCCCCCGCCTGAATGGCAAGGTCGAACGCTCCCACAGAATTGACTCAGAAGAGTTCTACCGACTCCTGGAAGGCCAAGTCATCGACGACGTCAACCTCTTCAACGACAAACTCCAAGAATGGGAGGACTACTACAACTACGATCGACCCCACGGCGCCCTCGCAGGCAGCACACCCTACGAACGCCTGAAACAGAAAACCCAAGACCCGCTGTCATAGGCCTCCGTCAGCTGCACAGGTCGAACGGGCATTGTTATGTATCAGGACATCCCTGACGGTTCTGCATCAATAGACCTCTGACAGTTCGGGGTTGTTTCGTCCAGACACTTCTGCCCGATGTTTGAGGGATGACCCGTTCTGAGCCTGTTGATCCTCGTGTCCGTCTTGCTATTACTCAGTGGCCGCCTGATGCTCCGCGGGGTGCGGTGACGACGTTCTGTTTGGAGCAGGGGATCTCGCGGGAGACGTTCTATCAAATCCGGCGGCGGG
>Ga0209100_1001539_pt1 | contig 15610 bp, 12 predicted proteins | sample lystaG_FD_185480 | JGI IMG/M metagenome (GOLD analysis project Ga0209100, IMG submission 185480) | Glacier valley bacterial and archeal communities from Borup Fiord, Nunavut, Canada, to study Microbial Dark Matter (Phase II) -... | ecosystem: Environmental > Aquatic > Freshwater > Ice > Glacier ...
CATTGTCAATAGGCGTAATAAATCCAAGTTCGTTTTTTAGGTGATGCTTTTCGGCAATATCTCGTAACCCGTCCTGTATTTCTGCAATCAATGAATTGTCAATCGGGAGATATAAAACAAGCGCTACAAAAGGTTTTTCCCGGCAACAGCGCGAACTTTGTATTCTGAACGTATTCAACCATACGAGATCGTTCATCTCCGGTCTGGAGTATAGTTTCTCAAAAAAAAGGCGTAAATCTGGGTCAATGTCCTGAGTCAGTTGAGCGGGAGAAGGAGCAAGTGCCGTTTCGGCAAGTTCCGCGAATTGACTGAGTTTGAGGTAAGAAAAGGGTTCATCGTCTGAAAGTCCCTTCAGTAAGTTCAACCACTCCGCAGATTTAAGCGCAGACAATCCCTGAAAAATGGTTTTGAAAAGTTTTTGGTCTATGGCAGGAAACCCCATCTCACGGACGGAACGAAAAGCATATGTATCTCCAATGAGAAGTACAAGATAGGGCATTCCCAATTTATTGATGAAAATATTCTTTGCTTCGATGGCAAGTTTTTTGGTTGGGGCGATAAAAGATGAAATAAACTCGCTTCCGAGAATTCCTATTGCAAGACCAATATGTCGCCTTGCACAGTCCTTAGCGAAATCAAGTGCACTATCAAGAGTTTGAAAAGGTACAAGAATCCCGCTTTCATCATCGGTAACAGGATGAAGTTTCATACTTACTGATACACAAATGGCAAAAGCTTCATGGTCTGAAATTGAATTTTGGAACGAGAAAAGATTGGGTGCAGTAATGTCATTCAAATTGAAAAATGAGCCATCTCTTGCAATAAACTCTGCGTCGATAAAGTTGTCAGCAGAGATACCGTATGTCGTTGAAAAGAGGGAAAGCAAACCGGAGGTCATGATGTTAGCGCAAACGAGAGCTGCCGGTTCAGCTGAATGAACTCTGTAGCCACGCTTTTTTGCTTCCTGTTGGAGATCAAAGGATGCAACTCCAGGTCCTACTTTCACAAACCAGTTCTTTTCATCAAAATCAATAGTCTTCATACGGCTAAGATCCAAGATCGCTCCTTCACTGAATACTAATCCATGACTGGATGCGCCATTGCCACGCACAATATAGGGAATTTTATTTTTATTCAATAGTTTAATGATGGAAGAAATTTCTTCCTTTGAATTTGGCATGACAACATATTCCGGCATTTTGAAAGTTACATGAGGACAGAGGTCATGATGATAAGCTATTCTGACCGCGGGATCGTTAGTAGCCCAGTAATCGCCAACAATTCCTTTTATTTCAGTTAGGATACTGTCATCTTCCGTATGGACTATTTTACCGCCACTTTTAAGATAAGCACCTATATGATCTTTTAATGCCTTCATTACTTTTGAGGGACGCATTTCATTAACATAGTAACACTGATAATCGCACTTACCACATAGATTACAACTGTCTGCAATCTCTACACATTTTTCAGTTACAGGGATTGTATTCTCTGCAATGGCTGCATAAAGATCCATTCTGCCTACGGGATAAAAACTGGCATAATGTTTCTCCAATCCTGAAGCACATACACCACTACCAAGAAAATCAATTTTACACATGGCAAAATGACGGCAGTTTTTAGCTGTTTTATACGGAGTTTCGATATTGTCGGTTTTGTCGATATTATTTTGCATATTTTGATAATTTGAGTAAAAATAAGATTATTATTTGACTTCAGGATTTTTCTTGAATGGGTGTACTACAAAATTCCCAAATAATAGAAAAAAGGTTATACATTTGTAAATCAACTAAAAATACAAATAAGTATAACCTTTAACTCCTAAGAGCATGGCAACAAAGTTAAGTGAAATATTTGCGGATGTAACAAAGTTCCTGGGAAATTTTTCAAGTAGTATCGATAAAGAATCATCGAACTACCAATTTGATGTCAAGTTAACTGAAATATTGCAGAATTTAGGATAGTCGGTTTTTCATACCTTAGTTGGAGAAATCCCAAAATCAAAAAATGACAGGATTACCATTCTTACAAACATGGGTTATGTTTGTTTTCATAAAAGTCACCCACTGGCAACAGCTCCTGGTGGTTTTAAGATCAGTCCTTACCTACAGGAACTTTTGTGCAAGGCTGGAACAAGGTTGACCTTTGAAGAAGCAAGTGAACAGGTAACGGAATTGAAAGGGGTCGCAGTGAATGCAAAACAAATAGAGCGGTTATGCCATCACTACGGTGAATTGTTAGGGCAGGTTGATTGGAAACAAGCCTACAATGAAGCCACTCAATTGCGTTTACCATTAAAGGACCAGGTTACCTATGCAATGATGGACGGCAGTATGATCCTGACAAGGTAAAAAGACGAATCTTGGAAAGAGGTTAAACTATGTAGAACGTTTCGATCCGTGGACAGGGTCGAAGATATCTCCAAAGACCGTAATCATATCGGGCATTCAGATTATGTGGCGCACCTGGGCAAGCATACGGATTTCTTTGATAAGGTAATAGAGATAATCCCAACACAAAGCCCTATGGTGTTTATCTGCGATGGGGCAAAATGGATATGGAAATGGATAGATGAATATTATCCCAATAGCACACAAATACTTGATCTATATCATTGTAAAGAACATATTTTTGACTTTGCTAAAATTTACCATCACAAAGATGAACACCAATCACGACAATGGGTGGAGTATTGTATGGAACTTTTAATGAACAAAAAGGTAGATGAAATATTAACAACTATATCCGATTTGACATGTGACCAAAAACAGATTGAAAAAGAAAAACAAAAATTGTTAACCTATTTGCGGAACAATAAAAACCGCATAAACTATGGTCTATACAAAGAGAAAGGCCTACTGTATGGTTCCGGAGCAATAGAATCGGCTATCCGAGATATCATTCAAAAACGAATGAAATTATCGGGACAACGCTGGACACTATCAGGGGCACAGCAAATGCTCAACTTAAGAGTATGTTATAAAAGTGGAAACACCAACAAGCTGAATGAACTAATAACACAGCATCAGAAAGTTGCGTAATTTAAAAGAGAAAGGGAATTTTGTCGTACACCCAGATTTCTCATTTAGCTAAATTAAATATTCCCTATTAGATAGTCAATCAGGCAATAAAGTGTACCAGTGAAAACCATTGATTGTTGTCGGTATAAACTGCATTAATTTTCAAACCTGTTATACCTGCAAAATCAAAAATATGTCGGTGAGTATATTTGTGTGAGTTTTCAGTATGAATGGTTTCTCCCTTTTTTATCCGGATATTATTAGGTAGATACATACAATTGACTTCCAAATCCTCAAGTGCTCTAAGGTGCATCTCTATTCTGGCTTTTGATTGGTTATAATAAGCTACATGTTCAAAACAGTCGGAGTTAAAAGCTGTTTTAACATATTGGTTCACAACATTCAGAATATTTTTATTGAATGCTGCTGTTATACCCTGATTGTCATTATATGCTTTTTCTAAAATTTTTACATCTTTTACCATATCAAGCCCAATTAGTAATTGGTCGCCGGACTTCATAACGGCTTTTAAATCCAATAAAAATTGAACTGATTGCTCCCGGGTAAGATTGCCCAATGTACTCCCGAAGAAACAAAATATTCGGTTTATATTATCTGGGATAACTCTGAGATGTTTAACGAAATCGGCAATTAGGCCATGAATTGTAATGTTGGGGAATCGTTTAACTAGCATCTCTGCCGATTTTGAAATGGCAGAATGACTTACATCAACCGGGATATAACGCACAGTAGCCATATTTTCAAAAGGTATTGCATCAAGAAGTATTGATATTTTTGAACAATCGCCACTTCCAAGTTCAATGATATCAATGTTTCTCAAGGTTTTTGAAATTTGTGGTGCAATTTCTTTTAAAAGCGCTTTTTCGGTGCCGGTAGGATAATATTCAGGTAAACAGGTAATATCTTCGAAGAGTTTAGATCCATTTGCATCATAAAAAAATTTACTTGGGATATACTTTTGTTGAGCAGAAAGGCCATCGATTATCTGGGATACTATTTCTTCGTGCTTTGTAGTGTTTAAATAATTTCTGATAGCAATTTGCTTTCTGAAAATGGTAGATGTTTCAGGATTATTCATTTTAATTCATTTATTAGTAAATAATATTTCTACTACTGCGTAACAAGGTAACTTACCGGAATTCCTGTTTCTATAGGATTATTCGGGTCGCTGCTCCACTCAAACCAGCCACCATCATATACTGAAACGCGTGGCCAACCCATTAACCACGCGTTGTAGAATGCTTCACTGCCACGCCACCCTGTTCCGCAATAAAATGCATTGTGTTTTTCGCGTGAAAGACCTGATGTTATCAGGTTTTCTTCAATCTCATGATATTCACGCGTTGTATAGTCGAGGTTGCAGTAATTTTCCATATGATAGGCATCACTGCCACAATCACTGAATATTGCACCGGGAATTCTACCCTTTCTTTCGATATAATTGTACCCGCTCACTTCACCTATATACTCTTTCCAGCTTCGTACACATACCAGGTCTCCATCATCTGACCTCAACAATTCCCTGGCTTCCGGCAAATCAACAGCAAGACCAGGATTTGCAGGGATTTGGATTCCGAAATCAGATGCTATATTTTTGGACACATCTTCAGTGCTTATTTCGTATCCGGCATCAAGCCATGACTGAAAACCGCCATTGAGTACCCTAACATCTTTAATCCCAGCATACATCATAATGAAAGCACATCGGATCGCACCAATATGCCCGGCAGCGCTGCCCGGAAAAGGATCAGCGTTGTTCGGGAACAGAAATTTACCATAAAGAATAACTGTGGTGTCTGAAGTGATGCCATGCTTTTCAAGTGCTTCCTTCAACTCTTCCGGTGAACGCCGGTTCCATGTATCAGGCGATTCGAGTGCAAGAGTATCCATGTCAATAGCGCCGGGAATATGCCCGGTAAGGTAGGCATCACGGTTTCGGTAATGCGCATGGCAAACTACAAACTTATTATTGCTGTAATGGGGCGGCGTGCCTCCTGAAACTAAAATTTGAACCCATTGCGGATAAACCAATTGTGTAAATCTTTCCAGTCGTTGCATTGGCATTCCAATGGTTGAAGACCACTCTGCAATAAATTGATTATAAATGCTTATGTCGGTATACCCTGCATGTAAAAACGCTTTTGCCACCTTCTCCGATTCTGCTGAATAATACCCATAAATGACTATTTTATGTTGGGGTAATATTTTCTTTGACCGGACAATTTCTATCCAGTCGACATATTCTATCCATTTTGTCGGCAGGCTTTTTGCGCCTTTGATATGTCCGCCACGGGATTCATTCTGCAAACACCAGCCATTATAAGCTTCTATAGGCCGGATATCAATGATTTTAGTTTCAGGCTTATCCTGAAGACTAATTAGCTCGTCAGTCGAAATTTCTTTTATCGTATTATTCATAATTAGTAATGCTTTTCTTTAGTAATCAAATGCCAATAATGCAACATCAGGATCAATCGGCTCGGCTGAATTTAGTTTTGAGTAGCCAGGTAATTTTCCAGACCCATTTGCTCAATCTGCGCGTTTTGTATTTCGACCCAGTCCACGTGACCTTCTTCCATTTTTAATATTTTGGTCAGCAATTCAACAGTACCCTCATCATCTACCTCGTGTGCAAGTTTGATGGCATCGTTGTATTCACTGACAACTTTGAGTTCAGTTTCGTCGTCATTACTGATTATTTCTGAAACAGTTTTACCAATTTTCATCGGATTAAGTTTGGATACAGTTGGTGAACCCTCGAAAAAAATGATTCGCTCGATTAGCCATTCTGCATGGAGCATTTCATCCATAGCCTGTTTGCGGATAGTCCTGTGAAGTTTACTGTAACCCCAGTTTGCACACATTTCAGATTGTACCATGTATTGGTTGATAACAGTGAGTTCATCTGCCAAGAGCGAATTCAATACTGATATTAATCTCCCGTTCCCTTTCATATTGCGTGTATTAATTAATATTAAAAAAGCTAAATTAATTAACTATAGTTCAACAAGTCTTACACAACTTTTGAATAAAGTTACATCTTTCACACATTTATGACTGATTCGAAAATCTTGAACTTTTTTAACATGGTTTCCCATATACATAATTTGTGTACTACTACTTTCAATCATTAGATTATATTTTGTTAAACTATTCATAAGTCAATTAACTAATGGCATTTATGAGATATGAATAAAAATTTTCGGATAAGAGTTTTTGAGTAATATTTCTCGAAGTTCTTACCAATCAAATTTGTTTTTCTGTAATTATGATCTCAATGTCACTGATTCCTTGCCTGCAAAATCCATAGAAAAGAAAGTGTGAAAAAAATTTAGGTGCATAGCAGGTCCCTGAATTTTTCTGCCGTTTTTTCAAACGGCTGGCGCAAGTTTTTTTTGCAGCTTTTTTTTCTTTAAGGAAAAAATTTGCAGCACTCGAAATGTAAAATAATTTTTTCGGATTATTTTTATCCAATTTCCTGAAAATAAAGCACAATATATCACTACTATCCGAAACTTTAAAAAATAAAAGTGCCTGAGAATCTCATATTTTTGTAGTCGACAAAAACTCACATCAATATGAAATTACACAGGCGTAGCAAAAATAATAAAAAACCAATACTCCATCAGGTTTTAGATTTAATTCCAACGCATTTACTTTGCAGGTCGATCAATAAATTTCAAGCAAACAAAGGGTGTCATAAATACAAGACTTATGACCAATTAGTTGCTTTAAGTTTCGGACAGCTGGGAAAGTGTTATACACTTTCGGATATAAGTTGCGGATTATCAATCAGTAGTACCTATATGGTTGATTTAGGATTAAAGCAGAATCCGGTGAAATCAACGATGAGTGATGGCAATAAAAACAGGGACTACAGGGTGTTTGAAGATATTTATTATCAGTTGATTAAACATTACGGACGCACCCTGACAGATAAGCGGGACAGAGCTGTAATTAAAGAGGTTCATAATGAGACTATCAAACTGATTGATAGTTCTACTGTTAGTCTTTGTTTAAACCTTTTTGACTGGGCAAAGTTCCGAACAGCTAAAGGCGGGTTGAAAATACATACTGTTTGGGACGATACTCTGGGATTGCCAGATTACATCAATATAACTGAGGCTAAAGTTCATGACAGCAAAGGATTAGCCAGTCAGATATTCGCTAAAGGAACGATTGTAGTTGAGGATAGGGCTTACTTTGATTTTGAGTTGTTTAAAAGCCGAAATGACGCCAAAAACATTTTTGTGACGCGTCTTAAAAGTAACATACTATACGAAAGTGTTGAAGAATTAGATTTACCTGACAAGATAGACCAAAATATTTTGAAAGATGAATTGATAAAATTCACAAGTATAAATGCAAAAAAGGCAGGGCTTGAAGGTAAGATATTCAGGTTAGTAACCGTTTATAAAGAAGACGAAAATAAGATAATCTACCTTATTACCAATCAAATAGATTGGCAGGCAATAACAATAGCCGATCTATATAAGAAACGCTGGGATATCGAGATTTTTTTCAAATTAATGAAACAAAACCTACAAATCAAAACCTTTTTGAGAACAAGCGAAAATGCAGTAAAATCTCAAATCTTTGTTTCCATGATCGTTTACCTGTTATTGGAATTGATTCGTAGGGTTTACTGCAAAGGTAAAACAGCATTCAGCAATTTTTGTGAAAAGGTACGCATTTGTTTACTCCACTACCTGAGCTTTGAATACATTTGCAGCATAAACGGAAAGATTCAAAAAGTGGAAATGCCACCCGGAAAAATGTTATTCGATGTAGATAAATTCCCGGTTCAGACAGATATGTTCAGCGTAATTAGTTGATTATATACGCAATACGTTTTTGAAAATTATCCTTTTTGAAAACTTTCGGATGGCAGTGACAATATATGTATTAAATGAACTATATTTAAAGAAGTTATATTGCTGCAAAAGCTTCGCTTAAAAGTTTCAAATCCTCCATTAAATGGTTCGAGTTTTGTAGCATAGGGGTTACAAAAGCGAATGCCAACTACTTAGATTAACTAGTTGGCATTTTTGTTTTATATAACTTACACAATATTTACACAACTTACAACACAACTTGTGGATTATCGAATTGAGATTTACTACTACTTCCCATACATATTCTATGGAAAGTAGATCCAACCACTTTTTACTATTTACTGAATACTATTTACTGAATACTATTTACTATTTCTGAAGCAATTCCATCAGCTCATCAGTCAATTCAAGGTTGTGGTAAACGGCTTGTATATCATCATCTTCTTCGAATAAGTCGATAAGTTTCATTACTTTCCGTGCACTTTCAACATCGAGTACCGTGGTTTCTTTAGGGATGCGCTCCAGATCTGCATTTTCAGGTTCTATTTTCAATGTTTCGAGTCTTTTCATCATCGAACCGAAATTCTCCAAGGCAGTGGTAACATTAAAATAGCCCTCTTCCAACTGCATATCTTCAGCACCGGCTTCAATCATTTCCATTTCAAAATCATCAGCATTGAGCGTCCCTTGTGGAATGGTGAAAATACCTTTACGTTCGAAGATAAAACTCAATGAGCCATTGGTACCAAGGTTGCCGTTGTGCTTATTGAAATAACTACGAACATTTGAAATGGTGCGTTGCTGGTTATCTGTGGTAGCTTCAAGGAAAATAGCAATACCGCCGTTGGCATATCCTTCGAAGGTGCATTCGATAAATGAAGCCGAATCTTTGTCAGCTCCCTTACTGATTGCACGCATGATATTATCCTTAGGCATACTTACCCCTTTGGCATTCGCAATGGCTACCCGTAGACGCGGATTGCCGTCAGGATCGGTACCGCCTTCCTTTACGGCAACTGTAATTTCTTTGACTAATTTGGAGAATACCTTCGAGCGTTTGGAATCGATGCCTCCTTTTTTGCGTTTAATGGTCGACCATTTACTGTGTCCCGACATGTGAATTTATATTAAAGATTATTTGTATAAAATGGTTTAACAGGTTGGTATTATTTGCAATAGGCTTTCAATTGGCTCTCTGTTCCGATCACAAAAGGCATTACCTGAAATGATCTAAGTCACCTAATTCCAGATTTCTGTATTTGGTAACTGAATATGATCGAACTAATTTATTCCTATTTAAGTGCAAAGTTAATGCTTTGAACGAAAAAAGAAAGGCCTTTTATCTTGATGTTGAATTACAAATGCAGGACTGAGGGTTGTAGAATTTAAAACTGAACCAATCTTGATTAAATTATACGGATTGTGAGTAGGTTAATGAAACTGAAAACATATATTTTTTTATAAAAGTACAAAAAAAACAAGCGTTTATGATTTTAATTGTATAACTCACTTTACGCATGAATACTGAAAAAACTGATTTTAATTCTAAAAAAAAACAATTATCTGCTGATCCATAGGGCACAGGGACAAGTTCCCAGTGCCGTAACCCGATGTGTTATTGCAGTTATTGCTGCTATTGCAGTTATTGCAAGGTGTCAATTTTTACATAGTTCGCCCTGTTCCACACTCCTTGCTCCCTGCCACATCGTTGGTTCAATACATGTTTAATCATCCATTGGTCCGATAACTATCGGACTGATGTAAAACAAAATATACTGCATGCAATTTCTGCAATAGCAGCAATAACTTCAATAACTTCGAATACATAAACCCTTCATTTAAGCCACTGAGATTGGTCTAAATCAACTTTGTTCTTCAATGCATTAACCCCTTAGCAGCGCGCACTTCATTTTTTCTGGAAAACAACATTATACATGGCAGCATTAAAAGCAGCATATGAACAATTAAAAAATACGAGACGATATTTATTTTGTAATTTGCGTAACGTGATTTAATAAAAATTGTTAGTCAATAACTTGTAACCTTCTCACTTTCTCACTTTCTCCTTTTCCCATCGTCTCACGCTTTAGGATTTGCCTTGATAGGTAGCTTTGCCATCTTTTCAACTTCGATGGAGGGGAAGCCAAATTCTTCAACCACCTTACCCAATATCAGGTAAACTCCATTTCCACGAAACGGGTATGCTTTCAGCGAGGGAGGAAAGTGAACGGTATCAAAGAATTCACCCGTTGAATCGGTGAAGGTTCCAAAGTGCATGATCTCTCTTTTGGTCGTCCATACATATTTGATCGTTACCATCCGGCCAACCATCCTGACTTTCTTCCCAAGGTTCTGCATCAGCTCTTTGGCCTGTATTTCACCTCTGAAAGGTGTTTCAAGCAGATCGAACATGCTAATGCTGACAGGAAATCCCAGTAGTTCAATTTCATCATAGGCATCGGAGATGGTTGAATATTCCAATACCGGCAGTGCAAACTTCTTTCGTTGAATGGGGAACATGCTCACTGAACATTCTTCAACGGGTACTTTTTTCAAATACAGGTACGATTCCCACAGCATGGCGCATTTGTTACCCCCAAATATACGGAATGCCCCCAGGTGAATGAGAATCAGCAACTGCTCCTTGGTGATGGGGAGCCGGTCGATAAAATCAAGCAGTGAGAGATACAGGCCATGACAATTGCGCTCATTGATAATCAGTTCAGTGATCACAGATTCAAGGTTCTGCACATGTCCAAAGCCCATGTAAATGGTACTGCCGATGATCCTGGTTTGCTTTAAACTATTATTGATACAAGGGAGTTCAATCGTTGCGCCTTGTCGTTTTGCTTCATTGAAGTACACCCAGGTAGAATAAAATCCACCGAAGTTATTGATCACCGCCACCATGAATTCCAGCGGGAAATGTGCCTTTAAATAGAGGCTCTGGAAGCTCTCAACAGCATAAGAGGCTGAATGTGCCTTCGAAAATGAATACCCTGCAAACGACTCTATCTGCCTCCATACCTCACGCGCCATTTCATCAGAGTGACCAAGCTGTTTGCAATTGGAATAATACTTCTCTTCGATCTGCTTAAACTCTTTCAGTGAACGGTATTTACCACTCATGGCGCGTCTAAGTACATCGGCTTCGGCCAGGTCCAATCCTGCAAAGTGATGTGCTACTTTGATCACATCTTCCTGGTACACCATTACGCCGTAGGTTTCCGAAAGCTGTTCTTTCATGATCGGGTGAATATACTCAAAGTCGTTGGGGTGATGAAACCTGCGGATATATTCCTTCATCATACCCGACTTGGCAACCCCTGGCCTAATAATTGAACTTGCCGCTACCAGACTAATATAATTGTCGCACCTTAGCTTTTTCAGCAATCCGCGCATGGCTGGACTCTCAATATAAAAGCAGCCAATGGTCTCTCCATTCTTCAATTGTGCCTTGACCTTTTCATCTTCAAAGAATTTATCGACCTCATGAATGTCAATTTCCTTGCCGCCATTTTCAATGATAATATCCACAGCTTCCCTGATGTGACCTATTCCACGCTGACTGAGAATATCGAGTTTCTCGAATCCCATGTCCTCCGCAATGTACATGTCCCAGTGGGTCGTCGGAAAGCCTTTGGGAGGTAAATCCAGCGCTGTATAATAAGTGATTGGCTCTTCGGTAACCAGAATTCCACCTGCATGAATACTCCTGTGATTGGGAAAATCCTGTATCTCTTTGCCCAGCGTGGTGATGGTCATTACCACCTCATTTTTATTGTAATCGTTGCCGGGATCGTTGACCAGTAAGTCGATCTCCTCTTTCGGCAATCCAAATACCTTACCCAACTCCCTAAAGATCGATTTATCCTTTAATGTTGAAGTGGCGCCCAGTAGTGCAGCATGGTTTTTCCCATACCGTTTAAAGATATAATCCTGCACCTGGTCCCTGTCACGCCATGAAAAGTCAATGTCAAAATCAGGCGGACTGGTACGTTTTGGGTTGAGGAAACGTTCAAAGTAAAGGTCAAGCTTGATGGGATCGACATCCGTTATCCGAAGGCAATAGGCCACAATGCTGTTGGCACCGCTTCCTCGGCCTACATGGTAAAATCCCCTCGACATGGTGTAGTGAACAATGTCCCATGCAATCAGAAAATAAGAGGAGAAACCAAGGCTGTCAATGATCTCCAGCTCATGCTTGATGCGACCCATTGCTTCCGTATTATTTTTCCCATAGCGGTACAGCATTCCATCATTGGCCAACTTTTGCAGCAGCAGCAGGTCGTCTTCTTTGGTCTGGCTATAGGTCTTCTTGTTCTTGCTGACCTTGTAGTCAAAATCAATGGAACACTGATCCAATAATGCTTCTGTATTTTCAACGATCTGGGGATACTGCTTGAAAATATCTCTTAATAGGGTGGGGGTAACCATCACCTGCTGCTGATCAGCATACTGGTCGTCTGTAAGCTTGCTGAGCAGGGTGCTGTGATCAATGGCCCGTAAGCACTTGTGGATCAGCCACGACTTCTCATCCTGGAAGGTAACAGGCTGCCAGATGACAAGCTTATCAAGGTGGTTACGATACTCAGAGGTGAAGAGTTTGTTGACCTTTTGGGGCCTGATGGCTGCAAATTCGTATGGTAATAGTTCAGCTGCCTTTTTCTGTTCATAAGGATAAATCATCAACACATGTTTAAACGCAGTGGCATCAAGGCTGTATTTCTTCTTATTCAGGTTGTGCCAGCTCAGGTATTCATTCAACTCCCTCAATCCTTCCCTGTTACGGGCAATGCCGATAAAAAGCAACTCATCGTCATTCCTGATTTCAACCCCTGCAATGGGCTTAATGTTACGCTGCTTTGCCTTTTTAACAAATTCAGGAATACCCATTGTGGTATTGATATCTGTCAAGGCCAAAGCAGTAATGCCCTTTTTTTCTGCCAACTCCAGGAGCTGATCAATACTTAGGGTGCCATACCTGAGACTATAATAACTATGGGTATTGAAGTACATGGTTTTTTTGTCTGATTTTACTTTAACAACATTCCCGAAGCTCTTATAATAGAGCCGGTTCCATAGTGAAGTCTTATCTTATCCATCGACCTGTAAAGCCTGATCTTTTTCTCGTTGTTGTCGAATAAATCCATTTGTTGTACTCCAGACACCAGTCCACCGAATTTTACCCCGATAAGCCTTATCATCATTCGTCTCTCATACAGCCGTTTGAATAATTCCTTCACCGTTGAAATCATTGTGTGATCGAGTGATGTATAGGCAATCTTCCTTTGCAAAGTGTGGGTATCGAAGTTGGCATACCTTATTTTAACCGTTACCACCGAAGCCAGTTTCTCTTTCTTGCGCAGCTTAAAGCATAGTCTTTCAATCATCGAAATCAGCAATTGTTCAAGCATCATCACATCAATGGTGTCAGTTTCAAATGTTTGTTCCTTACTGATCGACTTTTCTTCGCTGTATGGTACCACAGGGGTGAAGTCAATGCCATTGGCTTTTCTCCAGATGTCAATGCCCGATTTTCCCAATACACTCTCCATCATCTCCATAGGGATAGAACTGAGACTTTCGATCGTCGAAATACCCATTGACCGTAGAAGCTGATAGGTTTTGGGCCCAACCATCGGAATCCTTTTAATCGACAATGGATTTAGAAATGACTGGATGAATTCTTTCTCTACCTGCTTTTCTCCGTTGGGCTTGGCCTCTCCTGTGGCAATCTTACTCACCGTCTTGTTGGGTGATAAACCATAAGAAATGGGCAATCCTGTTTCCTTTATAATGGTTTCACGCAGTTCATGGGTCCATTTGGAGGCTCCCCAGAAGCGATCCATCCCCGTGATGTCCAGGTAATGCTCGTCAATCGAAGCCTTTTCGTACACGGGCGCCTTGGATGCAATCACATCGGTTACCAGCCTCGAATATTTGGTATACTGATCCATATCACCCCTGATCACTGCTGCATCACGGCATAGGTTCAAGGCCATTTTCATAGGCATAGCTGAATGGACACCATACTTTCGGGCTTCATAGCTGCAACTGGCAACAACACCTCTATCCGACAGACCGCCAATGATAACAGGTTTGCCGATCAACGCCGAATTGCCCAACCGTTCGACCGATACGAAAAAAGTATCTAAATCCATGTGCACAATGGTCCTATCCTGAATATTCATCTGTACCCTCCTTTCCTTTTTTAAAATTATTCTCCGAAACGTCTTTTCCTGAATTAATTGCATAAGTTCAAAAAATACTTTATATTTGACTATTTAAATGTCATAAATAATGATTCTAATATAGTCTATTTTCTAATACCTTTTGCGATATGTACCTGTCAACGAATATTAAATTTTTAAGGAAAAGGAAAAGGCTCACTCAAAATGATCTGGGTGAAGCACTTAGTATTCCACGTTCAAGCATCAACAATTACGAGAACGGTTCAACTATTCCTCCCGTCCATGCGTTGATCGCTCTTTCCGATCTGTTCCATATATCCATTGATACGTTATTGCGCATTGACCTATTGGTCTTGCGCGAAAGTCAGGTCTACCAGATTCTGAACGGCTCGGATGTATTTGTCAAGGGAAATGAAATGAGGGTTTTGGCGACTACCGTTGATTCTACCAACAAGGATAACATCGAACTGGTCTCTATCAAGGCAAAGGCAGGATATACAACAGGCTACTTCGACCCTGAGTATATTTCCAGTCTGCCGGTATTTAACCTCCCATTTTTATCACAGGACAAGAAATACCGCACCTTCCAGATTTCAGGCGATTCAATGCTGCCCATCAAAGATAAAACCCTTGTAGTAGGTGAATTTGTACAGGACTTCGATGCCGTTAAAGACGATCAGCTTTATATAGTGCTCACCTTAAACGAGGGGATTGTCTTCAAGAAAGTAAGGAATGAATTACTCACCAACGGCAGTTTACGCATGATCTCCATCAATCCCGAGTATCACCCTTACGACCTATCTGTACTCGAAATCAGGGAAGTATGGAAGTTTGTACTCTCTATCTCTGATGAGGTTCCTGAACCCCTGGACAATGCCCAGATCTTCCTCAATCTTGAACAAATAAAAACTGAATTAAGAGACATCAAACACCGCATGGGTAATTGAGTTCCCATGGATAGAAATGCACCCGCAGCCATACGGGTACATTTCTACTTATTTTTTTTACAGTATGTCAAAGAACTATTTGCCTACTAAACATCCCGATTCATCATAAAAGCCTCGAATGTTGTTTTCGTCAAATTCGTCTAAATTCATGTAATTTGTATTTTCACTAGAAGGTACCGCCCCCTTTTTTCAAATTGGGGATGATCGCATTGATTATCGTACTTAGAAAATTCAGAATTGAATTATCCTTTACTGATGGTGTTAACCTTGTAACCAGGTCTGCGAACCCAAGCAGGCCCATAAGCAGAGCGCCCCAGTTATTGCTAAAGAAATTACTCGTTGCAACTGGTTCACTTTCACCAACTGTGGCTTCGATGCTTGAATTTAATGAAGCAGAAATACTGGTTTCAGGAAGACTTGCTGTAATTAAATCAGCTGAAGGATCTGTTAAAAGAACTGATGCTACTTGAGGAGTTCCTGAAACAAGTTCAGGATGACTGACAAGCAATCCGACCATTAAAAATAGGGTTAAAAGTATATTTTTCATTGTGTTTGTTTTTTTTGTTTGTTAATAAATAAAAAGTAGGGGGCTT
>Ga0209100_1001547_pt1 | contig 15511 bp, 10 predicted proteins | sample lystaG_FD_185480 | JGI IMG/M metagenome (GOLD analysis project Ga0209100, IMG submission 185480) | Glacier valley bacterial and archeal communities from Borup Fiord, Nunavut, Canada, to study Microbial Dark Matter (Phase II) -... | ecosystem: Environmental > Aquatic > Freshwater > Ice > Glacier ...
ATGGTATTGGTTTTAGAGGCGACCAACCCTATCAATACAGCCGGTGCAGAACTGGCGATGGATTCCATATTGTGGTGCTCTGCCATCCAGATACGTTTATATCCCAATGATTCAGCGTGTTGAGCGACTTCTACAGTACGTGCAATGGCCCTGCCTGTATTTCCGCCTTCAACAATAGTTGCCAATTCCAGAACAGATAGGGGAATTTTATTCATTGGTTGTACTATTAAATTATTGTATAAATATCATGCGACTGATAATTGGAATATTTTCCTACCAAGGCCTTGTACGTATTAAACAGTTAAAGGTTGAATAAGTTGGGTTATTGGTGCAACAAGTTATATTCTTAAAATAGCCCTTATAAAATCTTCAGTTTTTGTAAAAGTGATTTATGAAAATATAAAGAATAGGATTGTTGAATGAAAATGTAGTATTTATTTTATTTTTACACTTGATTCAGTTGTTAATACCGAAAGCTAAATTATTGCAAGTCGATAGATCTGGTAAGTCAAGATAATTATTGAAAAAATCAGGAACAGAAATTATTATTACTTATGAAAAAACCAAGCATTCTATTCTTTTTAATAATTTGCATGGAAAGTGTTATGGCACAGTTTAGTGTAGGTTATGATCCCAAAATACAATCACAGGAGAATATGCAATATTTTTCTCCCAAAAGGAATAATTTATTTGTAGGCGATTGTATCCCCTATTATTACAATGGCACCTATTATCTTTACTGGTTACTGGACCAGGGCCATCATTCAGCTTTAAATGGGTTAGGTGGACATCAGTGGACACTTAGTACAACCAAAGATTTAATACATTGGACTCATTATCCAATAGTTATAGGTATTGATGAGGACTGGGAAAAATCTATTTGTACGGGTTCTCTTGCAAATGATGGCAATAAATTCTATGCGTTTTATGCTACCCGGTTATTGGACAGTGAAGGAAAGGTGAACGAACAATTAAGTTATGCAACCAGTAAGGATGCAATTCATTTTGAAAAGCAAAAACCCAATCCTTTTTATACATCAGCGCCCGGATACAGTAAACGCGACTTCAGAGATCCAAAAGTCATTATCGACAGCTCGGGAGTTTTTCATTTGTTGGTTTCGAGCAGTACAGAGAAAGGCTATTCAATTGACAGCCACCATGGATGCCTTGTACATTTGTCATCAACTGACCTGAAAACATGGAAAGTAAATAAGCCCATTCTAACCGGGCAAAGAGAAGTTCCCGAGTGTCCTGATTATTTTTTCTGGAAGGGTTGGTATTATCTGTTATATAGTCAAGGTGGAAACACACCCTATTTAATGTCCAGAAAGCCTTTTGGCCCATGGGTGGAACCTCCATTTCAAGCTTTTGATGAAGACTTGTCCAATGTAGTGAAGACTGCTGAATTCACCAATGGCAGAAGAATTGCAGCTTCTTGGATCCCAAGCAAAAAGGACAATAAGGACACTGGTTATGAAATTTTCGGAGGCAGTGTATTGCTGCGTGAGGTAATCCAGTTGGAGAACGGGACATTGGCTACAAAATTTCCTGCAGAGATGATCCCTTCAACCGGCAATAAATTAAGTTTGAAGCTTACACCTGATGCACAAGCCAGTATGAACAGCGATAACCAATATGTGATTGATGCACCTGGTACAATTGGATCGCTGCATTCGGGCAATATTCCTATAAATTGTCGCATTACTTTGGAAGTTGACCCACTTGGAAGCAACGAAGATATTGGATTGTATTTAAGGTCAACCGATAAAGCATCAGAAGGATATCAGTTAAGTTTTTCAGCCAATAAGCAAATTGTTTCGTTGAGCAATACCAAAATAACAGCAGTGTCGGGGTTGGATAAACCTTTCAAAATAGATATTATCATGAAAGGTGATATTATTGATGTCTGTATCAATGGGCATCGATGTATTGTCAATCGTTTGCCTGAGCGGAAAGGCAATTTTATTTGGTTTTATGCCAAACATGGAAAGGCAATATTTAAAGACATTAAAATATATCCCATTAGCCTGAGTTCGATTTAAGCAAATGGGTGTAAAAAAGTACCTAAGAGACAAATTACCAAAGCAAAAACAGGCTTCACTCAGCTATTTTGAGTGCAATGCTATAGAGAGAATTACCCCTAAAATGGGGTAAAATAGGATCACATCATATTGTTGTGGGCTCCCGAGTACTCGGATTGGCGTTAACTTCGTGTGTATTCATGGTGATAATCAAAGATTTGAAGCAGTATTCCCTGGTGGTTTAACAGTTGTAGAATAAGCAATATCGATTTTAAATCCTACAAAATGATTCATCCCAGTATCTTTTCTTATCTGGTGTGCGATAATTGCCTAAAGTTACTTCTTAATAATCAGATGTTTACAAAACAGATCGCACGAAGTTAACGCCAATCCGAGTACTCGGGGGAGTCTATTTTTTCACCTCCCTATCTACTTTTCAAAATAAGCAACCGATCCTGAATTTCTCCCTCTGTTTCTATGGAATGGGTAGATGTTTGGGCTATATCATCTGATACCCATTAGAAGATAAAGCCTGTTATCACTGGCATCAATGCATTTGTATATCCTTGATTATTTATTTTGATCTCCGGTTCCAAATCCGTGGGGGACTTAGTAACCAAGGTCAAACCCCTTCCATGATGGGATTTTGGACACTTTGATTTTTTTCCTGCAATTATTACAATGTATATTCCTATAAAAAGCTATTATTCAGAATAATAAAAGTTTTTCAGCAGATCCTAAATAAATCGCTGAGGTCTCGGGATGAAACTTATTGTCTTAGTGGCAATTCTTATTCTATCGACTTTTTCGGAGTGGCCTCAATTAAGTATAACAAGCAATATACAAACAATATAAAGAACAGTGGGAGAACATCCTACAAACATGGGCAGAAGGGGACCTTGGGAGTCCCTTTTCCCTATGGGAAATGCATCATCTTTCAAATGATGCCATAAAAAAAGCCGGCTTGTTAGGCCGGCTTTTTAGTATTGGTTAAAAATTAGTTTATTAGTAACCAGGATTCTGTTGTAATTGAGGCGCTTTATTCATTTCATCGCGCGATATTGGAACCCAGTAGAATTTTGGATTGGTAAATGTTCTTTCATCTGCTTTATCAGTTTTATTGTTTTTCCAGATGGTGTAACCATTATCGTAATGTTCAATCCTCATTCCATAGACATTTTGGATCACCTGATCTGCAATCATCCAGCGGCGCATATCATAAAAGCGATGTCCTTCCGCGAAAAACTCTATGCTTCTTTCATGACGAACAAATTCGCGTGCAGCAGCCTGGTCGGTGGTTACCCTGTCAGGTAAACCGGCCCGGTTTCTAACCATGTTCATGGCATCAATACCCGGTTGGAGGTCTGTACCACCCAATTCAATACAAGCTTCAGCATAGTTCATCAAAATTTCAGCATATCTGAATTCTACCCATGTATTGGTATTCTTAAAATACTGTCCTGCAGAGGTTGGATCCAATAATTTTCTGATATTATAACCAGTTTTTTGACCATTCCATGATTCTATTAAACCTTGACGGGTATCAAGTCCGCTTTTGTAGGGATCTTTATCGCCAATATTTTTAAAATAATAACCTGTCTGTATTTTATTATCTGGTTCGAGTCCGGCAGCATCAGCAGGTCTTTGTTGCCAAGGAGCTCCATCATACAACACACAGGCATAAAAACGAGGTTCGCGGCCATTGTAAGGATTGCGAAGTGGGTCTGCAACCAATTCTGCAGCCGTTGCAGTACGTACATCTTGTTCGCCTGCATTGAATTTATCCCATTGAAATGCGGAACCATCAGCCATTTCAAATCTTCTTACAGCAGCTTCAGTTGGGTCATTGTTTCCCCAGTTGTGATATCCGTTTGGACCGTACCAGATGTTTGCATTGTTAGTATTACCTCCGGAAAGTGGAAACTGTACACCCCAGATTGTTTCAGTGTTCCATCCAGCTTTCTGGTTGAAAATACCGGCATAATCATCTGTGTATTTCTTTAATTCGGCAGCTGTCAATGTTGTAGCTGGGTCAGTAGCAGATCCTACCAAAGAGAATGTTCCGTAGGTGCCATTCATCACGTCCTTAGCAGCATCGCGGGCTTGTGCCAACAATGCAGGCTGACTTCCTGCAGGAAATGCAACGATCGTATTGGCAGCTTGTTCAGTCCAACCACCATTGGTCAGTGTACTGGCACAAAAAAGCAGGACCCTTGATTTTAAGGCAGCAGCAGCAGCAGGATTTGCACGTCCCTGCTCAATAGAAGCAGGTAAATTCTCAATTGAACTTTGAACATCTTTCAACACAAAATCAAGTGTTTCCTGAATCGTAGACCTTTTAACGGTACTGAAATCATCAGCAAGAGTATAGGGGGTATCCTTTAAAATTGCACCGCCATACACCATCAAAAGAGATGCATATTCATAAGCCCTGATAAAATAGGCTTCACCTTTCATCTGTTTCTTTAGTGCTTCCTGGGGTATAGTTGTAGTTGGGACAGCATCTATGTTAGCCAGGATCTGGTTTATATTCTGAATATTCTGGTAAAGATTACTCCAGCGTAAATATCCTCCTTTACCGTCATCGCTAAAAAATCCAAGAAGATCAGGACTCATTGTCCCTTTAAGCATCACATAGCTTGACGGACGATGAATACACAGAAGCTCATCTGTCCCTGAAGATAATAGGTCTTCGCGGGCACCCAGTACACCGTCATCGGTATTTCCACCCATGCGGTCGTAACATTTGCCCAGGTAGGAATTCACAATATTGATATCTGAGAATACCATTTCTTTATTAAATGTATCAACTGAACTCTGTTCAAGGACATCTTTTTGGCAAGATGTCAACAATAACAGAAGTATTGCGATTGCTGATATATTAGAAAGTATCTTTTTCATACTCTAATTGTTTATATGTTATATATTTTATTAAAATGTAATATTGGCGCCAATGGCAAAAGTTTTCATGGTAGGATATACGCCGGCGTTATCGGTTTCCGGATCCCACTTCCTGGTAGCAGTATATAGCAACGCAAGGTTGTTACCTGAAAAATAGATATTTGCTCTTGCAATACCAACTTTTGAATATAACTTGGTTGGAATAGCAAAGTTCACAGTTGCATTTTTCAAACGGCAATAGGCCGTATTTTCCAGCCAGTAATCACTTCTGCGAACATCTGGTGACCAGTACAGGTCATCACGGTTATAGGCTCTTGCAATAGTGGTTTCAGTGTTGGTAGGAGTCCAACGATTGTCAAATTGCCATTGGAAGTAGTTACCTGCTTCACCACGACGGTTGTCGTATTGGCTATTTTTCAAGAATTTACCCTGGCCTTGAATCTGAGCCGAGAAAGTGAATGCTCCCCAAGCGACGGTAACATTTCCTCCGTAAAAGATTTCAGGTGCATCAACGTGATCGAACAAAATCTGGTCATCTCCAGTAATTTCACCATCGCCCGATACATCCCTGAAAATTACATCACCTGCTTGTGCATCCGCTAAGTGTGGGGTAGCAAGAACCTGTGCATCATCTTTGTAAATTCCGATGGCATCATACATTAACCATGATCCATAAGGATGTCCGGTAAGCTGTTGCCATGGTTGTACCTTTTTGGGTTCATCCATTGAAACCACTTCATTGTGGCTATAAGCGAAATTGCCAGTAACATCAAGGCGCAAATTCTTATTTAAAGATTTATGTACTCCTCCATCAAGTTCAAATCCGCGGTTATCTACAATACCTATATTTTCTGCAGGAAGCGACAATCCTGAAAAGTCGGGAATAGAAGCATTCCTTTTAACTAAGATATTATCTCTTTTATTGTAGAAAACTTCAGTATTCAGATGGAACAGGTCATTTGCGAATTTTGAATCGAACCCAAGATTATAGGTTGTCTGTGTTTCCCAATGGATCAGTGGATTGGCCGAAGTTGGTGGGCCAACTACTGTTTGAATAGCGCCGCTGGTTCCAAAGACCATACCGTTACCAATGTTATATTTATCCATGTACTGGAAAGGATCTGTTGGGTCCATACCCATTTTACCAATGGAAGTTCTTAATTTAAAATAGTTGATAAAAGACAGATTGTCTTTCCAGAAACCTTCCTCAGAAGCACGCCATCCCAACATTAAGCCGGGGAAGTAACCCCAACGTTGTGAAGTAGGAAATTTAAGTGAACCGTCAGCGCGGAATAAAGCTTCAACAAGGTACTTTTCTTTATAATTGTAAGTAGCACGTCCAATATATGATTTACGGGCATAAATTGATGCAGTTCCTTCAATATTCTGGTCCTTTGAGTTCCCTGCAGCCATGGTCTGAATAATGGATGAAATATAGTATTTGCGATAGCCTTTAAACCAGTTATAATTGTTTTGATATTGCTCGAAACCACCAAAGAGGGTGATACTATGGTTGCCGATTTTTTTTGCATAATTGAAATTAAACATCAACGTTTGATTGATTGTACGATCATACTGTTCAGTGTTTTCAGCAGATGAAAGTCCCCTCAAAGTTGGTGTTAAAGGCATCGCAGTGATATATCCATCTGTGTTTCTTGTGGCCTGGTCCCAGTTTGGATAATACAAAGTCCAAGGTTGGTAAAATGCCTTGTTGTAATAATTTGTAATGTCGTAATTGTAACTTCCGGTGAAGGAAAGCCCTTTGATGAAAGGAACAGTCACTGTCGCATTAAAAGTGCTTAACAACCTGTACGTTTTCTGGTCATTGATTCCGGCGCTAAAAGTAGAAGTTTCCACTGGGTTATCACCATATTCAATGTCAGGTCCTGGTTGACCTGTTGGCCAAAATGACCAGTTGGTAGGAACCAAACGGGTTGATTGACCCACAATAGCATCTGCACTCTTAAAAGGATATAATTTGTTGTTTAAAAAGCCGGCAAGTTCAACGCCTGTTTTCAACCAGCTGTTGACTGGCATTTCCAGTTTTGTTCTGACATTGTATTGTTTATATTGGGTCGATGAAGCCTTGTAAAATGCATCGTCAGTTTTATAACCAAAAGAAACATAGTATTTCATTCCGTTAGCACCTCCGTCAACAGTTACATTGTGCCTGGTGGTGGTTGTCCATTGTTTAATAAGGTCACCATACCAGTCGGTATTGGGATGTTCCCATGGGTCTTTCCCGTTTTTGAAAAGTTCTATATCGGCATCCGTATACTTGCGGGCTTTGCCCTCTGCAACCTGGTATTCTGAAAGCATGGTTGCATACTCTCCGGCATTGGTCACGTCAGGAAGCATTGTTGGGGTCATAAACCCTTGATAAAATTGATAATTCAAACGAGGCTTGCCATCTTTTCCCGATTTTGTCTGGATAAGGATTACCCCGTTGGCAGCTTGTGCTCCATAAATGGCAGCTGAAGCATCTTTCAAAACAGAAATACTTTCAATATCGTTAGGATCAATTTCATCCATCTGACGTCCGGGAACACCATCAATGACTACAAGAGGCCCAGTTTGATTTCTGGCTGCATCATTGTTTTGCATACGAGTGGTGGGGTCAGAATTTATAGTTGTTCTACCACGAACCATCATACGGGGACTTCCCTGTCCAGGTTCACCGCTTGTCTGCACAACTGTCAAACCTGGGATAAGACCAGAAATCGCATTGGAAACGTTCATGGCAGGAATCGCCAGAAGCTTGTCACCATTAACAGATGCAACGGCGCCAACCACATTGGCACGCTTTTGAACACCGTAACCCACAACAACTACTTCGTCGACGTCGGTCATGGAGGATACAAGAGCCACATTAATTTCTGTTTTATCGTTGACAGCAATTTCCTGAGAATGGAATGCAACGAATGAAAAAACTAACACTGAATTCTTCTCCGGAACAGAGATCGTGTAATTTCCGTCCATATTTGTAACAACACCGATCGTTGTGCCTTTCACCATTACGGTTACACCTGGCATCGTTTCTTTGGAAGCAGGATCGGTGACTTTCCCACTAACCTTGATTTGTTGTTGTGCCGAAGTTCCTATTTCAGATTTAGGATTGACTGTTTCAGAAAAAGGGGAGGCCCCAAAGACTGAAGTATTCACAATCACTCCTAAAATTAAAAGAAAAAGGATTTTCAAAGTAGGCAGGTACTTTTGAAAACCTACACCTGGCTTTAGCAGCCAGAGGTCTGTGTGCATTTTTTTCATTAGTTAGAAATTTAATTAAATAATTAATGTTTGATTAATAATATAATAGTTAATTGAAATAAATAATTTTCCTCAATGAAATTGGTTGTTCTTACTTTTCTGTCATCTTTCAATAATACATCTATTTCTATAAATATTTATTATACAATTAGAAAGTGTCCAGTCCATTTGTTAAACGGTGTTAAAAATAGAACAAATAATCATTACTTGTACATTTTACGAAACTATTTTTTAACAATTATTTACAAATTTATTAATATATGTAATTATATTTTTTACAGCAAATTAACTATCAATGGATTGAAACCCTTTCAAAATATTAAAATTATATCACTTGCCTGACCAGATTACAGTTTTATGGATTTTGTTCTTTAAAAATTGAAAATAATCAAAGCTGATATTTAGTTACCGGCATGGGTTCACCAATGAAGTAGATGAGGGTGTAAAAGCTTTGGGAGGTGATAATCCACGGCAGAAAAAAAGGCTGGACGAATGGGTGTTCGACTGGAAAACTGAATGGTTTCGATCAGGAATTAAAAAAGCAGGTGCTGACATCTGGTTTGGGGTCATCGGTATTGGCGCTTATGTTGAAAACAAACAAGTGAAGGGAGTAGTGGTTGCAACACCTTTTGGCCGTGGGGTTGTGTTGGGAAATACCATTATTGACTCAACGGGAAGTGCAGACATTGCCATTGCTGCCGGAGCAGGATTTAACTATACCGATGGCTACAATGTAGCAGTTCAGGGAGCTGGGCTGCCTCCAAAAGGCCCCAATGATTTTTACAACAATACTGACTGGACATTTACCGACGACACGGATATGATAGACGTGTGGAGTACTTTCGTGGTCGGGAAAGAGAAATTTAAGAATCAATTCGATCTGGGTAAATTACCTCAGACCAGGGAAAGAAGAAGGATGAACGGTGATTTCACTGTTTCTGTACTTGATGTGTACAATGGCCGTACCTACCCGGATACGATCTCTATTCATGAAAGTTCGTTTGATACCCATGGCTTTACCATCGACCCGTTCTTTGCACTCAAGCCACCTGCTCACAGCGCCGCGATAGTAATTGCCCATGTGCCTTTGCGTTCATTGTTACCCAAGGGGCTGGATGGAATTGTGGTGACCGGTCTTGGAGTAAGCGCGCACCGTGATGCCATGCCGGTAATCAGGATGCAGCCATGTTTACAAAATCAGGGGTATGCTGTTGGAATAGCGGCTTCAATGGTGGCCAAAAACCATCAAGGCATCCGCAATGTCGATATTAAGGAATTGCAGCAACGATTGGTTAAAATTGGGAGCCTGACAAGAAAGACTTTGACAGACACAGATAATTATCCACCCTCCTACTTCCAGGTACAACAGTCAGCCAAGACATTGACTCATGAGTTGGATGGTCTTGAAATTGTGATGTGGGATGTTGAAAAAGGAATTCCGGCACTCACAGATGAGTTGCACCGGGCTGTGACACCTGTAGATAAATTGGTATATGCCCGGATACTCGGTATGCTCGATGTGAATGCAGGATGGGACATTCTGCAAAAGGCAGTGAATGGGTTCGACGCATGGGATGTAGGTTGGAATTACCGCGGGATGGGTCAGTTTGGCATGAGCATGAGTTACCTCGACAGCCTGGTGATTGCCTTGGGCAAAACTCGCAAACAAGAAGTTCTGAATTCAGTGATTAGATTGGCCCAAATGCTGACTGAGGAAAGTGAATTTTCACATTTCCGTGCCATTGCCGTTGCTTTTGAAACACTTGCCAGTGAACAGTCAGCCAAGGTTTTATTCGACTTACTACAAATGAAAGGGGTGACAGGACATTCAATAAAAACCATTGAAGAAGCGATTCTCAAAACACCTACCGGAAGTGAAGATACCAGTATCCGTAACAATGCACTTCGGGAAATCATCCTGGGCCGTTCATTGTTCCGATGTGGCGATTACAACAACTTAGGCAATCAAATTATGAATGAATATGCAAAAGATTTAAGAGGTCATTTTTACCGCCATGCTACCGGAGTACTTAAATTAGGATCTTTTACACGTTTGCCCAAAGTGGAGTTGTAAGTAGATTTATGCCCTTAAGAATGACAGTACCGTTTTATTGAATAGTTCAGGATGTTGCTGACAGGCGCTATGATTGGAATCAGGAAAAATGCACCAAGGTTGCTGATGGTATGGATTGAGAGATTTTCATAGTATGTTTTTGTTTAATCATGTCTTGATCGCCAGCCATTACTAAAACAGGATTGAACCAGCGAGAATGCTAATAATGCATTGCATCATCTTTATCATCAAGTTCAGACCAAATTACTTGTTTAGCCATTTACCAATCTCTTTGTTTGCCTTGTCATTTGACAAGTATTCTCCTTTATTATACTTCGTTCAAAATCTCATCATCATTTATCTGATTGATCTCACTTATCACCTTATTTTTTAATTCTATTAACCTGAGTTCGATCTAAGAAATATGGTTATTCACAAAAATGCGTACCTCAAATAAATGGAGTAGTGAGTTTATAATCAACTATTGTCAGTAACAGGTTTGCGCTATCATCAACCGGGTAAAATCCAAAAAGCAAAAGAAAAATTGCCCTACCCGACCTGCCTCCCTTTTGCTGAACTCTTTGAAGCGTTTGAAGCGTTTGCAGCGTTTGCAAGTTTGCATTTTACCCTTATTTCATTTTCTCTCTTCTCAAATCAAACAAAGCCATTGAATGGAAAATCAAACAAAACTATTAGATATGCAAACGTTGCAAATGCTTCAAACGTTGCAAATTAGATTTGGATAAAACCCACTATTCTATTGCAATACCAGATCGAACTCACGTATTTAATGAGATCGAACTTAGGTTACTAAAGTCATGTGTTTATATTTTGGTTTAAATTTACAAATTATTTGTACAGTAACTATTAAAATTTATTTTCCTTTGGTATCAGAATTTCTTTTAAACCAGTTTTTAGGATTCAATCGGGATGTATATTTGCTTAAAAGTTCCTTTCCAAGAAGCAATGCACCAGCCCAAAATGTAACTTCTCCAATCACAAAGAGTATTGCCGAGATTGTGACTTTGGCCCCATTTCCAATAGATAGAAATGGGATGACAGGAATAGCCAGAAATGCCAAAACACATATAATAAGAAGAACTATTCCCCATTTGAAATACCGATTTCGTGTCATGCCAGTTAAGTTTAAATTGAAGTATAAAAATATTTAATAATAATAACATGTTTTATAATTTCCTCAAATTTTATTAACCTGAGTTCAATCAAAGGGAATATTACAAGTAACGGCAAGAGAAATCCTGTTTTTTAATTTAAATCCCCATATTCCCAAATAGTCAAATTGACTATTTGAGGTCTGCTGAAAAACTCACAATGTGCAGTATTATAAGAAGATATCAACCTGCAAATTAAAACAAGTGCTCCCGAGTACTCGGGATGAATTGACGATTCAAAATCCTTGCACTTGTTTGTTTTTAAAATCAATTAATTGGATATTTTTTGCAGATTCAAAAATAAAACAACCACACACATGCTGGTTGTAGGTTGTACCCCGAGTACTCGGGGTAATATTCTAAGCAGCTGTCACTTGAATCATTTTAGGGTACAACCAGAGATCTTATATGTTTTTACCCCGAGTACTCGGGGTCAGGTCTGCGGTTTGTACCCTTTTTTAATATTAAATGATCACATTCAGGCACTTACAGCGGTACAACCTACTACCAACATCTTTCGGAGAATTTTATTTCCCTTTCACTTCCAATGACAGTTTTAACAAGGTAATGGGAATGAGCAATATTCAATTCTAACCAAATGAACCTAAAAAGTCGATACTGAGTTTTTCAGCAGACCCTATTTAACACACTTCTCTATGCTCTCCCAAAGTAGCCCAGCCGTTTTATCCCAGTTAAATTTCTCCTTTTGTCTGAAACCCTTTTCAATCAGCGATTGGCGAAGGTCTTTATCCTGATAAAGTTTAATCATTGTGTCTTTTACTTGGGGGTTGTCAAACGGATCAACGTACAGCACTGCATCGCCCCCAACTTCAGGCAATGAAGTAGTATTAGAACAAATAACAGGAATACCCGCATTCATGGCTTCAATAACAGGAATACCAAACCCTTCGAAAAAAGGAACAAAAGTGAGCGCCATGGCTGCACCCAAAACCTGATGCAAGGCTTCATTTCCCAGTCTTCCTGTAAAAACCACCTCATTTTTGTAGCGCATTCCCTGGTAAGTCTGTTCAATATCGTCGGATTTGAACATACTTTCACCCACAATCAGCAGCCGTATATCCGATTCGACCGATGTTTTGAAAGCATCAAAAGCCTGAAGCAAGCCACAAATATTTTTACGTGCATGTAATGAGCCTATAAAAAGAAAATAATCCTTACCCTGAGAGTAATTTGCTTTGGCAACCTTCCTTTCTTCTTCCGAAGTGGGCGTGTACATCGTGTTTACCCCATTGTAAACGACATCTATTTTGTCATTTTCAATATGGTAGGTTTGATGGATATCATTTTTCGAGAAAGAAGAAACTGTAACGATCCGTTTAGCTTTCTTTGAAAAAAGGGGAAAATAATAGTTGTAATACTTACCTTTCAGCCATGGCAAATCCTGTGGCCGGTGGGCAAAATTGATATCATGGATGGCTGCAAGTTGTGTTACAGGGGTACTGAGCGACAAATAGCCGTCAGGTGAGAAGAACAAATCGGCTTTATATTTCTTTAAAATTCTGGGAATTTGCAGCTCGAACCAGATAAACCATAAGACGGGATGCCTGGTTGGGGGCAAAAGAACGATGGGAGTAATATTGTCAGAAAATATAAACTCATCAGAAAATGGACGGTCGAAAATAAAAATAAACTGATGCTCAGGATGATTGATAGTTATCCGCGAAAGAGTTTCTTTGGTAAACCACCCAATTCCTTCGAGTTTTCCTTTTAGTAACAAACGGGTATTTACAGCAATTATCATAGGTCGTGAATGGTATGTAGAATTATAGCCAAATATATAAAGTCTGTTCAAAAAATGACTACTTTTGAAACACTTTAATAAAAACCAGAAAAACCACCCCATTGAAAAGGAAGTTTATTACAAATCTCTTACTGCTCCTTTTTCTGAATGTTTTAATCAAACCTTTCTGGATATTTGGAATTGACCGCACCGTTCAGAACATGGTAGGCAATGAAAGTTATGGATTATACTTCTCATTGCTCAGTTTCTCGATGATCCTGAATATTTTTCTAGACTTGGGAATCACCAACTTCAACAACAAAAACATCGCCCAGAATCATCAATTGCTGAAAAAGCACATCAGCAACATTGTTGGCCTAAAATTTATTCTTGCCGGTGTGTATGCCATTGTTTGTACGGTTGCAGCTCTTATTATCGGGTACAAAGATGTTCAAATTCATCTGTTGATCTTCCTTGTGATGAACCAGTTTCTCATCTCATTTACTTTATATCTGCGTTCGAACATCAGCGGAATGCACCTGTTCCGAACCGATAGTTTGCTTTCTGTACTTGACCGCAGCCTGATGATTGCTATATGTTCGGTACTTTTATTTACCAATATTACCGGCCATACCTTCCGCATCGAATGGTTTGTTTATGCACAGTCAGCCGCTTATCTGATCACCAGCTTAATTACTTTCGGAGTGGTATTAGTTCATACGGGAAAAATAAAATTAAAATTCAACCGCCGGTTCTTCATGGTCTTTCTCAAAAAAAGTTATCCCTATGCCCTACTGATTCTACTGATGTCATTTTATAACCGCATAGACTCGGTGATGCTTGAAAGTATGCTGCCCAATGGGAAAGAACAGGTTGGAACCTATGCCCAGGCCTTTCGTCTGCTGGATGCAGTCTCCATGTTCGGGGTTTTATTTGCCGGTCTGTTGCTCCCCATTTTTGCCCGTATGATCAAACAAAAACAAGACATCGGTCCGATGGTACAATTTTCATTTCTGCTGATTTTCGTTCCTGCCATCATTATCACCTTGTCTTCCGGATTCTATAATATCGAAATAATGGATTTGCTTTATTCCAGCCACATCGAACTATCGGCCTCCATTTTCAGGCTGTTAATGATTAGCTTTCTGGGAGTCGCGACCACTTACATTTTTGGTACTCTACTGACAGCCAACGGAAGCATTCGCCAGTTAAACTGGATGGCTCTTGTTGGAATGATACTTAATGTTGGACTTAATTTATTACTGATTCCCCGAATGCAGGCACTCGGATCGGCATGGGCCAGCCTGGCTACTCAACTGTTTACTGCCTTGATGCAGACCATTCTGGCAGTGATATTTCTGAAACTCACCATCAACTACCAGGTAATCGGGAAACTGATTCTTTTTGTAGCCTTTGTGTCTCTGGCAGGAATACTCAGCAAGCAAATTAACAACTGGCATCTGGGTTATTTCATTATGATTACAGGCAGTCTGCTATTTGCTTTCACTATCAAGCTGATCAATCTGAAAGCTTTGACAGAAATTATGCGCAACGAATAAAATAGATGATTGTGGTAAATAAAATTAAAAAGTTAACTCCTGAAGATTTGCAAAATGGAAGAGAATATGAACTTCTCAAAGAAGTATCGCATCAACACCTGCGTGAATTTGTAATGGAACTGGTCTCGCAAGGAAAAACGATCATCAGGATTTACTCCATCTACCAGGCAATCATGATGCTGATTTTCGTGTACCTTCTCACCAAGGGTATTGTACTGTATATCAAAGGATATGCGTCCCTGCTTATCCAGGTTGGCTCATCAATGCTCTTCTCGGTCACTGCCCTTATTGTAATTCACGAACTGCTACATGCTCTGGCCTATCTGGCAATGGGTGCCCGCAGGATTTCTTTTGGTGTTACATTGAAAAAATTTGTATTTTATGCCATGGCCGACCGTCAGGTGATTGCCCCACGAGCCTTTCACATAGTAGCCCTTGCCCCGTTTGTAGTCGTCAAAATCATTTGCATGGTTGGTGTTGTGCAATTTTACAACCAACCCCAACTCTACTTTTTTCTGAGTTTAATGTGCCTGCATTCGCTCTTTTGCGCCGGTGACATTGCCATGCTTGCTTTTTACAAACTTTACCCTGAAAAAGAAATCTTTAATTTTGACAACAAACATGAGGGGAAAACTTATTTTTACGCCCGAAATAAAACCATTGAACCATGACAATCTTTGAAGCCATTGTAATTGCTATTGTTGAAGGAATTACCGAATTCCTACCCATCTCCTCCACGGGGCACATGATTATTGCTGAATCATTGCTGGGTATGGACATCAATGATTCAGCAATAA
>Ga0209100_1001548_pt1 | contig 15504 bp, 17 predicted proteins | sample lystaG_FD_185480 | JGI IMG/M metagenome (GOLD analysis project Ga0209100, IMG submission 185480) | Glacier valley bacterial and archeal communities from Borup Fiord, Nunavut, Canada, to study Microbial Dark Matter (Phase II) -... | ecosystem: Environmental > Aquatic > Freshwater > Ice > Glacier ...
CGGGACTGCGGGCGTCCTGGCATCGGCGGGAAAGAACGGCCGGCTACGCCACGTGAGGGCGGAGCTCGTTGGCGCCCTCCGCGGAGCACTCGCCATCACGGTGCTCGTTGGCCCGGTGATCGCGGTCGCGGCTGTCGACGCGTTGGCGAGCGACGCACGCTTTGCGGTCTACATGGACGCGGCGACGGTCCTCGCCGTGGCGTACTTTCCCTTCACCGTGGTCTCTGGGGTGAGCTTCGCGATGGCGCGATCGATCTCGTGGAAGATCAGATCCAACATCAACTCGATGGTGCTTGCCACGCTCATGTTCCTCAGGCCGTACATGGCCATGGCCGGAGTGGTCGCAGCGGTCATCGTGACGCACGATGCGGGGGTGACGCTGGTCGGGTTCGTCGGGGTCGCGGCGGGCCTGCAGTCGACCAGGCTGGTGCGGCGGTGGTGGTACTCGCGCCCCGTGCGGCTCGAGGACCTTGGGGTGGCCTAGCACTGGTCGCCGGAGGACGGTTGTGGACGGCGGCAGCCAACGGGAAGCCGACGCTCAAGGGCGACACCAAACTCGACAAGCTCTTGTCCGAGGCGGTCGAGGCCGCCTTCACGTTGCGCCGATGGTGGCCCGACGGGTCGAGGTGACCTGCCGGGCCGACGAGCGCGCGACGCTCTAGAGCGCGCCGCGGGTACCGCCAAAGGGCAACGGCTCAAGCGTGACAACACGCGGGGCCCCCGCAAGTTTGCCCTGGAAAGCCAGGTTGATTTCGGCCATGACGGCCCCTGCGCCGTGCGCCTCGAGGTCCGCCGACGTGGTCCACTTCTCAATCATCACGAGGCTTCCGTCGGGAGCTTCGTGAATGGCGTAGAGCTCGCAGCCCTGCTCCTCGTGCACGCGGGGGATGAACTCACCGAGCACCTCCAGGAGTTCATCCTTCTTCCCATCTGCGGGTTCAAAGTAGGCAGTCACAATCACCGGATTCGTCACTTCACACATCCCTTTGGCCTCACGGCCGCTACGAGGGCGTCGGTGGCCACGATGAACCCCGACGGCGCCTGGAACAGTAACGCGCGAGGGTCCGCGGATAGTCCGCAGACGCCTTGGGAGTGGACGAGTAACGAGTACCTCACGCTGCGCGACGTGCTTTCTACGCGCCCGCCGCCTCCGGGTGGGGGTCACGGACATCGTCACGCACCCCACCGTGGGCGAGAAGGACCTTGTCGCCGGAGAGCTGGAACACGGTCGCGGTCCGCTTACCGAGAAGCTCGAGGTGCTCGGCGAGCCAATGCCGTTCGCCGCCGCTGACCATCTGCTCGCCGTGATCCACCATGATGCCAACGACGTCCGCCGGGGCATCGGCCCCGGGCGCCCACACTGGATCCGCCATACTGGCGACATGGGGGAACGACTGACGCTCGTGGCGGATGCCAGCATCGTGGCCGGTCGCGGGTTGGCGCTACCTGACGGCCTCACGATGCGTGCGGTAGCCGACGCGGATGCCGAGGCTCTCGCTCAGCTCTACCTCAGCGCGTACCACCCGAGCCCAGGGGCGATGTCGCTGCTTGAGGCGCGCGAGGAAATGCGGGCCAACTTCGCGGGCGAGTCAGGGGAACTGTGGCGCGCGGCGTCACCCGTGGTGGTCGACGCGAACGGCGTAGTGCTGGCCAGCGTCTTGATGGTTACGGCGGCGCCGCTGGATTGGGGCCGACCGCCCGGGCCGTACGTGGTCGAGGTCTTGACGTCCCACCAGTGGCGCGGGCGAGGCCTCGCGGGCGCGCTCCTCGCCGATGCCGCACGCGCGGTGATAGCCGCCGGCCGCGAAACGCTCGCTTTGCGCGTGGACCCCGACAACATCGGCGCCATTCGCCTCTACGCCGCCGCCGGGTTCGTGGGGCTCACCGAGAAGGACGCCGACGGTGTGGCACATGCGTGTGCGGCCGACGTTGGCGACTGGCGGGCGGCTCTGCGGTCTGCACAGCCGAAGCCGAGGCGAGAGGGGCTCTTGGGTTCCACCGACGCCATGTCCGGGGCACTGTCAATGCTGGCGGTGCTCGCCGTGGTCGGCGGCCTTGCGGCGATCGTGGGGTTGGTTTGGTGGGTGGGGGCGATGTTCTTTTCGGTCTTCGCGGACTCATCGACCGCCGTTTCCCCGAGCCCGTCTGTGTCGGCGTCGGCCGCTCCGTAGGTTTGAGGTCGCTCGACACCCAAGTGCCGGAGCGGGGCGCGTTGGGTAGTGGTGCCTGTCGATAGGGTCACATCATGACCACCGAACTGATCGGGTTTCAGGGTGTCGAGGAGTGGATGGGCACCGAGTACCTCACGCTGCGTGATGTGCTGCCCGAGCGACCGCGCGCGGTGATCGTGGGGCTCAACCCCTCGCCCGTGAGCGTCGCGGCAGGGCACTACTTCCAGGGCCGGGTGGGCCTGCGGCAGTTGCGGCGCCTCGCATCGGCCGGACTGTTCCACCTCCCCGAGGGCGTACGGACCTTCGAGGACGCGGGCCTGGCATCCGGGGTGGGGTTTACGGACATCGTCAAGCGCCCCACCGTGGGCGAGAAGGACCTTGTCGCGGGAGAGCTGGAGCACGGCAGGGGCATCCTGAGAGAGAAGCTCGAGGCACTCGGCGTGCCGCTGGTGGTGTGCGTTTTCCGGCATCCGGTGGAGGCGCTGCTGGGCCGCAAAGCGGCGGGCGGACCGGGGCTTCAGCAGGCACGGACGGACTGGGGTGCGCAGGTGTTCCGGATGCCGGGGCCGTTCGACGCGGTGGAGAAGGCAGAACTGGTGATTGCGGAACTGCAGGAGGTTCTGGGCGACTACTCCTAGACCCGGTCAGGGGTACGTCTGAACCCGGCACTCGATGCCGTGCTCGGCGAGCCACTTCTTTTCGCCTGCTGTCACGATCTGCTCGCCGTGCGCGGCCACGAGGCTGACGACGTCCGCAGTGGCACCGGCCCCGAGCGCGGTGCGAATGGCGGGGAACTCAGAATCCGGAACGGTAATCCAGTACTCGTACTCATCTTGGTCCAGGAACCCGTTGAGATCGTGACCGCTGATCAGGAGGTCGCCGTCACTGAGTGTGGCGACGACGCGGAGTTTGTTGCGGTCAAACATGGGCGGCATTGAAGCCTCCGCTTCCTCTGCGGACGCTCTCACGTTACGGGACGCGTCTGACACGACGACGGGTCCGGCGTGGCGGCACTGAACATGGGCTCGGGGCGCCGACTGGACTCACGTGGGCGCCGTCCACTGTTAGATGTCGCGCCCCGCGTTCGGCGAAGAGTCGCGCTCGTCGAGAGACGGCGAGTCCGAGGCCTACTTGGTGCGGAGCAAGCCGCGGAGGTGAAGGCCCCTCCGCTGGTAGAGGCTCACGGGAGTCGGACGTCGGAGCGAAAAGACCGGCTTAGGGACGTGGTCGGCCCCGCTTCGTCGAGCGAAGGCTCGCCTCGAGGACGTCAACCCTCCGCGCCGCCCGGGCTTCAACTGTGATCCCGAGCACCAGCACGGCTGGAATTGCCAACACGGCGTAGATCAATCCGATCGCCGCGATCACTTGGGCCCACTGGATCGGGAGATGCTCCTCTAGCCAGCGATACGCCCCGTCGCCGAACTGCGACAGGAGCACAGGGATGACCACGGCTGCAACCGGCCCAGCGAGAGGTGTCAACCGCTTCAGAAGCCTGGCACGCGCCAGATACGCCATCTTCTCCGGTCGAGATAGTTTTGCGATTTGACCTGACGATGGGTAGCCCTTAGACCAAGTCAGCGGGCCGCCGTTGATTTCCTTGAGTTCAGGCGCGCTCAACGCGCTGTAATGCAGGGCGCCGACCTGGTCAAAAGCGTGGCGCTGAAGGCGCGACTTGTACTCACGTGTCAACTTCGACGACTTACGGACCCCAAGCCCGGCATGAAGTGCGCTGCTCACGGCTAAAACCGTCACGAAGACAACGAAGGCTACGTTTCCCATTAGCTTCGCCCCCTCCTCTGTGACAGTTCCGGCGACTTGTGTATCTCGCGGGCCAACGCCTTGACGCCAGAACGGAGAACCAGCGCCAAGAACCAGGCGATAACAACCACAGTGATGGCGGGCAAGGCGCGCGGGTCGATAACGGTTGCGATCAAGGCCAGGGGCACCGCGACCCCGTACACCAACACCGCCCACTCAAGCGGTCGGATAGCAAACCTAAGTGTCTGCTGAGCGCGCTTCGTAAATACTTCCGGTTCTGGGATCCCCGTCCCAGGTGCCCATCTGCGCATTAGCCCCCTCGGCGTAATCATGCTTTGTCCGGAGCCTTCCCGGACACGCTCGCTGCAGGAAACCGCAGTCGGGAGTCCCCCAACTTCGCAACCGCAGCCGACCCCACATCAACTCCCAGGACGTCTCCAAGACGAAGCAGGTAGATCAACACGTCGCTGATCTCCTCGCCAGCACGCACCCTCCGCGCCGGATCCGAAAACACCTCAACCGCATCCCCCGCAGGAACCCACTGGAACAGTTCTGCCAATTCCCCGACTTCCCCCATGAGGGCCAAAAGAAGCGACTTCGGGTCATGAAACTGCTCCCAGTCGCGCTCTCGCGCGAACTCCCTAATGTCTGCAGTTAGCGCCGCGATCGAGTCCGAGTTGTCCATGCGCCGACTCTCCCACAACACACCGACTCCCGTCACAGTCAGCTCGCCCAGATAGAGTGCTTGGCATAGCGGTCCGACGGGCTTCCGATGTCTGGATATGCCCCCTCCGCACGATCACTTCGTGCTGCCAGGGGAAAATTCATGCAAGTTGTCCGTCACAGTGCCGCCACTCTCGCCGCCTATGCGACGGGGGATTTCTCGCCGGTCGAACGCGCCCTCGCCGACCTTTGGAGATTTCGAGGTGCCGGAGTGCCAAATGCGAAAGAATCAGCCTCCTGGCGCAACAGCATCCCGCAATTAGCACACGTCCTCACCGACGCGGGTCTCATGGGCGTCGAGGTCATTCTTGAGCATGGCCTCCCGCTGAGCAGCAAGCGATCCGATGTGGTCCTCGCGGGCATTCATCCGCGCACTGGCCAACCCTCTTACGTCGTCATTGAGCTCAAGCAATGGACCAAAGCACACCGGCATGAGGACTCCGAAACGCTCGTCGATGTTGACGGCGTTTCCTACAACCCCGTGCTCCACCCTGCTCTGCAGGTGGGTGGGTATGCGCGCTACTACAGGGACTTCCTGAAGGTTCTTGATGACAAAGCCGACGCTCTTGTCGGCGCTGCTTACCTCCACAACGCGGTCGACGCGGGTGTCGCAGACTTATGGGCCCTGCCCCCGAGTGACGACGGCCGCATGTACACGGGCGAGCGTCGAGGCGAGTTCGTTGCGTTCCTGCGAAGCCGGCTCGCACCGGAAAGTGGAAGCTCTGCCGCCGACGCGTTCATCGGCTCTGCAGTTGCTCCTTCCAAGCAACTCCTCAAACTCGCGGCAGATGAGATCCGCGATCGTGAGCAGTTCGTCTTGCTCGACGAACAGAGGGTCGCGTTCGAGTTGGTGATGCGGGCCGTGGAGACCGCACGATCTGCGGACTCCAAGGAAGTCATCATCGTGACGGGTGGCCCTGGTTCAGGAAAGAGTGTGATCGCACTTTCACTCCTCGGCGAGCTGGCCCGCAAGGGTCGCACGGTGCTTCACGCGACGGGGTCGCGGTCATTCACCGAGACGCTGCGGAAGGTGGCGGGTCATCGCTCCCCGCAAACCAAGCAACTGTTCAAGTACTTCAACAGCTTTATGGATGCAGAGAAGAACGGCCTCGACGTCGTGATCCTGGACGAGGCGCACCGCATCCGCGAGAAGTCGGTCAATCGCTACACGCCCAAGCTCCTTCGCGAGACCGCCCGCGCTCAGGTAGAGGAACTCCTTGATGTCGCCCGAGTGCCGGTCTTCTTGCTCGACGAGTATCAAGTGGTGCGTCCCGGCGAGATGGGCACCGTCGCGGAGATCAAGGCCCACGCGGCGTCCCGTGGCTTCCAGGTTCGACAGGTAGATCTAGGCGCTCAATACCGAGCAGGGGGCAGCGCCGCGTACGTCGCTTGGGTACTGCATCTGTTGGGGCTGCGCGAAGGCTCGACGCCACACTGGACCAACGAAGAGTCCTTCACTGTCGAGGTGGCGGGCTCCATCGAGGATCTCGAGACCCGCCTCGTTGAGAAGATGACTGACGGCTACTCCGCTCGAATGACCGCGGGCTACTGCTGGAAGTGGTCAAATGCTGAGGGCGACTCGTTAGTTCCCGACGTCCAGATCGGCGACTGGTCCCGGCCGTGGAACTCCAAGTCTGACCGTCGAATCGGTGATGCCCCTACCTCAGCGCTCTGGGCTACTGAGGACGGCGGGTTCGGCCAGGTCGGGTGCGTCTACACGGCCCAGGGGTTTGAATACGACTGGAATGGCGTGATTTTCGGGCCGGACCTTGTGGTGCGCGACGGAGTTTGGGTGAGCCAACGCGAGTTCAACAAAGACCCCGACTTCCGCAACCGCAATGCGGTTAGCGATGCCGATTTCGCCCGCCTGGTGCGGCATGTCTACAAGGTGCTGCTCACGCGGGGCATGATCGGGACGGTGCTGTATTCGACTGACGAGGAGACTTTGGCTTTCCTCCGCGAGCGCGCCACCGGCGCGTCCCGCCCGTCGACCTAGAACAGAGGGGGAAGCCCCCACCGCGATTGCGCAACGGTCATCCCAGTTGAATCGACTCGACTCGGACCTCAACCTGATTGGCTTGGATCATCCTGACCTGCCTTACGAGGTTCACCTTCGAGAAGGTGAACAGCGAGTCGGCCGTGACTTCGTGGCCGCTCCCGAGCGCAATGACAACTTCGCTTATCGGAGCGGATTCAAGCTCGCTTCCATGAACTCCGTTGATCTTCTCCGTGAAGAGACGTCGAGCCTCAGGATCGTGTATCAAAGATTCGGTGGCCACTAAGGCTTGCGCCAGGAGATGGCTAACCTGCTGAGAGCTCGTCGCCTTCTTCACATGCACACACGTGCCACTACCTGGGACATAGATATCACACGCTTCAAAACCGCGTGGGTGCAGAGCAGTCCGAACTAGGTTCCGGTCAAGGCAAACGCCTTGCAGCGCGGGTGCGGCCGACAAATTGTAAGCCTGTTCGTCGTCTCGCGACATCCAGATCGGCATGGGTGCGAGAGTAGACTCCCGGCCAAGGATTTGCGTCGCGAGCCGATCAATTTGGGCAGCATAGTCGGCATCCATTCGATACCAGCGGCCCGCATAGAAACAAAACCGATCTTTCCCTGACGGGGCTTCAAAGAGCAGCCAGCGAGTGAGTGGGATCAGGGGTGTCAAATAATGGCTAGGGTCGGCGTCAATATCATCAAAGAGCCTGATTCGCACTGATTTCAGGAGCACCTGGGCTTGGTCACTATCTAGCCCAACGAAGAACGTTCGAATCTCGGCAATTTCAGGGAGCTCGTCAAGGATGCGTTGTTGTCCGTCCCCAGTTCCCGTGATTCGCAAACTCGCGAACCCAGCTGCACTGTCAATTGCTTCTGCTGGCCATACCATCGAGAGAAGATCGGCACCCACGCCACCAACCAGCGCCTTCGCGAGTAGTTCGTCAAGTGTTGGGATCCGCGAGTCTCTGCGTGACAACTGCTCCAATTGCTCTATGTGCTCCATACCCTCGCGGACCGGGAGTTTGAGCGCTTCGCTTAACGCATCGAGATCCTTCACGAGCCCCTTTCCGCTCCGAGCAAGAGGAAGTCGCACAGAGGTGCCCGCCACCATACTGAAATCCTTCACTGCGGACGGAAGCGTCTTCGACAGCGCCCGGCCTTCGAGAGTCGAGATGACTTCTCCGGTCCCTTCGACGCCGAGATCTGAGAGCGTCCCGCCCCGTAGAATGTAACTGCGGTCAGTCCGAGCAGTAGGGTCCAACGCGGTACGCATCAGGCTCCTGATAGCGTCCGGGGCCCCCACTCGAGCCAAAAGCCGCGGCCCAAAACGGTCATCGATCACTTGTGGATCGAGGTAACGGTATCCAGAGCCCCAACTCAGCGCCCAAATCTGCGCCGAGGCTAGTTCTAAGAGAACCAAGGCGCCCGGTACATGCAACTCTGGATGAAGTTCAACGCCGGTGTAGCCACGAACATCTGGTTGCCACTTTGAAGTACCGCTCGTCTGAGCCGAGATAAGTATCGCGGGACGGCCCCCAACCCTCACTTCGTCGACCGCAACCGAGCTCCCCTCCACCACACACTCGGTGAGGCTGTACCCAGAATGTATCCGGTACAAGGTCTGTTTTTTCGGCTTGTGCCCGTGCATATTCCTAGCCTGGCACGGGAAAGGTGAATTTTGCAAGGACAACGGCTCGATGCACCAAATGGACAGATCGGCGGAAAAACTACCCGGGATGGGACGTGATCACGAGGCGGGTCCGTAATTCTCACTCGAATGGTCTCGGCCGGGATTTGAAGCACCCAGGGCCTGATGGAGGCTCGCACTATTTAGTTCCGACTGGCTGACTCCGGTCGGTCTGGTCAGCACAGAATGTGCTCGGAGCCAACTGCACCAGGGCCCAGAGGATACCCACTCCGAGTGGGCGCCCTTTTAAGACGGTGCCCTTGTTCGCTTCGATGAACGTGACTGTTTCCTGCGTTCGCGGTCAATCTCCACCCCGAAGAAAACTCACGGCCCTCTTCGAAATCTCGTTCGCTCGACGGAGTTTCCGAATCTCTTGCTCGGGTTCGCTCGTCCTTCGTTCCTCAGTCGCGCTCGCACCGACGACGTCACCGTCGTCGACATCAGCTTGCTTGCCCCATGTCCGCACAGCCTCAACTTCGTATCCAGGATGTGGCGCGACCCTGTTCACCGTCCACTACTCGGCACCCAGTTCCGTCCGCACTACTCGCACTGCGGTCGCTTCCTCCTCCGAGAAGTATTGACGTATCGTCGATACCCTAAGTTTTCTGATAGGTCATGATGAGCCATCCTCGTTTCCACGGTCAGTAGTCTCCAACAAACCAAGGCGAATAAGTTGGGTGCCTTAATCCATGCTCGGTTTGAACCACGCGCATCAAGCCACTTTGTCGGCTGCCCGGATCGGGCGCCGAGTGGCGCGCCTGTGGAGATCTATCGGGCCACCGCGCCAGACTGGCCACATACCGTTTGGACTCGCTGAGGAGATGCTCTTGTCGGTAGATGAGGTCCGTTCTGACTGGCTCACTGGGTGCAAGGCGTCGACCTTGACGCAAAACAAATGCGGCACCCCCCTCAAGGCAGCAAGCCCTCCCTTGGACGGAGCGGCGGCAGACGGCTCGCGAGACGGCGTCGAGGCGTTGGGGCTGTTGAGGGCGCTGAGGGCGCTGGCCACCATGTTGCTCTTGTCAACGACAGTGCCCGTCGAGCCCAAGATTGGGGTCAAACTCTATGTCGTACGGGTGCTGGGCTGGACAGCTGTTGAAGGACGGAGCGGGGTCTCTACGTGAAAATCGACCGCGTCATCTTCAACGGCTTTCGTAGCCTCGCAAACACGTCCTGCAATGTCGCACCAAAGGTTGTGGCATTCGTAGGGCTCAACGAGTCCGGAAAGTCCTCTGTACTTGATGGACTGGAGTGGCTCACGAGGCCGGGAGAACCCCCGCTCGCACCGGCCGACGTTTATTCCGGTAACGAGGCGGTCGCTGGCCCGAGGGTAGCCGTCCGCCTCAAATTGTCTAGCGACGAGGCCCGAGAGGCCTTCGACGGACTCAGTACGGCCGACCGTCCGCGTTTTTTCGTATACGGTCGAAATCAAGATGGTACTGAGGTCTTTGACTTCGAGCCAAGGCCCGGTCGAGTGTTGCCCGAAGTAGCCCCGCTCGTAGCGGCGATCGAACAGCGAATAGCGGCGATCGAGTTGCTAACGCTCCAGCCGTCCACACGGCAAGAAATCAGCCGCGTGCGCGCTGCGATCCGCCGCGCTGCTCTGAACCAAGACGCTGGAGTCACTGCGGCGGACGCAAACGTCATTCGAGGACTTGCACGTTTTGTTCGCGAGCTCCGGCTACATCCGAATGGTCGAAGTGTGCTTCCCTCCGAGAGTCCTGCACCCAACAGCCACCAAGCCGTCGATGTTGACCTTTCTGGTGAGTTGAACCGACTCGTCGATCTTCTCGAGGAGGAACACCCGATCATCGAAGCGGGCAGGTTGCTGGCAGGGCAAGTCCCTCGGTTCCTAAAGGTCTCGATCGGCGAACGGGAGCTGGCTTCGGCGCACAACTTCAAGGATGACGCGTCCTGGTCTGGCCTATCCCCAGCACTCAACAACTTGCTGGTGGTCGCTGGCGAGACTTCGGAATCCTTCCGCGACGTCGTAGAGCGAAACCAGAAAGACGAACTCATGCAAAAAGTCGTCGACTGGCGAGAGAACCTGCGCGAGCGCATGGAAATCCAATGGGGGGACCGTCGAGTTTCGCTCGACATAAGCGTCGTGGGCCGCGCAGTGACCGTTTCCGCGGCAGAGCGGAAGGGCACTAGTGACCGCGTGGTGCAACAAGTATCGCTCGACTGGCGCAGCGAAGGCCTACGTGCTTTCGCGGCGCTGCGCGCGTGCATGCTCGCCAACAACGCCGATTCAAACACGGTGTTGTTGATAGACGAGCCGGAGACCCACCTGCATTACGCCGCGCAAGCATTGCTGGTCGAGCTCTTCAGGGGCCTCGACATTCAGAAGGTCATCTACACGACCCATTCGCCTGGTTGTTTGCCACGCGACCTCGGAACCGGTATTCGTCTCGCACATCACAAAACGGCGCGAACGAGCGAACTGTCTAACCACTTCTGGACGTCCAAGTCTGCCGGATTCGATCAACTCCTGTACGCGATGGGCGCAGCAAACGCCGCTTTTGCGCTGCAGCGCTATGTTGTGGTAGCCGAAGGCATTAGCGAGATGATCGCACTGCCCTCTCTGATCAGGGCGGCAACGGGAGCCCCATCACTGGACTACGTTGTCGGCTACGGTCTCGCTTCGAACAAGCCTGGGAAGTACGAACGACTCGAGACCCTTGGTGGCGTCGTCTTCTACGTGGCCGACGGCGACGAGGACGGGCGCAACTACATCGCCGACCTCAAACGTTCAGGGATCCCTTCCGAACGTCGGTTTGGTTTTCGCAAAGGCATCGCGTTAGAGGACCTCGTGACGTGGTCAACATATCATGAGGCCCTTCAGGAGGTGCTTCCCCCCGCGGTGTGGAATGAGGTCGCAAATCTCCGTTCAAGCGACCTTCCATCACCCCGGGCCTCTGCGCTTGAATCGCTCCTTGGTGATCGTGCCCCCGGCAAGAAAATTGTCGCATCGGTGATTGTCCAGTTGTTGGACGATGCCGAGGTCCCGCGCTGTCTACTTACGGACCGAGGCGCTGCCGAACTGTTGCGTCTCCATGCACAGATTGATGCACTGGTCACCCGAGTGAAGGCCGCAGAGGAAGACCGATGAGCGTTGATGCGCGGGCCGGCGTCGATGCCGCGCTGACAGTGACGGTCAACCACTTCGAGCCCGTGATCCACTCAAGGCTTGCGTCGCACCTCAACGGGCAGGAATGGACGGGCGTCCTCTCGGGACTTGGCAGGATCAAGAGCCACCTGCCGAAGACCCAATCATCAGCCAAGCCTTGTGAGCGAATCCGCGTTGCTTTAATCGCTGGCTCGAAAGTAACTTGGGTGAACCCGTTGCTGGGCTGCGCACGTAGTTCATGTCAGGCTGAACCGAGACAGTGAGATTCGCGACTAGAAGAGGGGAACGGCCTTGAATCTGCCAGACAGCGCGTTTACCGTCGGGGTCTTCTTCGCTCTATTGCTGCCGGGGCTTGTCTTCAGCTACACCGACTCAGCACTCCGTGGCTTTCGTTCGGACGACAAGAGCGCTGATCTACGAGTCATGCGAGCCCTCGCTGTGAGTGCGATTCTCGATGGCCTCTACCTCCTGTTGGTGCCAGCAGCGCTGACGAAGCGTCTCCTTGGATTCGTGGCAAACCCCGCAAGCTTCGACTCCGAGGGCGACTCAACGTTCGTTTCATTGGTCGTATTGCTACTGGGCGCCGTGGTGCCCGCTGCGCTCGCCCTTCTGATCTACCGTGTTCGGAAGTGGGGAACCGAATCGGAGAAGTGGGTGTTTCGCCGCGTTCGGCGCCTCACCCCTTACCGAAGCCTTCCCACCGCGTGGGACGCTTCCGTGGTTCGTGATGGAGTGCGCTTCGTACGAATCCAAGCCCCCGATGGACGCTGGTTCGCAGGGTTCTATAGCGACGAATCGTATGCGAGCACCTTTCCGGAGAAGCCTGACATATTCATCGCGCACCAATACGCGGTCGACGACGACGGTGCGATCGGCGATCCTGTGGAGAACAGCGCCGGTTTATGGCTATCGATCGGAGACGGCTGGCTAGTGGAATGGCTCAACATCGAGGACGAAGGATAGGAATCCCATGGCAAAAAAGGAAGATCACGCCCCTGAAAAATCCGGAGGCCCACAACAAGGTGCCAGTGGGGGCACCCGGCCCGACTATCTGCAGCACGGAATCCGTGGAGCCGGAGGCACCCCATGGACAGGGGAACTTCCGAAGCCTCCAAAAGGCCCGAGTCCCACAAAGCCGCCCCAGAAATGAAAGCGGGGGCGGGGCGCGTTCCCTTTCAAGTTCGGGCCTCTGGGGCCACGGTTAAGCGATGTGCCAATGCCTCAAGATCACTGCGTTGGGCTTGCGGGAGAGCCTAGAACGGGAGCACTGGCAGGTCTGGAAGTTCGTTTCCTTCGGAAAGCAGAGTCCTGCGCGCATATTGCTCAAGCGCTAAGTGAACAACGCTGGAGAGCTCCGAGGCTGTGAGCTCGTGCGCCAAGTCAGGATCGTCCCAGATGTGAGCGAGGTAGGTACCTGCGCCGGGCGCGCCATCAACCGCGTCGAGGTAGGGGCCGAAGCGCCTGGCGAACTCGACCACCCAGCGAGCCAGATCGTCGCGTTCAGCGAACTGGAGCCCGACGTTGGTGCGGTCGATCTCCTTGCGGGTCGCGTGCGAGACCTTCAGGTTCGAGGTCCGGAGCGGGACGCCGGGCGCTCGCCGACCGAACATGATGCCTTCGTCACGATCGGCGCGAGGATTGAGCAATAGTTCGCGGATTTCGACTAGTTGGCGCTCGACAGGATTTTCGGATGTGGCCGATGCGCGTAGTTCTGCGGCACGGCTGACGAGCGTGGGCTGGCTTCCGCGTTCGGTTGCGATGCGAGCGGCCTCGCCGAGCACGATCTTCGCACCATCGGCCTTGTCCACCGCGATTCCGTAGGGGAAGGCACGGACGTCCTTGACGTCGAAACGGGGCTTGTGGCCCTCCTCGATGATGTGGATGACGGGCTTAGCGAAAGCATGAGCGATCGCAAGCTCGTAGTAAACGTTGGGGTTGGCGTCACTCAGGTCGGCAATGATGAGGTCGGCGTCCACAATGGCGTTGACGATCGCGGGTGTGATCTCACCAGGGTCTGCCATACGGTCAGCACGGCCGATTTCGTCAACGAACCGAGGGACTAGGACTGGCTTGAGGATGTGAGTGAGCACTACGTCACTGCGATGACGCTCCGGCGAGAGCTCATCGCCGATGGGCGTGATGAAGAAAGCCCTTCGTTGCTTGGTTGGCGTCTTGTCGACCATGCGCACTCCCCCGCTGGATTTCACCCGTGGAGGCAACTTACCAGGCGGGGTGGGCCGCGGCCATTGTGAGGACCCGGCTTCCAGCTAAAGCTCGAGTGAGTGGTTCAACTGCTCTGGGCGGACGCCGCCGGTGATCGCGCCCAAGGACATCGTCGCCGGGTGCTTCAGGGTGCAACCCCAGGACTGGAGCACTGCGAGGTAGCAGGTATGGACAGGCACTGCGTTTCGCCAAAGAGTCTTGTCGATACTCTTTTTCATGGTGGTCACCAGCGCGCGAATGAAGGCTACTGCCGCCATCCTGTTGGTCAGCGCGTTGGGATCGAGCGCGCCGTCTCGTTCCTGCGCCCACAAGTCGCAAAGACCTCAGTCTCCCTGCAGAGGAGGCGGAGAACCTCGCGATCAAGAGATTCAGGAGCGATACGCAGACGATGGCGGCCAAGTTCAACGGGTTGCATGGTGAAGAGTCACAAAGCACTGAGTGACCGCGTGTGAGCGCGGCGGGTCGACGGTGCGGCGGGCCACAGCCTTACTCGCGAGGCACCCCTTCCCCCACCACCGGAATCCCGTACTCCCGGGCCTTCCGCGCCTTGCCCGATCCGCTCCCAGGGTCCTGAGCAATCACCGCCACCACACCGCGTTTCACCGAGGGCCACACCACCAGCCCCCGCGCCACTGCCACCGCAGTCAGCTCCCGCTTGCGCGCCTCCGACATCCCCGTGAGCACCACCAGGTCGCCCGGCTTCAGCTCCACGTCAGTGACCACATGAGACACCAGCCCCTCCGCCCTGGCCAGCAGCGCCTCGACCTCCAGGTCCCGCAAGTCCAGCAGCCCCGCCAGCTGGATCACGAGCGCCCGCTCCTCGCGCGTGAGTTGGTCGTCCGCGCACACCGCGTCCACCACGCCCAGCATGTAGTGCCGGTTCAGCCGGGCCACGTCGTCGGCCGCCAAACCCAAAGCACCGGCCATCCCATCCAGCGCGCGCCGCTCAGGCCCCGAGATCCTGCGGTCAAGCAGCACCCGATCTAACAGGTCCAGATACTCGTCGGCGCCCTCAAGGCCCTCGACCCGCTCAAACGATCCCGCCACCCGGTCCATCAGGTCGCTGCCGGGCGCGGTCAGCTCGCGCGCGAACCCGCGCCACACCGGCGCCGTCCCCAGCCGCGGCGGGGCCGGCCACGCCATCGCCTCGCCGAACGCCAGCCACTCGTCCCACACCCGCCGCTCGCCCGACGCGCGCATATACGCGGCCAGCAGCGCGGCCGTGGCCTCGGCGTCGGCCAGCGCGGCGTGGGCGTCGGTCAGCGGCACCCCAAAGTGCGCGCAACAATCCCCCAGCTTCGCGGGCGCCCCAAACTGCCCCGCCAGGCGCATCGTGCAGAGCGTCATGTCGCGGGTGAGGGCGAGCGGCCACCCGGCCCGCGCGTATTCGGCGGCAAGGAACGACGCGTCAAAGGCACTGTTATGAGCCACGACGACGCGCCCCGCCAGCATGTCCGTGAGGTCGCCCACCACGTCGGCGAACACGGGCGCCATCCGGGCATCGGTCGCATCGATGCGGTGAATGTGCTGAGCGCCCAGGTCTCTTTGGGGGTTGACCAGGGTGGTCCAGGAGTCCTCGCGGCGGCCGTCGGGGGCCACGAGCACCACGCCGATCTCGCACACGCGGTCGTTCGCGTTGTAGGCGAAGCCCGTGGTCTCCAGGTCGATGACTGCGAAGCCGCTCATGTGGGTCCCCTCCCTCAACTGTCTCGAGGGTAGCGCGGGGCCTGCCGTGTCCACAGAGCGCCCGCCGTTCATGTCAGTGCGTCAATGCACCATTGAAGTGCCACACCGTTGTGGCAAATCGACAAGGAGT
>Ga0209100_1001550_pt1 | contig 15497 bp, 13 predicted proteins | sample lystaG_FD_185480 | JGI IMG/M metagenome (GOLD analysis project Ga0209100, IMG submission 185480) | Glacier valley bacterial and archeal communities from Borup Fiord, Nunavut, Canada, to study Microbial Dark Matter (Phase II) -... | ecosystem: Environmental > Aquatic > Freshwater > Ice > Glacier ...
CCACAAAACAAGGAATACTACAATTCCTAAAATGAGATAATCTATAATGTCGTAGATGTCCATATTACATTACCGGTAACGTTCCGCAGCTACACGCAGGGCGGGATTTTAACTACCGAACTTCCTGCAAAGAGCAGCATTTCAAATATCTACTTCACTGTCAACGTAGCACCGAAACCCGGCTTGCGGGTAGCTTGCTGTTATAGCTAGTGTTTAGTTAATTCAAATCTATTGATTCTTTCAATTTGTAATCCTTGTCCTTATCCACATCTTGCTCTTTTTTAAGAGAGCCTTTTGAGTCATAAAATGTCCAAATACCAACTGGCTTATTTCTTGAAAAGTTTCCTTTTTGCTCTACCTGTCCATTGTCGTGATAATAAATACATGAGCCGTCTTGTAAATCATTCTTATAAGATATTGAACTTTGTAAGACTCCCTTCTCATAATAGGTTAGAAAAGCTCCTTCTTTTAGACCATTTAGGAAATTACCAACTTGTAAAGTGTCACCATTCTCAAAATAAGTAATGAACTTACCAGTCTGTTTATCTTTTTCCCAATTACCAGTTTGCTGTAAAGAACCACTTTCATAAAAAGTCATACTCAGTCCATTTTTTAGACCATTTGACCAATTAAATGATTCCGTTGTTTTTCCATTCTCATAATATGTGAAGGACTCACCATTTAAATGTCCATTCTCCCAATTTGAAAGCTCATATCGAATTCCTTTGTTTGTGAAAAACTCAGCAACACCGTTTTGTAAGTCATTTTTAAAGTGAATTTGTGATTTCAAAGAACCATCTTCATAATAAAAGCACCATTTACCTTCTTGTTTGTCCTTTACCCACGTACCTTGTTCTTTTTTATTTCCATTTTCATAGTATGAAATTAATTCTCCATGTTTCTTACCATTCTTTAAGTATACTTCACTCTTTAATGCGCCACTAGGATAATTAGTCGTGATTTTTTGTCCACATGCGGACAAAAAAGTGGAAATCATTATCACACCTATTACTATTAAATATTTTCTCATATTCAGTTTTTGATTAAATTCTCATGTTTCGTAGGTCCTTTAACATTAGCTATAACGTTGATGGTATGGTGTCGTGCGGGATTACGAAGGGATAAACTATCAAGTTACTACTGACCTTTTTTACGAGCCACAAACCTTCGAAAACCTCTGAAACCCGCATGCACTATACCATGTGTTAGCGGTTCGGTGTTTATTTATCTACTTTAAAATCATATTTAAGTTTGTAATAATTTTTCGTTCCTGCCCACCAGACAATGTGCTTTAGTTCTTTATAAACTCCTATACCCTGTGATTGCCATTTATCTGCCAACATAACTTCAAATCTATATTCAAATGGTACGAGTTTTTTAGTTAATCCAAATGAACCAACTGTGGCATATTTTATTGAGTCAGGATACAATGGTGGAGAATCAACGAACATATAATCAAGAATTCCAATTTTTGTAAAAAGTGTCGAATCATTTCTTCTGTAAGACAAAGTTCCCCATAAATAGCCTGGTAAATGTTCTCCATATAATGTGTCCTTTGAATTGTTTTTAATTTTAAAGAATGGACCTTTATAGTATTCATCTCCTAAATTTTCATTGTCAAGCGCAATGTCAATTGAGTTTGGAGCATTATAGTATTTATTAAGTCGAATATAACCGTTTATTACTTTTTCTCCTTTGATAAAAATATCTCCTTTTTTTATAAGTCTCTCCCTATAATCAAATCCAATTGAAATATCTGTGATTATTTCAGTTCCACTCATATCAAAGTCATAGTCAATAGAATCTTTACCATGATTTTCCGTTGCATAAGAGACTGAAAGGGTATAATTTCCTTTTGACTTAAAATAGTTCTTTTCTGAAAAAACAAAGTTACTTAACGTGTCTACAAACAAGTTAAATATTTCTTTATTCGGGGTTTTCAATATAATCTTTGCCTTAATGGGACTTATTGCCTTTTCTTTGCATTTATATGAAAAATTTAAATCATTTTGCCCATAAAGAGTCATTCCCATTAATAATAAAAGGATTGATATAATATATTTAGCTATTTTCTGAATGTGTGTCATTTTTGTCTTTTTACACTGACCGCTAACTTGTATATACCCCTGACAAAATCAGGCCTAGCATCCCAATTTGGGTGTATAGGCCTGACAAGGGTCAGACTTATCTTGTAAAAATAATGTTTATACTTTACAAATCATCGAAAGGCGACTTTATTTTTTGTAAACTTTTTTCTGTGACGTGTGTGTAAATCTCGGTCGTTTTTGAACTCTTGTGACCTAATAATTCCTGTATATATCTTAAATCTGTTCCCGATTCCAAAAGATGGGTGGCGTACGAATGTCTCAACCAATGCAATGTAACTGGTTTCGATATTTTTGCTTTTTCAAGTGCTTGTTTTAGTATGCTTTGAATGCTTTTATCACTATACTGTTCTCCTGCATTTTGTCCCTCAAAAAGCCATAATTTAGGCCTGTACATTTTGTAGTATTCCCTAAGCATCGTAATCACCTTATCCGAAATTGGGACAACCCGGTCTTTCTTCCCTTTCGCATTCAAAATTAAAAGTAAATGTCTCTTTGAATCAACATTTTCAGGTTTCAGGTTAAGCAGCTCTCCGCGCCTCAAACCGCAGGCATAAATCAGGCTAAGCATGGTGCGGTGTTTCTGGTTTACCAGCGCTTGCAGTATCGCTGCAACCTCTTCTTTGCTTAGCACGTTTGGTAGTTTATGTTCGCGCCGTGGCCGTTCCAATTGTTCCGTTATTAATACGGATCCACGAATGTTTTTGAAAAATAGTTTTGACGCATTTACCCCGTAGGATTAAAAAAAATTCTCAATCGACTTCTAATGTAAATTTTTCCATTACCTGATTTAAGGTATTTCTCCCTTCGTGTTGCATCTTGTTGATTTATACATCCTTCAAAATAGATCAACCTTAAAGGTCTTCTTTGTTTGGTAGATGGCACATTTCCCTCATTATGGGCTTCTATCCTTTTTTTTAAATCAGAAGTATAACCGGTATAGTACTGATTATCTCTTTCGCTTAAGAGTACATAAGTATAATAGTACATGGTGCTATTTTTTTAATCCAACGGGGTGAACTTGATTCTGGTACGAAAAACTCAATTTTCTAGGAATCATATATTGATATACAAAACGTTGCATATCTTCGTTCGTCGCTTCGGCGCTTGTTTTGGGCTTGATAAACCGCAGAAAAACAGTGATTGCCATTATGTATGTTTTTACGGTCGATTCGCTGTATCTCTTGTGTTCCATCCATTGTTTGAACCGTTCGATCTCTTGCAAACTTTCGGAATCGATTTTGGGTAGATCGGTGACAACTATAGTTGATGCAAAATGGGGGATTGCTTTTGGCTGCTCCGGAATGCGTGTTTCTATCCGGGTAATCCTTGTGTTAAAGTAATTCTTAATCAGTTCAAGATTTTTGCCATAGTTCGGAACCACCCATTTGAAATGTGCATTGTCCCATCTCACATATTGAAAGGTTCGAATAAATTGGATATCCGTTTCATTTTTAGGCATTTTTAGGACTATGCTTTTGCCTGAAAGCTCAATTGCAATTTCATTTTTATCGGTAAATGATTGCCTTGCAGGTATTGGTACCACCTTTTCGATAATTTCAGTTTTGGGTGTCGATTTAGCATCCGATATTGCCTCATCATTGTAAAGTTGCGGTATCTCTATATCAGGAAAAAGACGAATGAGTTGATTGTAAGTATCTTTTCCGGAAGGTATATGCCATGCTCCAAGCGTTCGACTCCACCTGGCATCGGGTATTTGCCTGATCTTCGATACTATTTCCTGGTTAAACGGGAATTCGATTTTAATCCGTTCTTCATTCTTATGAACTATCTTACTTATCTTCATATTCGTTCATTTTGATCGTCAATAAACTAACCTACCAAAGTTAACAACTTTTAAATTGTACCTGTGGTTTAGAACAGAAAAACCCCACCAGTTTACGGACAAACTGGTGGGGTTTAAAATCGAGATGAGGATGTAGTAACTATTCTGCCGCGGCAGCAAATTAATCCAGCGTAACTGCTAGCATTCAGTCATTCCAGGGTTTATTTATTAACATGAACTGTTATTTAGTCTGATACTCCTGCAGGATTGCCTCCTGAGTTTTTCCATTGAAAGGCGTGAGGCCATTTGGATGTTGTTGCCGAAACTTCGGTATGGCAGGTATGACAAGCAATTTTTGTCTCTGGCGAAGTGCCGGCATGTTTTTCGGCAAAGTCTTGAATCGTTGCATCGCCACCTCGGGAACTTTTGTGGCAGATACCACAACTGCCAATCGATTTTACCGGGCGTGTCGAACCCTGGTATTGCAATTCCTGGTAGTTATCCTTCACATTCAGCGAAGGAACCATTGCATGTGGACTTCCATGACAGGCAGAGCAGAACAGGTTACCATGCCCGTGTCCATTTTTATAAAGAGTAGTACCGATATCAATACCCGCTACCCCTTTATGACAGCTTACGCATGTTGGTTCGCCGACCCATGGTATTCTACCGGCAGCAATTGTAGAAGCTACATTGGCCATGCTGCCATGACAGGCTGTACAATTGCCATTGGCGGAAGTATGACGTGCACTTCGGCTGCATTTGGTGGTTGCACCCGGGTGACAGTCGTAACACGAAGCACCTTTGGTTGCATGGTAGCCATGTATTGCTTGCGACAGGTATTTACCCGAACTGCCTGGCGAAGTCGATCCAAGTGCAGGTGAACCATGACAACTTGCGCAAAGTACCGGTTTACTGGTCATCAGCTTTGTCTTGTGCGCCTTGTCGTGTTTGGTCAGGATGTCGTCGAAGGCATTTGCGCCGTGACATTTGGCACAATTGATCTCATCAGAGGTTGGTATCACTGTTTTTGTGGTAGCCACAATCTTACCGGTGGCATCTTTTACAGTGATGGTGGCTTGCTGATAAGGATCTTTTACACCCGAGTCATAAACTGGTACCACAGGAATCCCTTCTGCGCTAAAAAAACCTGTTTCGGCTTTCATTGTTCCCGACAGACCATTCCCGGTCAATCCGATATTCGGTGCCAGCGTTGCGCCGAATAGATTCTTCGCATAGGTCCAGAACTGACCGTAGTTTTGTTTTCCAACCGAATAGGTGTTATTGTCGATTGAATAAGAAACTGATAACCCAGTTGTTACTACTGTCGGTACTTTACCTCTTTTAACGACCTGCACTTTCAGATTGTTGTATGGGGGGAGAATCACCATCTTGTCGTAAGTGGGATTCAGGCAGTGCATTCCAAGGTCATTCCATGCAAAAACAACGTATGTGCTGGTTCCTCCGAAAACAACGCTGTTGATTTTTGCGGCTTTTTCAGTGGGAATATCTGATAGTCCCGTCTGATCTTCGACTGTTTGTTTTGTACATCCTGAGGTAATCAATGCAACAAGCAGCGCCACTTTCAATCCAAAAATTAATCTTTTCATCTGCTCAATTTTTTCGTGTAATTCTTTTTTATTGCCTGAATGTTATTAACATCATGCAATTCTGAGCGAAATATACTTCATATCTTTTCGTTTCAAACTTATTCTAAGTTAGCGATCTGATTGCTTATGATGGTGCTTATAATAAGAACGTATGCACAAATCTATATATGTGCTTATATTTAAGATAAATACATTTACATTTAGAATATAATTGTTTCTATTTGGTAATTTAGTTTAGAATTAGATTAAATATCTATTAGCAATTTGAAGATAATTTTACTGATTTTTAGCCTTATTGAAGGCGCTTTTTCAGAATTATTTCCTGTGGGCGAACATCTGCCATTATTTTATTCTTGCGATATTTTAATTTTAAGTAGCGCTTGCCAGGTTGAATGCATCGATTTGGCCACTTTCAATCGGTTTGTTTAGAATCACACCTTCATCAATTTATTATATCTTTGAACATCATCCTAAATTTGTTGTTAATTGCAGGGTTGAGACCTTTAAAATGTTGCATGATCTTATGAAGAAAGCGTTCAGGATTATTTTTTACTTTGTCCTTCCGGCTCTTATTGCGTTGGTTATTATCGCATTAATTGCTTTGCCTCCTATTGCAAAGAACTATATCAACAAACATGGGAAAGAATATACGGGTAGGAAATTATCCGTGGAGCAGATCAGGATCAATTTCTTTACTTCTACTTTTCATGTGATCGGTTTCAAAATGTTTGAAGCCAATGAGCAGGCCACTTTCGTCGCTTTCGATTCATTAACGGTCGATATCAACCCGCTTCGTTTGTTTTCATCTGAATTGGACATTGAGAAATTTCGCATTGTCAAACCAGAAGTGATCATCACGCAGCAGGATAGCGTCTTTAATTTCGACGATATCATTGCGTTCATCAATTCAAAACCGAAGACAGATACTGTGAGCAAGCCTTCGGGCCCGTTTAAATATGTGGTGAAAAATATTTCACTGGCAGCGGGGAAGCTTACCTATAACGATAAGGGAATAGATTATACGAATATCATGAGCAACCTGGGGTTTGCGGTCCCTTACATCAGTTACAGCCGCGAGGAGATCAGCGAGGCCGGACTTAAATTCTATTTCGAGAATGGCGGTTTCCTGCAGGCAATGGCCGGATATCATCAAACAAACGGGTCGTACAACGCCGATTTAGAGGTCAGAAAATTGGATCTCGCGCCATTTCTCCCTTATCTGAAACCCTATTTCAGGTTTAAAAGCTACGAAGGAAGTGTTGATGGAAAATTTCATATCCAGGGAAATATCAATAACCTCGATTCGGTACTGATACGCGGCGATGCAAACCTGGCAGATTTCGCGGCGAAAGATCCTTCAGACCGTAAGGTGCTGGGTGCGGCAAAAGGCAATGTAACAATGGCCGATTCTTACCCGATGAAGTCTGTTTTTAATTTTGAGAAGATCATACTCACCGAACCCTATCTCTTTTTCGAGATGAAGGACTCGACGAACAACTTCCTGAATTTAATGGTTGAGGATACGGTCAGCAGCAGCGAGCCCTTCGAATATTATTACCAGATCAATCATTTTAAAATAGATGGTGGAGTAGTCGATTTCAGGGACAATTCGTATGGCGATCCGTTTGATTACCATCTCGATGAAATAGCGCTCAAAGTTGATTCAGTTTCTTCGGCCAATACATGGCTGACTGCTTATTCGACCGCGCGGCTCAATAAGAGGGGCAAACTGAAGGCTGAACTCGGAATTAATCCGTCTGATCCTTATGAACTGAAACTGAATTATGTGGTCACTAATTTTCAGCTGAGCGATCTGAATATTATTTCACGCTATTACGTGGGATTCCCGTTTTTACTTGGAAATATGTATTACGAGGGTAAGACCGTGATAACTGCCCGGCAGATTACCAGCGAGAATAAACTGATTGTCCGCAATGCCAAGCTGGGTAAAAAGAGCAAAGGGTTGATGAATATTCCGTTGAAACTGGCACTCTATTTATTAAAGGACGTTCATGGAGACATTATCCTCGACCTTCCGCTTTCGGGTGATTTAAACGATCCGAAGACAAAAGTCGGTAAGCTGGTTTGGGAAGTATTTAAAACCTTTATTGTGAAGGTGGTCTCCTCACCGTTCAGGGCTTTGTCGGGTCTGATGGGAGTCGATCCGGACGAGATCAGGGGAATTGAGTTTAACTATGCCGATACCACACTAACCGATGGTCATCTGCGCAGGGTCAGGCTGTTTACGGAACTCGCGAAGAAAAAGCCCGATATGAAAATTGAAATGGCTTATTACAACGATACCGAACTCGAGAAACAGGCGATAGCCGTCGATGAGGCCGGTAAACTTTTTAATACAGCTACCGGAGCTGATTATAGGAAGGCAAAAGATCAGTTTACCGCTTTCATTGCTAAAAAGCTTCAGACCGACACCGTGAATAGTATTAATGGAAGTGTGCTGCTGATCGGAAATCAAAAGCTCGATTCGATACAAAATAGTTTTGTGCAAAAACGGATCAGCAAGATTGAGGCTGCATTGCAGGTTGCTGACGACTCAACAAGGATCAAAGTAGTTATTCCCAACAAAGAGGCTCCTGAGAACGTGGGTAGCCGACCAGTATTTGAATTGAAATTTTCGATGGATGAATAAAATATCGCGCAAGGTTTTCCGAATGATCATTCTGGCTGTTATCGTGATTTTAACGGCCGGGTCGTTTTATTTTTATACGAATTTTAACCGGATGATCTCCAATGCAATTATGCGGAGCTTTAACGCAAATGTGATCTCCGACGTGTATGATCTGAGCTTCGATCGGTTGAATATCAATATATTCACACGAGAGGTAAAAATTCGTCATGTGGTGATTGCCCCCAAGAAAATCCCGTTGCAGCCTTATCCGTACATCAACAGCTCGTTTGTTTTGAAAACCAGCCGCATCGATCTGAATGGTGTCGATATTTACGCGTTGCTAAAACAGAACCGGCTGCAGATAAGTACCATCGGGATTGAAAAGCCGGAGATTGCTGTACAACTGAAAGGGCGGAACCATGTGCTTTTCCCGTTTAAAGCGGGCGATAAATCTTCGGAAGCAAAGATGGAGCAACTTAAAAGGTTCCTCGATTCGTATTTCTTAAAAGAGTTGGTTCTCCGCGATGCCGTGCTGTCGATGGAAGACGAACATGAAGGCAGCAGTTACAAAATCGGGGCGTTGAATCTATTTATAAGTGATATTCAGCTTCATCAGCATGCCGGTGTCGATTCACTGACGTTCCGAAAGGCCGATTTAGGGATGAGCGGTTTGTTGATTCATGCAAAAACAGGTGGGTTTAAATCGATGGAATCGAAGAACTACCAGTTGAATGTCGATTCGTTTGCAATTCAGCAGCGGCCAGATACGGTTATTTTCCAGGTAGGGAACTACACAACGCGTATTCAGGATTGGAAGCTCGTGACGGCCGACAGTACTTACCTGATTGGCGCTCAGCTGGTCGAGTTGTCTCAAAGCGAAAAGGCGGTGCACATCACCGATGCGGTGTTGAAGCCAACTGTCGGCCACGATGAATTCAATCAGCAAAACAAGTATCAGAAAGAGTTGTATTCCATCACCGTAAAAAAGGTCGATCTGTTGGACATTGCCTTTAGCCATCTCCAGTCCGATAGGGCGGTGTTTGTCGGCCAGCTTAACCTCGACAGTGCGGATGTGTTAATATACAGGGATAAAACAAAGGAGGTCGATTTGAAACGATTTCCTGAGTTTCCGGGACAGCAATTAAACAGCATTGGTATTCCGTTAACGATTAAGGAATTAAAAATAGCAGCATCGAAGCTTGAATACCAGGAGAAGAAAGTGAACGGCGATTTGGCAAGCGTTAAGCTACGCGGATTGAATGTAAATGCTCAAAATATTTCGAATCAAATGGCCGGTTCCACACTAACGGTAAAGGCCGATGGGCATATCGAAAGCAAAATCCCATTTAATTTAGCACTGGCGTTTAGTTATACAAAGCCGGAGTTTAGTTTTAAAGGCGCCATCAAACCTTTCGAACTGAAAGATTTAAATCGTGTAATCGAGGCATTTGCCCCCACAAGTGTCAAAACTGGTTTCGTCGATGCGATTAATTTTTCCGGAAATGGTTATCCGCGTGCATCATCCGGCGATATGGAATTTCTGTATCACGATCTTGGATTAATCGTTGATGTGAAGAAATTTTCGAAGCTGAAGAATAGCCTGATATCCTTTGCCGCGAACAACTATCTGAATTCCAGTAATCCCGCTTCGGCAGATAAAGCCGCCAGGCTCGTGAAATTCGATGTTGTACGCGATCGTAATAAGGGGTTTATGAACCTCGTTGTGAAGTCGATACTGGCAGGATTGCAGGAAACAATGATTCCTTCGAAAGAAAACCGCAAGCTGAACCGCGAAGCGAAGAAGGCGCTTAAAAAGGAAGAAAAAAAGTAGCCCTGCCCTTCGATCAATCCCCGCCCTTCGAGCGGTCGAAGACCCTCGAAGGGCGGGGATTGACTAATCTTCGAGGCTACCTTATCCAATCTTCGAGGGTCTGCGACCGCTCGAAGGGTAGTTGCACATTGCTCGAAGGATTCCGAAATTTCAGAAAAGTATTTTCCCTAAGATTAAAAAATAAACAAATTGAAAAGAGTGTTGTATAATTATTGTGAGATTTGCTTTAAACAGGAAATTAAAAACAAACATTATGAAGCCGAAAATTTCAGTTTTACTGGTTCTTTTCCTATTCATTGGAACCACCCTTTTTGCCCAGGAAAAAAGCAAAAAACAATTGAGGGCCGAACGTGCCATTGAAAAGCAACAGCAAACGGAGGCTTTAATTAATGCAAGAGAATTTGTTTTCGTCGGCAGAACGGCCATTCCCACGGGATTTAAAACAATGAACCTGACTTCAAATCCGAACTATGTAAAATTTCATCCCGATAGTATTGAAAGCTATATGCCTTTTTTTGGTAAAGCATACAGCAGTGTCGGTTATGGCGGTGATGGTGGTTTGAAATTTGGCGGGAAGCCCGAAGATTACACAGTTACCAAAGGGGCTAAAAACTATCAGATTAATGCGAGTGTTAAAGGGAAAAACGATAATTACAAGCTTTCTCTTTCGGTGAGTTTCGAAGGCAGCGCAACACTTTCAATCATTAGCAATAACCGGAGTTCGATTTCCTATAACGGTGAAATTTCTGCACCCGAAAAAAAGAAGTAGCTCTTCGAGCGATCGCTGCCCTTCGAGCGGTCGAAGACCCTCGAAGCGGCATAACCAACCTTCGAGGGTCTATGACCGCTCGAAGGGTCGTTGCAGACCCTCGGAGGATAGAATTAATTCGCTAACTTTACTAAAAAAAAGATGGACACGGGCGCAAGCATATTTTCAATAAATATTTACCTGACTATTTTTATCGTAATCGGAGCAGTTTCGCTCGTTGTTTATTTGATCGTTCGGCTTAACCGGTCGGAGAGGAAGAAACGGGAGATTGAAAAAAAGGTGAAGGAACTTGAAAACAAACTGGATAATATTCAGCTCGAAACGATCGAATCAAAACTCAATCCGCACCTGTTCAAGAATATCTTAAATTCGATCCAGGCACACGCCTACCAGACCTATTTTGCAATCGACAAGCTGGCGAATGTATTGGATTACATCCTTTATGACAGTCACAAGAAATATGTGACGCCAAAAGAAGAAATCGATTTTGCAATGAGTCTTATTGAGATCAATAAGATCAAGCTGAGTCCGTTGTTTGAACTGAAAGTCAAATTAAAGATTCATGAAAATGAACCTTTGTACACACAACCTGTATTGGCGCCGCTTGTGTCGATGGAGTTAATCGAAAACGCTTTTAAACATGCCGACCTTCAAAGTCCGGATGCATTTATATCGGTTACTTACAGCTTTATCGACAGTATTTTTTCGCTGACAGTGGCCAATAAAATATCCGCCAAAGAACCGATGAAGAAAGATCACAGCGGGATTGGTGAAAAATCGATGGAACAACGACTTAAAATAATTTATGGCGAGAATTACAAGCTCGACAAGTTTGTGGAAGACAACTGTTATATTGCTCATTTAAAAATCAACTTACTTGAACACAAAGCTAAAATGCTTGCTATTAGATGATGAGATGCCCAGTCTCACTTACCTGAAAATGCTCTGTGAACAAATTCCTGAACTCGAAGTGATCCGTGCATTTAATGACGCGGAACTCTTTTTAACGGAGATCCCTGCTTTGGAATTTGACCTGTGCATCATGGATATCGAAATGCCCGGTTTCAATGGATTGGAGGTTGCCAGATTACTAAATGGAAAGCCCATCATTTTCACAACCGGTTATAATCAATATGCTGCCGAAGCCTTCGATCTCGATGCCATCGACTACGTACGAAAACCAATTAAATTAGATCGGTTGCAACTGGCTGTTCAAAAGGCCGTTTTACGGACAGACAAAGGATCGGCGCCTAAAAACTATATCCAGTTAAATACGGATAAAGGAAAGATGTTGATCATTACTGACCAAATCGGCTATATCGGCACCTCCGAAACCGATAGCCGCGATAAGATCGCTTACCTGTTGGATGCTGCCACCATCGTTTTGAAGAATATTTCGATTGCGCGACTGCTTGAGATCTTCCCCTTGGGACAGTTTTGCCAGGTAAATAAGAAAGAATTAATTGCCCTCCGTTCGGTTCATTTTTTTTCGCACGATACGATTACCACAAATATCGTTCAGCCTGATGGAAAACCTGTGGTCTTATTTCTAAGCGATACCTACCGGAAAGAATTTATCCAGCTTGTAAGATTATGATTTGATTACAGATTTTTACCGGCTTATTCCATTTCTCCTCCTTTTCACCAGGCATCAATTACTTTATTCCGGAAAAACAACCATTTTTGCGGAATAACGAATTTGATAGTTAAGTTATGAGAAAACTCAAACATATATTTGTCATCTATTTTCTGATCATCGGTTTTTTCTCGGTAATGATTTATTGGATTGTTAAGGCGGGTAAATTATTGGAAGCTGGAAGAGCTGTTGGAATTAAGGCAAGTGAAGAAAGTCATTGGACAGCTTTTTTAAATACCATCTCCCAGAATTTCACGCATCCTTTAGCGCTTTTGCTTGCCCAGATTATCACCATTATCCTTGCGGCCCGCCTGTTAGGTTGGTTATTTAAAAAAATAGGACAGCCAACAGTTATCGGGGAGATTATGGCAGGTATTATTTTAGGGCCTTCGTTTGTAGGTATGTATTTCCCCGGGTTTTCGGCGGCGATATTCCCTGTTCAATCATTAGGCAATCTTCAGTTTCTGAGCCAGATTGGTTTGATCCTGTTTATGTTTATGGTAGGCATGGAGCTGGATATGAAAACACTCAAAAGTAAAGCGCAGGACGCAGTCGTAATCAGTCATGCAAGTATTATTATCCCGTTTACATTGGGAATGGGCTTGGCCTATTTTATTTACACCTTCTTTGCTCCTGCGGGAATACAATTTTTATCGTTTGCACTTTTCCTGGGGATTGCCATGAGCATTACCGCGTTCCCGGTACTTGCCCGAATTGTTCAGGAACGTGGAATTCATAAAACAAGGCTTGGAGCGATTGTGATTACCTGTGCCGCAGTCGACGATATTACGGCATGGTGCATACTAGCAGCGGTCATCGCGATTGTAAAAGCGGGATCTTTTGGCAGTTCTATTTATGTCATATTAATGGCAGTTGGCTATGTCTTCATGATGTTTTACGTTGTGAAACCTTTCCTTAAGCGCGTTGGTGATTTGTACCCTTCGCGCGAAAACATGAGCAAACCCATTGTTGCCATTTTCTTTTTAACCTTAATCATGTCGTCGTATGCGACCGAAATGATTGGCATCCATGCTTTATTTGGCGCTTTTATGGCCGGCACCATCATGCCCGACAACATGAAATTCAGAAATATTTTAATCGAAAAGATTGAAGACGTAGCGCTCGTTTTATTGCTCCCTTTATTCTTTGTATATACAGGACTCAGAACCGAGATCGGGCTTTTAAATGACCCGTTTTTATGGAAGATTACAGGCCTGATCATCCTTGTGGCGGTGACCGGGAAATTTATTGGCAGCGCATTGGCCGCAAAGTTTGTCGGGCAAAACTGGCGCGATAGTTTGTCTATTGGCGCTTTGATGAATACACGGGGATTGATGGAATTGGTTGTTCTGAATATTGGCTACGATCTGGGCGTATTGAATCCGCAGATTTTTACAATGATGGTCATTATGGCGCTCGTCACTACCTTTATGACGGGTCCTGCACTCGATTTGATCAACCGGTTTTTCAGGAAGGAACCCAATCTTGCTTTTAACGAAATCAGTCAGATCAGTAAATACAAAGTATTAATATCGTTCGCGAATCCAGAAAAGGGAAAGGTATTACTCCGGCTGGCCAATAACCTGGTGAAGAAGATGAACAGCAATGCGGCAGTAACCGTGATGCACCTCTCGCCCAATAACGAATTGAACCAGGTAAATATAGATGAATACGAGCACGAAAGCTTTGCCCCGGTAATCGAAGAGTCAAAAATATTGAACCAGAAAATCACCACGTTATTTAAAGTCTCCAACGATATCATGGCTGAAATCCCCGATGTGGCAAACAAAGGCGACTACGATTTATTGCTCGTGGGTCTTGGACAATCGATCTTTGAAGGAAGTCTGTTAGGACGAATTTTAGGGTTTACAACCAGGTTTATTGACCCCGACAGGCTGATCAATACGGTTACCGGAAAAGAGAAATTGTTTGAACGGTCGCATTTTGAAGAGAGTACCCGAATGATACTCGCCAAAAGTGAAGTGCCGGTTGGCATCTTACTCGACAAAAATTTGTTAAAGACCGACAAGATCTTTATCCCGATACTTGATCGCAAGGACGCATACCTGATTAAATATGCACAAAAGCTGATCTCCAATTCGGGTGCACAGGTCACCATCCTCGATGCAAACGGGCAGGTGAAGGATTCTGAAATGAAGGAATTGATACGGGAGATTGAGCAAAACGCGCCCAATCACATTTATCTTGTGAACCAGAATGCAGTTGTGAAAGAACTACTTCAACAGCAGGATCTGATGATCATTGGTCTCGAAAGCTGGAAGAACCTCGTCGAAAAGCAAACAGCCTGGCTGACGAATACACCTTCGGTATTAATCATTTCGGAGAACCATATTCACAGTAAGGCTTTAAACGGATAAAATATCGAATGAAATTTCAGGTTTATACAAGTTATTTTGCAGGAAAAAAGTCATAAGCCGAGGATCTTGGAGGCTCTCAGTGAAAAACGTTGTTATGCCTGTTTTTAAACCTTGCTTATCCCTGAATTAACATTTCAGTTAATCACATCAACACATTTGTAAAAACGACGTGTGTATGCCTTGGATCCTAAATCGCTGATGGTAACCCCCTTTGATTTGCCGGAAGATGAATGTATAAATTTGGAGTTCATTCCATCCGCTTCGCAAATAATACCCACATGTCCAATACGAGACTTATCTCTAAAACCGTAAAAAACGATTACATCACCTACTTTAAATTCTGCTGGTTTAAGCGCTTTCCCGACTGCGTCATAAGATTTGGAACTCCTGGGCAGATTTATTTTGTAATTACTAAACACGTATTTTACGAAACCGGAGCAATCAAACCCTTTTTTAGGGCTACTGCTTGCAAAATGATAAGGAGTGCCCAGCAATTTTTTTGCAAACCGGATGAGGTCGGCTCTTTTAATGCCTGCAAAAGTGCTGGTCGTTTCATCCGATTCCGAATTCGGTGCTTTGCTTTTGGATTGCGATGAAAAGGAGATCAGCAATAATAAAACAATAATAGAAATCTTAATTCTCATTGTAATTCAGTTATTTACTAAGTTAATCGCCTGTTGAAACAAGCGTTGCTTTAAATAAAAATTACCTGTTGTAATTCAAATTTGCAATTATTTCCGGTGACAAAGTAGG
>Ga0209100_1001551_pt1 | contig 15496 bp, 15 predicted proteins | sample lystaG_FD_185480 | JGI IMG/M metagenome (GOLD analysis project Ga0209100, IMG submission 185480) | Glacier valley bacterial and archeal communities from Borup Fiord, Nunavut, Canada, to study Microbial Dark Matter (Phase II) -... | ecosystem: Environmental > Aquatic > Freshwater > Ice > Glacier ...
CAGTTTCCCGGCTTATGCCTGTAATCGCGATGACAATCGAAAGACTCAGAATAATGGAAAAAATTCGATTCAAACGTGTTCTTTGCATAACTTCCCCCTGCATTCCCGGCAATATATCTGCATATTGATCGTTGGTTATATCTTTTTGAGAATACTCTAATCAATATATTTTGTATATATTTATTTTTTATTATCTATTATTCGTTCATTATATGGACAGCACAAAGCAAATGTAAAAAGGCCGCTGCTCCGGTGATTTTTCAATCACGTAAGCAGCAGCCTCCCAAATAGCAGAAAGAACAAGAATCTCAAGATCATGTGTCACAAGAAAACACGGAGACCAATAATCATAGTATTGCAATTTGGAGAACCAAGAACGCATGCGTAGAGTAACCCTGTCTCGTTCGAGTAGATTCCGCAGGATTGCGCAGGCAATCCGAGGACTTGCTCGAACGAGAACGAGACAGGGTTACTTCGCTACTGTTGTTTCTTCTCCAAAATACACATTTACCTTATCCGAATTCTCATCCACATCAACATTAAGTCCCGGCATGCTGACTTTGACATCGTCTCCGTCGACATGTACCTGGAGAAAGGGCAGATTCACATCTACTTTTTCGGTGTCGTCATAATACTCGCTGCCGTCATAATACTCGCTGTCTTTATAATCGTGTATGACAAGCCAGCCGTCTTCTGTATCCCAATCGAAATTTGGATCTTCTATTGTCGTCTGTGCTAAGTTGACTCCTTTGCCCGTAAGTATAACGGCGGCTGCGATGAAGCAGGATATGGAGATGATGGTGCACAGTACGCCGGTGATGAGCAGTACAATGGTTGATTTTTTCATTTAGATGCATCCTCTCTTTTATATGATATCAGAACCCTTCGTTGTAGACTTTTTTGTTCCACTTGATGTACGATCTGGTTCCGATGACGGTCCATTTGCATAGAAAGAAGTTCAGGATTCCGGTAGCTATTCCCAGGAGGATCGCCCCGACGCCGCAAAGGGCCAGCAGTGTAATCCAGTCTCCGGCTTGTCCGACCATGGCGATAAATGCGCCAATACCGCCGATGACCAGGGAGATTGTCACTCCCCAGAAGGACACGAGCGTGCTGACGATGGTAATCGCCACCCACCAGGTCACAAGTATATTCAGGAAAATGACAAAGAGCCTTGCTCCTGTAAGATCCTTCTCCTTCGGGGCAACAGATGCTGCGGCAACGGATGCTGTCCCGGCCGGCTGACCGGCATAAAGAGCGGCGCCTGATATACCGGCAGCAGTGGCTGCGGATGCGGCAGCGGTCGTTCCGTTCGTATTCGCGGCTGTTCCAGATGTTGCTGCTGTCGCGGCTGCATGAAACGCCGATTCACTCATGGTGTGTCCGATATTGGCCAGGTCTTCATCAAAATATGTGGCTGCGACGACTGAAGGATCTCCTAGTTCGGCGGAAATTTCATGCTCTGTTTTGCCTTGTGAGAGACCGATCGAGAAATGTTCTTCAAAATCTCCGCAGATGTCAGCGATGTCGGATGCGGGAAGTGACAGTAATGCGCTTTTGAGAGCTTTTATATAATCTTCTCTAGTCACTTTACATCACCTCCTACTATCTGATTGACGCTTCTGGAAAATGTCAGCCACTCTTGCTGCAGGCTGATCAGTGTCTTCTTGCCAAGTCCTGTAAGTTTGTAATACTTCCTGGGCGGCCCGCTCTGTGATTCCTGTAAATAGGTCGTTACCATGCCGTCTGTTGCAAGCTTTCTGAGTATTGGATATACAGTCCCGTCTGAGATCTGGATGATTTCCGACAGGGTGTTGGCTAATTCATATCCGTACTGATCGCTTTCTTTGAGCATGGAAAGAACGCAAAGATCAAGTACGCCTTTTTTGAATTGAACATTCATCGCTATTCCTCCTCCGTATTGTTTATTCTACAGTAGTGATCTTATGACAGTACCGTTCTTAAGTCAATAGCAAATTGCATGTTTTTCTGCAAATATTTAAATCAGCAGCAAAAAAAGTTGATTTTTGTTCATGATTGTTATAATATCCGTATAATAGATGCAAAAACAGATTATTTTTCGGGAGGAAATATATGGTTAGTATTCTTACAATCGCCGCCCTTTGTTTCTCTCTGATTGGCTGCTTTGTCGTCCCTATCGTCCTGTGTATTGTCTTTATGCGAAAGACCAGGCCGGGCGCGCTGCCGCTTATCCTGGGAATTGCTGTCTTTATTATATTTGTGCTTATTCTCGAACAGCTGATGCACTATGCAGTGCTTTTTGGCATTCCCTTTACCCGCGATCTTATCGGAGGGAATACCTGGCTCTACGCCACTTACGGCGCGCTGGCCGCCGGTATTTTTGAAGAGGCCGGACGTTTTCTGGCGTTCTCGCTTTTCCTCAAAAAGAAGCGCGAATGGAAGCACGGTATTACTTACGGGATCGGACACGGCGGCATCGAAGCCATTCTGATTGCCTTCCCGTCGGTTCTGAACAGCCTGATCTATTCTGTACTTATTAACAGCGGTGGGTTTGACGCGCTTAAAAACAGTACGCCGACGGCAACCGCCAGTCTTCTCGAGCAGGCGCGGCAATCCCTTCTGAACGAACCTTCCTGGTTATTCGCCTTATCAGGCGTCGAGCGGATGTGCGCCCTGATCTTCCAGATTGCCCTTTCCGTCCTTGTACTTTACGCTGTATATTCGAAGAAGTATCTCTTTGTAGGTCTTGCTGTACTTCTCCACGCGGGAATTGATTTCCCGGCCGCCCTTTATCAGCGCGGAGTCCTTCCGATCTGGTCTGTTGAACTGTTCTGCGTTCTTCTGACCATCCCTTCGCTTATCTTTATCTTCAAGTCCAGAAAGCTTTTCGCTGGTGCGGCAAACGAACAAAGCCCTGCGGATATTACTTCGCAGAGCCTTGTGTGATTGTAATATAGTGCAAGAAAATCAGAAGCACGAAATATTTATATTACACTGAGGCATTATACTTTTCCTCAATGCGATTTCGTGCTTCTCCTAATGAAACTGTAGGCTCATCAGACAGTCTTACGCCCTCTGCAGTCATTATTTTTAAACGTAATTTCAAAATTTGCTCCCTTTTTTCAAAAGCCTCTATGCTCATAACAACTATGTCTCCCTCACTATTTTTCGTTATATAAATAGGTCCATCTACCTCATGAGCAAGTGCGGTGATTAATCTTTTTACCACACTTCACCTAACACCTTCTCAATAAATACTCTTGCAATATCAGGATCAAATTGTGTGCCGGAAAATCTCCTGATCTCCTTAGCCGCATCTTCTTTGCATAGAGTTGCTCTATAAGTGCGCTCGCTTGTCATTGCGTCAAAAGAATCTGCAATAGCAATTATCCTGGATGCAAACGGTATCGCATCCCCCGTAAGTCCTTTGGGATAACCTTTTCCGTCCCATCTTTCATGATGACCTAAGGCAGAAGCTGCTACTTCTGAAAATTCATTGACGGAACTCAAAATCCGATAGCCTACCTCGGGGTGTCTCTTTATTTCGTTCCATTCCTCTGTATTCAATTTCCCGTTGCTGTTTAGTACGTTTTCGTCTATTCCAATTTTACCGATATCGTGAATGAGACCGGTTAATTTTATCCTTCTAATTTCCGAAGTGCTGAGATCTAATTTTTGAGCGATAGACTCGCAAATTTCACTGACTCGTTTGGAATGTAATTCTTCTCTTTGATTTTTTTCGTAAAGCGTACCCATAATGAGGTCGATCACCTTGCTTTTAACACTTGTGCTCTCATAAAGTTTATACTTGTACATATGATCTTCAGCTATTTTGTAGATATCATCTATATTTTGATCTGCCGTCTTTTTTGTCTCATAGCCAAAAGAAATAGAAACAGAAAGAGACATTATCTTGCTCTTTGAAGCAAATGTATTGATACGGTCTATAATTCTTTCGGCTTCCTGCTCGTCCGTTTTGGGAAGTATGATTACAAATTCATCTCCCCCCACCCTTGCAATAATATCATCCGCCCTGCAGCCCTCTGTTATTATTTCTGCAACTTTTTTGAGAAGTTGATCCCCCATTGAGTGCCCAAAGGAATCATTGATCAATTTCAGACCATTCAAATCTCCCATGACAATTGTCAGCGGATAATTTCTATTCGTGTCAAGTCTTCTGAGTTCTTCCTCATAAAATCTGCGGTTATACAAACCGGTAAGCTGATCATGATAATTGGAATACTTGATTTCTTCTTCCCTCTTAACACGATCCGTAATATCTGATACAAGCACGGCAAATTGATTTTGTTTCGGCGAATATGAATAGGTAGAATAGTATTTTCCAGTCGATTCAAAATAATTCTCATAATATGCGGGTTCCCGTGTCAGCGCTACTTTACCGAATATATCGATCCAATATTGTTCTACTTTAGGCATGACTTCTTTAATTTGTTTTCCGATACACATCTCACGTGTGAGACCCACTAATTTGGTATAACTATCATTTATTTCGAGAAACACATAGTCAACCGGCTTCCCGGCCGGGTCCAGAATGATTTCGTGAAGAGCCAGGCCCTGTTCCATGAACATAACCAGATTTTTAAATTTCTCTTCGCTCTCTGCCAGCGCTTTTTCTGTTACTACGCGTGATGTAATGTCCCGCGCAAATGCAGTTGCTCCAATTATTTTATTGTTTTCAATTATGATGGGATTATAGAATGTCTCATAATAATTTTTTGATATTTCTCCAAACTCTTCAATTGTTGCATGAGCGGTTCCATTCAATGCGAGATCATAATTCTTTTTAGCTCTTATCACATCTTCTTCAGAGGTTATTTGTTCAAGGAGGTTCATACCCATTTCAATCTGTGTATTGTATGCATGTTTCATAACAGCTCTGTGCGCTTCGTTAAAAAATAAATACTGGTAGTTTTTATCTATTGAAAGTATGATCATATCCTTTGGACTTTCAAGGCTTGCCTTGAGCAGTATTTGATATTTTGTAAGTTCATTTGCTATTTTTTCGGTCTCTTCGCTTTTTTGTGTAACCTCTTCCATAAGATTTTTGAGATTACTCATGTCGTTTATTATGATTCTGCAGACAGGTGATTCGCCGTTCATTACCACGGTTGCTCTCATATGTCCCCAGAAAATCGTGCCGTCTTTATTTAACATACGAAGTTCACATTCCTGTGGATTTCCGGTCTCAATCAGATCTTTTCTATGATTATAATATCTATCCTGATCCTCTTTATATATATATTTAGACAATCTTTGTTTGATCAGCCCAGCCCTCGTAACCCCAAACATTGCTGCTGCAGTCAAGTTTGATTCCAATATAAGGCCTGTTTCGGAGACGATCAAATAGCTCGCCGGTGCTAACTCAAACATGTCGAAGTATCGGGCCCTGACCGACTCGAGTTCCACTTGAATCCTTATTAGTTCTTCATTTTGCATTTCAAGCTCAATTTGATGCATGTTAAGTTCGTGAATCGTAAAAGCCATTTCTTCGGGGGACATTTTTTTGTAAACGTCTTCGTGAAGGGGCGCCTTTTTTGAAAGCACTTTTTCCGCAGCCAGACGCAGTGCCCTTTTAGAAGACGCAGATTTATTATCCGGGTGGTCATCCGTGTTTACCTTTTTACCCATGATGTACCTCCTCAGACCTGAAGTTCGATGGTCCGGCCGGTCGGGGTGTATGCATAATACTGTACACCGGCTGCATCCATCATGCGCCGTGCCGCCACAAAAAGATCGTCGGCTGCATATTTATCGGAGAGGTAGATCACCTCTTTGATGCCTTTTTGGATCATGGCTTTGGTGCACTCGGCACAAGGGAAAAGGGTCGTATACACGGAGCTTCCCCGAAGCTCGCTGTGTCCGCTGTTAAGTATTGCGTTCATCTCGGCGTGGCATACGTACAGGTATTTGGTATCAAGCGGACTGCCTTCGCGCTCCCACGGGAATTCATCATCGGAGCAGCCGCTGGGCATGCCGTTGTAGCCAACGGTCAATATGCGTTTTTCAGGACTGACGATACAAGAGCCTACCTGCGTTCCCGGATCCTTGCTTCTGCACGCTGATAGAAGTGCAATTCCCATAAAATACTCATCCCAGCTGACATAATCCATTCTTTTCATAGCGTATGCCTCCGCATGTAGTTTTTTCATATTATACTTGATTTTGCAGCATTCCGGAATTATTCTCGCATATCGGAAAAATATGTATCCTACAACAGGAAGACAGGGTAAAATAGGAATAGATTTTTTATTTCATAGGAATAGATTTTTATACTTCAAAGGAGGACTTTTCACATGTTCGCACCATACGAAGGACGATATAAGCACACAGCCGGATTATTGGGAATATTCGGAGGTATGCTGGGTCTGCATAATTTCTATCTCGGCAATAAAGACAGGGCGGTTACACAACTCCTGATTACGGTTCTTGGCAGCTTCTGCTGCGGTATCGGACCGATTGTCACCTTTATCTGGGGTATTATTGAGGCTGTTCAGATTCTGAACGGCACCATCACAACGGACGGCCAGGGTAATCCGATTCTGAATCCGGACTACGCGGCTAAGGGCAGCAAATCTAAGATGATCGCCGGTATTCTGGGACTCTACCTGGGATATCTGGGCGTACATAATTTCTATCTCGGAAACACCGGCAAAGGCATTGCTCAGCTCGCGCTCTCCACCGTCGGCTCGCTTGTCGGCGTCGGTCCCATTATTGCACTGATCTGGGCGGTGATCGAAAGTGTTCAGATCCTCTCCGGTACCACGAAGATGGACGGATACGGTCATGAGATCATTGATCCCGCCAGCGACGGAACCAGAAGCAGATCCAAGACAGCCGCCGGTATTCTTGGTGTCACATACGGCGTATTCGGCGTTCATAACTTCTACCTGGGGAATACGAATAAAGCCATTGCTCAGCTTCTTCTCGGAACGGTTGGCTGCATTGTCGTCGTCGGACCCATCATCTCCCAGATCTGGGGCCTCATCGACGGTATCCAGATTTTATCCGGAACCATCATTCTTGACGCAGACAACAACTTCCTGATCACAGACTAATATAAGTTATGTATTTACACAGACAGATGTATGAGGATTCCTATCATGAAAATAAAGGGGCATGACTCTTTTCGCACTGAAATAGATTCTCTTGGCAAAATAGATCTTCCTACGAATTGTCTATACGGCATACAGACAGCGCGCGCACTGGGGAATTTCCCGGTAAGTCACCGCCCCGTCCGGCGCACATTGATCCGGGCCATGGTACAGGTCAAGCTGGCGGCGGCGCAGACACACCAGGAGCTGGGAACACTCTCCATCTCCAAAGCCACCGCGATCAGCCAGGCGTGCAATATCTTGCTGGCTACCGTGCTATCTGAAAAAGAGTTGGCGAACGGTTCTGTAATCACGATGCGGTACGATGGTTCTGCTTTTACTGCAGGCGTTCCCGAGCCCGGGCAGGCTATTATACAGCCGCTTCCCTCCGCCGGCATAAGCTATACTTTTACGGATCTATTCCCGACGGATGCCCTGCAGGGAGGCGCCGGCACATCCACACATATGAACGTCAACGAAGTGCTCGCCAATACCGGCCTTGTTCTCATGGGTCACAGGTGCGGTGACTATCAGTATCTTCACCCGCTCGATGATGTCAACCATTCGCAGTCGACCAATGATGTATACCCGACGAGTCTGCGGATCGCAGCGATCTATCTGGTACGCGGTCTCAGTAAAGAGTTGTCCGAATTACAGGAATCCCTTCAACAGAAGGAAAAATCTTTCTCCGATATCATAAAGCTCGGCCGCACCCAGCTTATGGATGCGCTGCCTGTCACACTCGGTGAAGAGTTCGGCGCGTACGCGCAGGCGATCGCCCGCGACCGCTGGCGTATCTACAAAGTAGAAGAACGCCTCCGCCAGACGAATCTCGGAGGAACGGCAGTGGGAACCGGCACCAATGCCACCCGTAAATACGCCTATCTTGTCACGGACCGGCTCCAGGATGTAACCGGTCTCGGGCTCGCCCGCTCTGAATACCCGATGGATCTGACTCAGAACTGTGATGTGTTCGTCGAAGTGTCCGGGCTACTTAAGTCCTGTGCGGTGAATCTTATTAAGATCAGCGGTGATTTGCGGCTCATGAATTCCGGCCCGCGCGGAGGCTTCGGTGAAATCCGTCTGGAAGAGCGGCAGGCAGGCTCGACTATCATGGCCGGCAAAGTCAATCCCGTCATCGCGGAAATGACCGGGCAGACAGCTATGCAGGTCATTGCCAACGACACTGCCATCACCATGGCAGCTATGAGCGGCCAGTTCGAGCTCAACGCTTTTTTGCCGCTGATAGCCGACAAGCTGCTCGAGTCTTTAGAAATACTCACAAATGCGGTCCGTCTTTTCCGTATGTATGCTGTGGAATCGCTTGTGCCTGATATCGCCAAATGTGCGGACCACGTCATGCATTCGACAGTCCTCACCACCGCCCTCATTCCTGATATCGGATATGAAAAAGCCGCCGCAATCAGCAAAGAAGCCCTCGCAAGCGGGCGCACGTTATATGAAGTGGCCAAAGAACAGTCCGGCCTTCCGGAAGACCGGCTTCGCGAACTTCTCGACATCAATCACGAGCGCACTTACATGGAAGAGAAAACGGACAAATAAGGAGAACTGGACATCATGAGTTTACAGGATACACCACGCGGGGAACGCGTGCATATTGCCCTTTTCGGGCGAAGAAACGCCGGCAAATCGAGTCTTATCAATGCCCTGACCGGACAGCAGATCTCCATCGTATCCGATGTGGCCGGCACAACCACCGATCCGGTATTCAAGGCGATGGAACTCCTGCCGATCGGCCCGGTAGTCATGATCGACACGCCTGGCATCGATGACGAAGGGGAGCTTGGCGCCCTGCGCATTGAGCGTGCCCGCGCGGTCCTTGAAAAAACAGACGCCGCCATCATCGCGACCGACAGCCAAAATGAAATCGGCGACTTTGAGCGGGACATTCTCGCCCAGATCAGAGAGCGTAAAATCCCTGCCATACTTGTCCTCAATAAGTCGGACCTGGCAGCCCAGTCGGCTGATCTGCATGCGCGCGCCCTCTCCCTCCAAAAGGAACTGAAAGTCCCCGTTGTTGTCGCTTCCGGCGTCACCGGAGAAGGCATTGAGAACTTAAAACAGGCGTTGATCCATAATCTGCCGGAAGAAGAGGACAAGTTCCATCTTGTAGGCGATCTTCTCTCCCCCTCCGATATCGTGATCCTTGTTGTCCCGATCGATAAAGCAGCGCCCAAAGGCAGGCTTATCCTTCCTCAGCAGCAGACTATCCGCGATATTCTCGAATCCGACGCCATGGCCATCGTCACCAAAGAATATGAACTGCGCGACACGCTCGCGTCCCTTTCAAGAAAGCCGCGTCTCGTCATAACCGATTCCCAGGTATTTGCCAAAGTCTCCGCCGACACACCCAAAGACATCCCGCTGACCTCCTTTTCGATCCTTTTCGCCCGCTACAAAGGAGATCTGCCGGCACTTGTCCGCGGGGCCATGACCATAGACACACTTGCCGACGGCGACAAAATCCTCATCGCCGAAGGCTGCACGCACCATCGCCAGTGCGATGATATCGGCACCGTTAAGCTCCCCCGCTGGATCCGTCAGCACACTGCCAAAAATATCGAATTCGTCTTCACCAGCGGCGGCACCTACCCGGCTGATCTGACGCCTTTCCGCATGATCGTCCACTGCGGATCCTGCATGCTGAACCGCCGCGAGATGCAGTACCGCATCCAACAGGCCCAAAAGGCCGGCATTCCGATCGTCAACTACGGCGTCCTTATCGCACACATGCAGGGCATCCTTCCAAGAGTCCTCGAACCCTTCCCATTGGCGGCGATGGAGCTCGATGCGAAGTAATTGACATACATACGCTAAGTGGTAAAATGAAGACACAGAAGGCGCTCGCAAAGGGTATTACCTCTGGATTTTCAGGTTGTTGTTAAGAACCCAAGCGTCCTGAGGTCTCAGTAACCTACAGGACGCTTCTCATTTTTTGCGGTGGTCTTCGTCGAAACGAATCATCGCCAAAACGAGATGGAAAAGAGAACATAACGTTCCTAATGCATCAAGGAATAACTCCATGGCATCACCTCCTTCTCAGAGGCTTCTCTACCTGTACGAGCACACTTCTGTGCCAAATACATTTTGAATTATTTTTATGCGTTTGAATCATCAAATTTTCGACAATACCTGACATCAATTGACAATATCTGACAATACTATACAGCGCTGACAGGCAGGTAAAAATGATGAATAGATTAGAACTGGTCATACCAACAGAAGAATATAAGCAGCAGATCCTTGCTTACAGGGAAGAATTCATCAGTAATTCGGACAGCCTTGACGGAACGGCCGGGCTTCATGCCGCAGAGACCTTCGAAGAATGGTATGAAGCACTTCTGGATAATTCGAAGGAAGAGACAAAAAGAGAGGGACGTGTTCCGGCGACGACCTATCTGGCTATCCGGACGGAAGATTCTGCTCTGGTGGGCATGATTGATATCAGGCACAGGCTCAACGACTATCTGTTTGCGTGCGGAGGACATATCGGATACAGCGTCCGCAAATCAGAACGCAGAAAAGGCTATGCCACCGAGATGTTAAAGCTCGCCCTTACGGCCTGCCGCGAATTGGGTATAACAAAGGTCCTTGTTACTTGTGATAAAAACAACATCTCGTCCGCCAGGACAATTCTGTCCAACGGCGGTATTCTGGAGAATGAAATTATAGACGACGATGGAATTACGCAAAGATACTGGATCACTATACAATAGGAGCAGCGTCATTCACCGGTACCGATACACCGATGACGCAGTTTTTCCCGCGTTGTTTGCCGGAATACATCCGCTCATCGACCCGCTGTATAAGATCGGATAAAGACAGATTGTTCTTGAACACAGCCGCACCTATCGTGACAGTTACCTGTATTTGTTTGCCATAATGATTGAACACATTTTTGGATAGAGTTTCCCGGACCCTCTCAAGGCTCTCTATGCCTTTTTCCAACTCCGTATCCGGAAGGATGATCAGGAATTCCTCACCGCCCCAGCGTCCTATAAAATCACTTTTTCGCAGGGTGCTCTGCATCAGTATGCTTGTATATTTCAGAACTTCATCCCCGCACTGATGCCCGTATGTGTCGTTGATCCGCTTAAAATCATCAATATCCACAAGGCCCATCACAAAGCTGCCGGAGGATTCCTTCGATTCCGAAATCATACTCTCCAGCTTCTGATTCACGCCGCGCCTGTTTGCAATTCCTGTTAAAAGATCAGAATTTGCCAGATGATTTATCTTCTTATGTATCTCGTTCTGTCTTGAATCGTTTTTGTTCGCAGCGTTTCTATACGAAATCAATGTATAGGCCACGGCTCCAAAGGCAATCCAAATATTCATCTGTTCATATACAGCAAGAGCATTATCGGAAATAGTATAAACAGGAGTAAGGTCCGCAAAATAAACCTGAACAGTAATATATTCTACAAGACACAGAAAAACGAAAATAGCTTTAACCAATATGCTTCTATCCATGTAAAAATATAGAGTAACGGCACCCAAAATGAAGTAAAACCCGCCATAATCCAACCCCATCAAATAGGTACTGCTTATGATTAACAAAGATATACTTATAAAAGAAATAGGATGAGTTATATTACGCAGATCCCTGCTGTAAAGAGCGACACATGTCAAAAACAGCCCGCCTGTTACAGCTATCGGAAAAGCCAGCTGGTAGTAGCCCAACAAGGTGTAATAGACAGCAAAAGCCATCGATCCGAGAGACGCATAAAGATACAGGGACATAGTTGACTGGAATATCCGGTCTGTCTTCCGCGTCTGCATTTTGGCCAACATATCCCGGAGTATTTGTTTTATCATATCGTTATTGATTCCTCATATGGCAGTTAAATCGATCAGGTCAAATTTTTTTCAAAAAAACTGTTTATATCATTCATGAATACATCGTCAAGGTCGCTTGTCAGCGATCTTTCAATCCTATCATAATATGCATCCTTCACATCATCAGGAATGGCTCCGTCATACGAATCATACAGATTCTGATATTCCGTGTTTTTCTCAATAATATATTGACCAGCCGCCTCTGACTGAGCTAAATTACCGTGGCCATTCTGATTCTCATCATTACAGGTAATGTATATTACATTCGGATTTGTTATTGAATTCCGGCAGGCAATAATGCTTGCCCCCTCATACAATATCGTCTCATCCTCGCTTCCGTGAATAATCATGACAGGTGTATCAGTACTATTTATTCCCTCAACCGCTGTCACCGAAGCTTTGTCGCCAAAGAGCAGATTCTGGTACATCCTTGCAAACGGATATTCCGCAAAAGAGAACCACCCGAACGTACTCCTGGAATATTCTTTCAGCATCCCATCCGGCGCGTTGAATCCGGAGAGGCTCACGGCAGCGGATATATCATCGTGGTCTTTAAGCACAGCTGCCACGGCGTATCCGCCCCAGCTATGTCCGTAAAGCATGACAGGCAGACCATCCATCATATCACTTCTGTCTATATATGCTAAAGCAGCATCCAGATCAATCGCCGACTGGGCAAGGCCTATCGTACCGTTGCCCTGGCTCTCATGGGTTCCTGTGCAGTCATAGGAAAACACGCGCCAGCCGTTGTCGACAAAATACATAGTCTCCGCCAAATAATCTTCCGCACCAAGACCCATTCCATGGGCAATGACAACAAGACCCTTTTCGTTATCTTCCCCATAGATATAGCCGGCCAGAGAGTTAACGCCGGACTTGAACGACACAATCGACCGGTCATAACCCTCAACATCACTGTATCGGATATATCCTGAATATTCTTTCTTCTCATATCTGGCAAACATGTCATCGTACATCGATTTGACGATCACCATAGAAACAACTGAAAAAAGCAAAACCAGCACAGCCGCAGCGATTAGGACAAATTTCAAAACACATCTTTTTTTCGTGCCATTACCCCTGCCACTTCCCCTGCCAATTTCAGTCATGTTGGATACTCCTCAGGATATTATATTTTTAAAAATTATAGTTCCCTTGCGGTTATATATATGTTTCATTTATAGTTCCCTTGCGGTTATATATCTGTTTCATTTATAGTTCCCTTGCGGCTGCAAGCCGCATACAGGGAAGCGAGATACCTTTTTCCTCGCGCCTTTCGCCGGGCCTGTCCCGGCGTCAGCGAGAAAAAGCGTATCTCGATTCCCCGCGTATCTTGATTACAGGGAAGCGCCTTTTTTTGCGACAACAACCGCCGCCAGCTGGTTGCCTTTTTCCAGCCAGACCCTGGGGTCTGCCGATTGCAGCATGCCCGCGATAAATCCTGCGTTAAAGGCGTCGCCGGCACCTGTCGTATCGATCGCTGTTGTCTTTATCGCAGGTACCCGGCATATCATCTTTTCGGTAAATGCGGCACACATCGGAGAGCGGAAGCCTTCCTGTATGGCAGCCGTTGCTCCCTCAGCTCCCTGCTTAAGAGCAATGCAGGGAATTTTTTGAAGGAGAAATTCTATGCCTTCCTGCATGTCTTCTTTGTTTGTTATGGCCTTAAGTTCTGTTTTATTGGGCAGAATAATATCCGTCACTTTGAATAATTTTTCGAGAATGGACGGGTTAATTTGTCCGATAACCGGAGACGGATCAAGCGCCACAAGGCCTCCGGCATGCTTGACTTCGAGGACGGCCTCAAGGGAGAGGGCGGCCTGCGCCTCGTTCATCAGGCAATAGCCCGAAAGAAGAAGCATCCTGCATTTCTGCAGAATCTGCTTCAGCCCGAATGTTAATTTGAGCGGCTCGGCCGATGCCCCGCGAAAAGACAGCATGGTCCTTTCACTGTTTTTATCTATGATGGAAAGCACATATCCTGTGCTCTCCCCGTACTGCATCGAAGAGATATCAACTCCTGCTTTTATCATTTTTTCCTGAATCCACCGGCCATTGTCATCGGAACCAATCCGTCCGCAGAAAGAGGTCCTGACCGACAGCATACCAAGGGCTATGGCAGAATTAGCAGCGGATCCCCCGGTGCTTTTGTTGGACATGGAAATCATCTCGTCGCCGCCGACCGGGGGCATCTTTGCCACCCAGTACTGATAATCGATCAGCGCATCGCCGATGACAGCTACATCTATTTTGTCCGTTGCTGTATTATCCATTAATGCCGTATCTCCTTTACTGGGAGTATCAATATTACTGGGAATAACTTTATCACGGGGAGTATCATTCTGTCAGGGCGTTTATTTGCTTAAAGCTGCCAGTTCGCAGGCAATCTTTGCCGCAAGTCCCGCGTTATTGTAGACAAGCTGAATATTGGCTTCAAGACTTGCTCCGCCTGTTATCTGCTGGATTTTGTCCAGAAGGAACGGAGTCGTCTCTTTGCCCTTGATACCGAGCTTGCCGGCTTCTTCAACGGCTTCATTGATCTTGGAAGTGATGAATCCGGCGTCCATAGAATACTTCTCGGGAATGGGATTGGTGATAAGCATGCCGCCCCTCAAGGTCAAATCTTCCTTGGCTTTGAAGGCCTCGGCAATTTCAAGAGGCGTATCCATCTGGTAATCGACCTGAAAGCCGCTGCTTCGCATATAAAAAGCAGGGAGTTCTTTGGTCTGGTATCCGATAACGACTACGCCCTTGGTCTCAAGGTATTCAAGCGTGAGTCCAAGATCCAATATGGATTTGGCGCCTGCGCACACGACCATGACCGGTGTCTGTCCGAGCTCTTCAAGGTCGGCCGAGATGTCCATTGTGTTTTCTGCACCACGGTGAACGCCGCCGACGCCGCCCGTTGCAAAGACGGATATACCGGCCAGATCTGCAATAATCATCGTTGCTGCAACGGTTGTTGCGCCGTCTTCTTTTCTAGCGGCCAGGATCGGGATATCACGACGGCTCACCTTTGTGACGGCCAGACCTTTTTGCCCGAGGTATGTGATCTCTTCGCGGGAAAGGCCCGCTTTGAGTTTTCCTTTGATGATGGCAATCGTTGCAGGAACCGCACCGTTTTCGCGAATAATCTGCTCGACATTAAGTGCTGTCTCCACATTCTTCGGATAAGGCATTCCGTGGGAAATGATCGTTGATTCGAGCGCTACTACAGGCTTTCCCCGGGCAAGTGCCTCTTTGACTTCTTCCGACACTTCCAGGTATTTGGATAAATGATTCATATGCAGTCCTCCTGTACATTTGTTTGCTTCGATAACTTATTATACACTTTTCGAAACAGCTCTGTATTCCGGCCAACCGAAGCCGCTGTAAACAACGGATTCCCGGCTGCTTCTTTTTGGATGAGAAATACTGGCTGGATGCCCATCACCGAGTTGGTGACAAAGACCTCCTGTGCACCGATGATATCGTCAAGTGCATATTCTCCGTCAATCAGGGGAATACGTAAAGCTGCAGCACTCTCGATCACGAACTTCCGG
>Ga0209100_1001553_pt1 | contig 15492 bp, 15 predicted proteins | sample lystaG_FD_185480 | JGI IMG/M metagenome (GOLD analysis project Ga0209100, IMG submission 185480) | Glacier valley bacterial and archeal communities from Borup Fiord, Nunavut, Canada, to study Microbial Dark Matter (Phase II) -... | ecosystem: Environmental > Aquatic > Freshwater > Ice > Glacier ...
AAGAACATCTTCTGCCTCCAGTCCCCTTGCTATCTGCAAGAGGCTCGCACCCTCAAGGTACTCTCTGTAAATTCGTTTTACAATCTCTCCTCCCTCTGGGTCAATCACCAGCTGTTTGTTGTCATCTTTGGTGTAACCGAGGAAACGATTATGATTGATTTGGATTTCACCTTGCTGGTAGCGGTACTGAATACCCAGCTTTACATTCTGGCTGAGGGATTGGCTTTCCTGTTGTGCCAATGATGCCATAATTGTCAGCATTATCTCCCCTTTGGAGTCCATTGTATTGATATTCTCTTTCTCGAAGAAAACAGGGATATTTTTGTCCTTGAGTTGTCGGATGAACTTCAAACAATCCAGGGTGTTTCGAGCAAAGCGGCTGATGGACTTTGTGATTATCATGTCGATTTTGCCTTCCATGCAATCCTGTATCATACGGTTGAATTCATCACGCTTCTTTGTGTTGGTTCCAGTGATTCCATCATCTGCATAAATGCCTGCCAGCTCCCATTCTAAGTTGTTTTGTATATAATTCGTGTAATGCTCAATTTGTACTTCGTAGCTTGTTGCCTGCTCATCGCTGTCAGTAGAAACACGGCAGTAAGCAGCAACCTTAAGTTTTGGTTTTTCATTAGTATTTACATTATTGCCTATTCGTGCGCGTGCCGGTATCACAGTAACGCTGCGATTATTTGCCATCCGCAATCACCTCGCTTTCAATTAAACTGTAGGCATATTCGGCTTGTTGAAAGGGATCATCATAAAGATGCTGTGCTGCTGGAGCATTATAACGCAGTTTTGGAATAACCGATTTTAGAATCTCCCGTTCACGAATTCTTCCAAGCATCTGAGCCCGCCTCAGTTTTTCTGTCTCGACCTGTTTGATCTTTCCATCGTTTATTATTTGTGGGTAGAAGTCATCACCAAGGTATCGCTTATTTGTAAGAATCCTGGAAATTGATGCATGACAGCGCTTGATACCAGCCTTTTCTGCAGCATCTGCTAAAGAGAGTCCGGAAAGATATAATTGAAACAAATCCCTTATTTGTGTTGCTACTTTTTCATCAATAATCGCCTTACCGCTTTTGATGATGTATCCGAATGGTATGTGGTTCACCTATCTCACCATCCTTTCCTTAAGAGTGATACCGCATTTCATCTTGAAGCCTATTTCGACTTGTGAATATACAACGATTCTTTCTATATAGCGGTCAAATAAATCTTCCTCGAAGCTATCAATCGGCTCTGCCTTTGAAACATGCTTTAAAAGCTGTTCAACTTCAGTGGTAACAGTCATTTTACCATTCACCGATCGAGAAATGGCATCTTTTTGTTCCTTTAGCAGAGCGGCTTCCTTTCGAAGCTCATTGTTCTGCGCATTGAACAGGGCAGGTTCTAAATAGCCTTTGGTCATTAATCCAATCAGTACTTGGCCCCGCTCCGCATTTTCTTCCATTCTCGATTCAAGCGCCTGGATTTCAATAAGATTATCTGAGTAGTTCACAGCTTTTAAGCTCTGCAGCAGTGGCTTAAGAATAAACTTATGCCCGAAAATCAACTTATTGATCATGATTATAAACGCCTGTTGAATAACATCATCTCTAATGGACCGCATTGAACAACCAGAAATGTCATTGATGTGTTTAGCACAACCCCAGGCAACATATTTGTTATTCCCATTGCCCTGGATTCTGCGTTTAAAACTGCTGCCACACACGGAACACTTTATTTTCCCGGATAGCATATAACGATTTTGGTACTTGCTATTCCCCTTTTCTATCCCTTTTTCTTTTCCCCGCTGATTCAACAACTTACCTACAGCTTCGAATTCTTCGTGGCTAATGATTGCTTCATGATGCTTCTTTATTAGGTATTGATCCTTCTCACCGTAGTTATAATGCCTGTTGAAATGCTCATCAGTATAGGTCTTTTGTAAAATCACATCTCCGGTGTATCTCTCGTTGCATAAAATACCGCGAACCGTGGTGGCCGTCCAGTTTGCTTTTCTTCTTGATGGCACACCATCATTTTTCAGACCATCGGCAATTTTATGGGTTCCTTTGCCAGATAAAGCTTCTGCAAAAATACGTTTGACTATTGCTGCCTGTTCCTCGTTCACAACCATCTCTCCATCCACATAATCGTACCCATAGGGTGGATAGGAGAGTTTATATGTCCCATTCTGGAAACGCTTCTGTATTGACCATTTGTTGTTTTCAGAAATAGAAATCGACTCACTTTCAGCCAGACTGCTCAGGATCGTCAGCATCAGTTCACTATCCATCGATTGTGTGTTGATGTTTTCCTTTTCGAAGTATATGAAGACTCCGAGGTCGGTCAGCTTACGAACTAACTCAAGACAATCTGTTGTATTTCTGGCAAACCTGCTGATTGACTTGGTTACAATGAAATCAATCTTCCTCTGTTCACAGTCTTTCAGCATTCTCAACAATTCAGTGCGCTTTTCCTTTTTGGTACCTGTAATCCCCTCATCATAATAAATCCCTGCGAGCTCCCATTCCGGATTTGCTTTTATGAAGGATTCATAATGTATCTTTTGAGCTTCGAGGCTGACTAATTGTTCATCACTATCTGTAGAAACTCGGCAATAGGCTGCCACACGCAGCTTTGGTCTTGTAGCTATTGATTCTGCCGATATTTTCATTACTTTTCTCACCATTCTCACCTCCTTCAGGTATGTGACATATTACCTCTGAGTGCCCACTATATCAAGGCATTTAAGGCATTAGCTGTGCATATAAAGGTGAGAAAATCTGCCGGTTTAGCTTGTTGATTTTGTCGTATTCATCCTCAGAAATCAGACCCACTTTCAGCATTTTTCGCAGTATTTTTTCAGCTCTCCAGTAGTCTAATTCACGTTGAAACTCATCGGGTGTTAAGGGTCTGCGTTTTGAAACGGCATTAGTATTTGATCCGTCTGTAATTTTTGTGACTTGCATATAGGTTGACCTCCTCTTTTGCAGGAAACCATCCTGCACCTATATGCAAAAATCCAAGATAATTCGAACCCCATTTTCAAACATAAAAAAATAGCCTGAAGAGCTTTTACACTCCTCAGGCCTTGTTTCAAAATCAATCGTATTTTATGTAGGCGTCGGTAAAGCCCGCCTTTTTTGCTTTCGCGAGTTGTTCTTCTGCATTTGATTTTACAGAATATGCCCCAATCTGAACACGATAATACCTCTTTGAACTATTGGTTTCCACTTCTACGTTCTTATAAGCAATGCCTAAATATTTCAAAACGCCCTTGGCAAGAGCTATCCCTATCGCTTCAATATTGCTGACTATCCATGCGGCATCTTCTGCATTGTCATGGAAAGCTATCTCCACCAAAGCTGCTGGTGCATTCGTATTCCGAAGCTCATACAGGCTTGGATTAAACTTTACACCTCGATCCGATGTTGGTGTGAGCGGTTCAATTTCTGAATAGATTGCCTTAGCCGCCTTTTCACCATTTCCACCTGCAGCATAAGCAAAGACCTCACCGCCCCTTCCTCCTCCAGCATTACTATGAATGGCAAAATGCAGATCTGGTTTGACTCTATTGCTGTCATTCACCACCTGACCCAAGCTCCACTCTGGCCTGTTCCTATAAACATCCACACCATGATTCTGAAGCACTTTTTGTGTAACGTCAGCTATTTCATTCATTCTTGTTTCCTCAACTCCATAGCTTCCATAGCCCTGGTTATGCTCCTGAGTTGATGGACTTAAATATATTGATTTCCCCATTATGCTTTTCCCTCCTTATTCAGCTGTTCTAAAACTGTCTTGAGTTTCACTGGAATCGGCAGCCCGATTTTAGCCGTATTTTCTAAAATGCTGATCCCTTCATTAGACAAATAGAAGAAGATTACCGCAGTGCGAATGGCACTACCGGTCCTTATAAGCTCTGCATCAATAATGTGTGCTACCGCAACCAAAGAGAAAATCAGCACCTTCTTGAAAATTCCTCTGAAGCCGACCTCACTGGATAGCTTCTTTTCTAAGACTGCCACCATGATTCCGGTCAAATAATCGATAACAATGAAAGCTATCAATGCATAGAGAAACCCATCAAGGCCTCCTAAGAAATAACCAAGATATCCTCCGAGAGCTGCAATGGCAATTTGAATCGTGTTAATAATGTCTTTCATTCATTAATCCCTCCTTGATAAAAAAGTAAAAGAGCCCGCAGGCTCTTCTCAAAAATATGACTTATTCAATTTATGGCTCTGTAATTCTGAACCAGTCACACCTCCCTTTGTAGGTCAAACCATTAGAATTGTTTCTGAAATAGCCGATACCGACGTGAGTTATTGTAGATAAAAAGTTTGCTATGGTTTCTGTGAATATCTGCCACCAGAAATCCCCGTCAATGGACATGTCCAAATAGTATGAGGTACCGACTTTTCTGACTCTCACATATATGAAATCCGAATCCCAGCCTCCATTTAAATAGGCATCACTTGAGTATGCTGTATTCGAAGTAAATTTGATTGCCTGCATACCGGAATAATTATCTCTGCTGCATTTCCCAAAAATAATTCTCTTTCCATTTGCGCTGTTATACAGGCAAATTCCAAAATTGAAGTAATTGAGTTTCGGACCGCTTATTATGATCTTTGCTGTTGAGGTGAATTCTCCAGCAGGTGCGGTCTGCACGAGCAGCCTAGTGTGATCCCCACCAGATAGAAGGTCAATTGCGCCACACCTGCCGTTTTCTACCCATGTTGACGTTCCTTGATTTATCCAGGACCACTTGCTATCCATAGCTGTATCATCAAACTCATCATCTTTAGTATGTGGATTTGATGGTGGTACATCAATTGGATTTGCATAACTTGTTCCACCACTTCCGCTGGCCGAGATTGTTATTGTCTTTTGTTCATCATTTTGTGATATTGATACATTGGTACCTGCCGCTAGAGTAACATCACCTGTCAGAGCATTCGCTCCGGTTCTTTTTAGGCTTGATACTCTTTGAATACTGCTGTGTAAATCCGCCGCATGTCTTTCTGAATTATAATATTGCGGATGATCATCAGAATTTAAACCAAGCAACATTGAATGAGTATGATTGTGGCCATCCTTGATCGCTTTGATACTCTTGTCAACGACATTGCAAACGGCTTACCTGCTGAAATTGTAGCCCGACGCAAACAATATGAATACTACCGAGATAAGCTATTAACATTTAAGGAGGTTGTGTCATGATTACCTATAATATCGTGGCCGCTTCCAACGAAGCTACCGTTGTTGCGGAATATACACCCAAAGCATACCACATCGTGGACTACCAGAGCGAAGCTGCCCTGGAAAGAGATTTTATTAGTCGGCTTTGCGGCCAGGGTTATGAATACCTAAGCTTAACAAATGAGGCGACTTTAATTTCTAACCTGCGCCGTCAACTTGAAATTCTCAATCACCTCACCTTTTCCAACGATGAATGGGACAGGTTTTTCACCCAAAATATCGCCGGAGCGAATGAAGGTATTGTTGAGAAGACCCGCAAGATACAGGATGATCACGTGCAAATTCTCAAACGCGACGATGGCAGCACTAAAAATATCATACTCATTGACAAAAAAAATATTCACAATAACCGCCTACAGGTACTTAACCAATATGAGGAGGTAGGTGGCAATCACGAAACACGCTATGATGTGACCGTTCTAGTAAATGGCCTACCCCTTGTGCATATTGAGTTGAAGCGCGGTGGTGTGGCCATCCGTGAGGCATTCAACCAAATCAAACGCTATCAACGCGACAGTTTTTGGGCGGCGTCGGGCCTGTACGAGTATATTCAGATATTTGTCATTTCCAACGGTACTCATACCAAATATTACTCAAACACTACTCGTAATCAGCACATTAAGGAATCCGGTGACAGTAGCAGCCGCAAAAGCAAAAAGACCAGTAACAGCTTCGAATTCACAAGTTATTGGGCGGACGGATCTAACAAGGTGATTGCCTACCTTGTGGACTTTACTAAAACCTTTTTTGCCAAACACACTATTTTAAATATCCTGACCCGTTACTGCGTATTTACTTCGGAAGAGTTACTGCTGGTCATGCGGCCGTATCAGATTGCAGCGACCGAGCGAATATTAAGCCGCATAGAAATTTCTACCAACTATAAAAAAACAGGTACCATTGAAGCAGGCGGATACATCTGGCACACTACAGGTTCGGGTAAAACGCTTACCAGCTTCAAAACAGCACAAATTGCCACAGCACTACCCTATATTGACAAGGTCTTATTTATCGTTGACCGTAAAGACCTTGATTACCAGACCATGAAAGAATATGACCGTTTTGAGAGAGGCGCTGCAAACAGCAACACCTCTACAAAAGTGCTGAAGAAACAACTTGAAGACCCTAATGCTCGAATTATCATCACAACCATCCAAAAGCTCAATGTATTTATAGGAAAAAGCAAAGCGCATGACATTTTCAGACAACATATCGTTTTGATATTCGATGAGTGTCACCGATCACAATTTGGCGATATGCACAAGAAAATCATCAAATCATTCAAGAACTATCATATTTTCGGCTTCACAGGCACTCCGATTTTTGCTGTGAATTCGAGCAGTGGAGGCAATCCACTTCTACGCACGACCACTCAAGCTTTTGGGGATAAGCTCCATACATATACAATTGTGGATGCCATCAACGACAGAAATGTACTGCCTTTCCGTATTGACTACGTTAATACAGTGAAGATGGCGGATGGCATAAAAGATACACAAGTTCGTGCCATCGATATTGAAAAAGCCATGTCTGCACCTGTGCGTATCCGCGAGGTGACAGGTTATATTCTTGACCACTTTGATCAGAAAACAAAACGCAACAATTTTTATGCCCTTAAAGGACAGCGTGTTGCAGGATTTAATTCTATTTTTGCTGTAGCATCTATTCCAATGGCAATGAAGTATTACAGTGAGTTTAAACGGCAACTGAAGGAACGTAACCGGAATCTTGCTGTTGCAACTATCTTCAGCTTCAGTCCCAATGAGGATGACCCAGAGGATATTTTCCCTGATGAGGGCTTTGAAACGGACAAGCTTGATAAAAGCTCCCGCGATTTCCTCGATGCAGCAATAGTCGATTACAACCAAACATTTAACGTTAACTTTGATACATCAGCAGACAAATTCCAGAATTATTACAAAGATATATCCCTCCGTGTTAAAAATCGAGAAGTGGATTTGCTTATCGTAGTAAATATGTTTTTAACCGGCTTTGATGCTACCACGCTAAACACGCTTTGGGTGGATAAGAATTTGCGTCAGCACGGGCTTATTCAGGCATTCTCCCGAACCAACCGTATTTTAAACACCGTTAAGACATTTGGTAACATCATTTGCTTCCGTGATCTAAAGGACGCGACCGATGACGCCATTGCTCTCTTTGGTGACAAAGAAGCAGGAGGCATTGTCCTACTGAAAACATATGATGACTACTACAACGGTTATGATGAGGACGGTACTCATAATTCAGGGTATGCTGAGCTGGTCTCTACACTTCAAACATTGTACCCTATTGGGCAGTCAATTATTGGCGAAGGGGCACAGAAGGATTTCATTCGTCTTTTTGGTTCAATTTTACGACTTAAAAATATTCTTACTGCTTTCGATGATTTTGCGGGCAACGAAATCTTATCCGAACGAGGTTTTCAGGACTACCAAAGCATATATATCGACCTTTATCAAGACTACACTAAAGGGAAAGACGCCGATAAGGAATACATAAATGATGACATCGTGTTTGAAATTGAGCTTATCAAGCAGGTAGAAGTAAATATTGATTATATCCTTATGCTCGTGGCTAAATACCATGAATCCCACTGTGCCGATAAGAGCATTCTTGGCGCGATTGACAAAGCAATTAGCTCTAGCATTGAACTTCGTAGCAAGAAGGAACTTATCCAAGGCTTTATCGAGCAAGTCAATACCTCAACTAAAGTGGATGATGATTGGCATGTTTTTGTTGCAAAACAAAAAGAGAATGATTTATCTGCACTAATTACAGAAGAGAAATTAAAGCAAGATGAAACACGAAGGTTTATAGCAGGTTCATTCCGCGATGGCGCAATGAAAACAACTGGCACGGACATTGACAAGATACTGCCACCTGTTTCACGCTTTTCCGGCAGCCGGTCTGTTAAAAAGCAAGGTGTGATAGAAAAACTCATGCTGTTTTTTGAGAAGTATCTTGGTCTGGTTTAAATTCGGAAAGCAGGAGGAAAATGCAATGGCTACATTTGGAAAAAGTATTCGATTATATTTGATGGATGGTAAACCAAACGGAAGGTGGATGTGCGAATTATCCAACTGGACGGGCAAGGCATATAAACTTCCTCGCACCATGCTGAAAGAGTGTGAAAAACGCAGTGATTTGCGTTCTTCCGGGGTGTATTTTCTATTCGGTACTGATGATGATAGTGGTAAACCTCTGGTTTACATAGGTGAAACTGAAGATATTATCACTCGGTTGTATCAGCATTTAGATAGTAAGGACTATTGGACAGAAGCTGTTGTTTTTGTTACCACCGATGACCATCTTAATAAAGCACATATTAAGCATCTTGAGAATCGTTTCTATACCATTGCCACTGAGGCTAAACGATACATTGTTAAAAATGGTAATATACCGAAAAAATCCTCTATCTCTGAAGCTGAGCAGGCTGAACTGGAAGAGTTTATATTTAACGCTGAACTCCTGATGACAACATTGGGACATCGTGTCTTTGAACCTATTATAGATACCGATAAAACAGCCGCTGCGGAAAGCTTATTACATTTTATCCGTAATAAAGGAAGCGGTGGTAAAGCCGAAGGTAAACTAACGAGTGAAGGCTTTGTTGTTATGATGGGCAGCTACATATATCCGAAAATCGCTGATTATGTCTCACCAGGAATTAAAGATGCACGTGAGAAATACGCTTCTATAATCAATGCATATGGTATTCTGCAGGAAGATGTACTGTTCTCAAGTCCATCTTTTGCATCAACTTTTGTCTGTGGTAAAAATTCAAATGGTCTTGCTGAATGGAAGGATGATAATGGTATATCCCTCAAAGAACTTGAAGCGAAAGTTACTGAAGTAGCGGATTAGAAAAACAATACTGTATTGTTGGGAGGCAAAAAGTATGGACTTAATCAGAACGCTTAACAGTATCGGTAAATCTACTTTTGTGAAATATTATTATTACTTCAAAAACGAGAGCCGTAATGCATGTATTTCTGCCTTCATTGAGAACTATACGGACAAAGCTAAGTCTACTCGCACTGGTCACGCACAACGTATTTTCCGTGAAGGTATGCAAAAAGATGCACTAAACCTGATCATCAATTCAACCCGGGTTGATGATGAAACAATTACCATCGCTCAGAAAATCCTAGAATCTGAGCACTAAATCAGCTTACAAGGAGGTTAAGTCTTGTGAAAAAAACAAAGTACAATCGCTTTATTAACGAAAGTGAAGTAGATGGAATCCTTCAGCAAAAGTATAAAGATCACAATTGTCCATCCTGCGGAAGTAATGGAATTTATGCAGGATGTATCGAAACAGAATATGACGATCAGCATGATGAAAATGTTGTGTTATCTTTTGATGTTTTCTGTAAAGATTGTGGTGCGTGTTTAGAAAAATGGGGCAATACAAATCGCGAGTATTTTTTTGGTAAGAGGCAATAGATTTATAACATCTATTCTGTCTCCTCAACCCCTATAAAAACAGGCGTTATCTAAGCTGTCAACTCAACCCTATCACCTTCAGGGCCGTTGATATGTTACCAAGAACAATAAAAATAAGGGTTTCCTGGCATTGTAACCTCTGGCAGCACAGCCGTGAGATTACTTCAATGCTCGGAAACCCTTTATTTTCAGGCACTTTCTGCCCTTCTATTTCTCAACTCTTGACATCAATACTACCGTCTCAACGTGAAATTATTAGGCTATTTTGATTCTTTACTTCTTTGAACTGTATTTTTTGCTTTTTCGCTGGTTTCCTTCTTCACCCTTTGTAACATTACTTCGGCGCTGTTTTTCAATCTGTACCGCTTGAAATGTTTCCTTGGATATAATAGCCGGATTGTTATCTTCCGACAGGTAATATGATTCGTGCTTTCTATCATCCAGCAGCCGAACATTTCCTTTGTATTTTTCATTACTGAGCATTACATCAATTGTCCGCTTACACCATTTATCCTTTCCGGTAGGGGACTCGATTCCAAGTCGCTCTAACTCAAATACAATGCCTATCACGCTTTTGCCCTGAAGATACATATTGAAAATTATCTTAACATTTTTAGCCTCATTATCATCTATAGACAGATTACCTTCTGTATCATTGATATATCCATAGCATTTTCTGTTATATAGTTTTGAAGTACCTTGTGCGGCTCGTTGTTTGATGCCCCACTTAATATTATCGCTACGCGATTCATTCTCTGCCTGAGCAATCGACTCTATTATTGAAATCATAAGTTCGCTGTCTGTATCAGTAGTATCCAGTTGTTCCTGTTCAAATATGACACGAACGCCGAGGAGCTTTAACTGGGTCAATGCGTCAAGGATTTCCACTGTGTCTCTCCCAAATCTGCTGATGCTCTTGGTAAGGATAATTTCTAAATCATGTGACTGACAATCCTTCAGCATACGAGTAAACTCTTTACGGGAAGAACCTGTCTTGCTTGAAGCAATATCTATGTACACATCTACTAATAACCAATTGGGATTGACTGCTGTTAATCTTGTTAGTGCCGATATCTGAGCAGTAAGACTTTTCAACTGATCAGCAATGTTTGTACTCACACGACAGTAAATGCCTACGCGCTTTTCCCGCTTTGGAGGGTTAGCCGGTATATATTCAATTCTTTTATTATCAGCCATGGCAAAACCTCCGTAATTACAGGTTCTTTGACAAATAGAAATTTGTTTGCTTCATATAATGCTCATAATCTTACTAATAAACTGGAAGTTAACAAACAAATCATTGCTCAAGATATTGTTTCATAAGCTTTACGCCCATAACGGTTGCGGGGATTCTGTAATTGGGTGCAAGGTTGGATAGGATAACAACTGCCGTTTCAGTCTTTGGACTAAAGCCGAGATAACAGTTATAGTCTCCCGTTCCGCCGTTGTGCCAGATGATGTCGTTATCCCTATCAATGATCCACCCAGCGCCGATTTCATCCATATTGATATCCATAGTTTTGTGGGCGTTTGTTGATGCATTGATAACAGCAAGTGAATCGTGGCAACTCGCAAAGATGCCTTCACCCGAAAGCTGAAGTTGAGCGTAATCCAACATGTCCGAAATTGTCGAAGTCAGTCCGCCGGCGGAAAGGTAGGCATCGCCTGCGTTCCAGTCCCAATACTTTTTCAAATCGCCTTGTTTATCGGATATGTGCGTGTTTTCAAGCCCGAGTTCATCCGAAGTAAATACGTTAACAAGGGTTGTATAATCCTTGCCATAAACCCCTTCAAGAATAAGCCCGAGCGTCGCATAACCAAAATTTGAATAATTGAATTTTTGAATTTTATTGGCCACAGATACCTTTGACAGTCTTTCCAACAGCATATCATCGGTAATTCCGCAAAAATCATTTCTTCTGCCGAAGAAATTACCGATCATCGGCAATTCGAAATAATATGCTTTGTAACCAGATGTATGCGTGAGTAGCTGTTCTATCGTTGGATATGTGTTGCCCACAGGCATATCAAGATATTTGTCAATAGTATCGTCTAAGTTGATTTTTTCTTCAATTATTGCCTTTTCGATGAGCGCTGCCGTAAATGTTTTCGTCAGTGAACCGATTTCATAAGTATGTTCCGCTTGGGGAATCTCAACTCCGTCCTTGCCATAAACTGTATAGGTTGCTTGCCCATCCTTAATAATCCCCACAGTAATGACGGCATTATCATTGCCTTTCAGCGTATAATTCAAGCAATCTTTGAATGATAGTCCCGGGATTTTGCTCATTTGATAATTCCCATATGCTGCAAATCCGCCGACCATTAGCACAACAACCAAAATAACGACAATTATAATATTAAGTATTTTTTTGCGACTTTTTTTCACGAGCATCCCTCTTTCTGTTATTTGACATTAGCAATATGCCAGACGAAAATAGAATCAACCATACAATCTGTCGATCTGTTAGATTATATAAATAATCTGTAATTCAAATTCAGATTTGTTGAAATGCTTTTTCTCCCTATTAACGTGAGTTCATATTTTCATTTAGCATTACGACTAATAAACATATTAACTTATTTCATGCATGCTGGTTAGCCTATTACACAACCATTTTACCAACTCAACCTTAAAAATCAATACTGACCATACAACCTCGGAAAATCCAAAAAACATCTAAATCGGCCACACGCGAACCGCTGACATCTAACCTGACCACTCGTCAGACACCGACCTCTAAATCTTTCTGCCACAAGCATTAAGGCTTGTTTCGATATGTTCCCACGCAACAAAAATCAGCAAATTGTATACATTGATTTTCAACGACAAAACCTCGAAAAGAACTTATTTCAAGCTTTTTCACACCATCACTTTTCCACCCTTGACATCAATACTACCGTCTCAACGTGATACGAATTAGGGAAATTATCAATCGGAGTGACTTTCATTGTTTTAAAGCCAAACGATTCAAGTATGCCTAAATCCCTCGCTAAAGTTCCAGGATCGCAGGAGACATAAACTATTTTTTCAGGTGCGATTTCTTTAATCGCTTCCAGTAACTTCAATTCGCAGCCCTTTCTTGGAGGATCCACCACTACGACATCCGCACGGATTCCTTCTTCGATGAGATCCACAATAACCTCTTCAGCTTTACCCACAATGAATTCAGTGTTATCCACATGATTAAGCAGTGCGTTTTCTCTGGCATCAGCAATCGCTTCAGGAACGATTTCTATCCCATAGACCTTCTTCGCTTTCTTCGATAGGAAAAGCGATATTGTTCCTGCTCCGCAATAGGCATCAAAAACTATTTCCTCACCATTTAAATTAGCATAATCCAAGGCTGTATTATACATGACTTCAGTTTGCACAGGATTCACCTGAAAGAAAGAGTGTGGAGAAATCTTAAAGACATACTCTCCGATGTAGTCAGTAATATGCCCCTCGCCATAAAGGACAATGTTCTTTTTCCCAAGGACGAGGTTGGTATCTGTATCATTGATATTGAGTACCAATGAGCTAAAACCTTCAATTTTCTTAAGCCTTTCAAGAAGGACATCGATTTGAGGAACATCCGCTCTCGTCACGACAAGCACCACCATGAGGTCTCCAGTCCTGAAACCCTTCCTTACCATAAGGTTCCTCAGGATGCCCTTGAGATTTACTGTAAGATCATTCTGGTAAGTGGAAATCTTGAATTCTTCTGCCCACTCCCTGACAACCGCGAGGGCCTTATCGCCATCCTCATGCTGAACAATGCAAGCATTGATATCAACAATTCGATGTGATCTTCTTGCATAAAATCCAGCGATAAACTCCCCATTCACGCGTCCCAGTGGGATTTGAACCTTGTTTCTGTACCGCCACGGATTTTCCATTCCAATGGTCTTGTCCACATCGACATCCTTGATCTTTCCAATTCTCTCCAAGGAGTCGATAACTCTCTTCCTTTTAAACTTAAGTTGTCCCTCATAGGAAGAATGCATGATATGGCATCCCCCACATCTATAGTAGTAAGGGCATGGAGGCTCAACTCTATTGTCACTCTTAGTCAAAATCTCCACCATTTTCCCAAATCCAAAATTCTTATTGGTCTTCAGAACTCTTGTCTTGATTTTTTCACCTGGCAAAGCAAAGTCGATAAACAGTGGATAATTTTCCACTTTCCCGATCCCTTCACCTGTAAATCCTTGGTCTACAATATCTATAATGATTTCATCATTCTTATTGATCATCCTCACCCAATCCAATCTTCATTTATTACCTACATTATAATGTATTAATGCAATTTTACCAAAAAAATGCACCCAAAATGGGTGCTGAAGTTTTTGAATCAGTTGCCAATAATTCATTTTTTACAAATTTAACTATAACATCAGTTTTGAATTCAAATGTAAATTTTTTAAATCTAATTTGTAACTTTTTTGTTAATTTATATGGTCCGAAATCTATAAATTCACTAAACCTTTGATTATCAACACTTTTCAAATATATGTACAAATTGTTAATTTTAATTTTAGCGTTAAATTCATTCTATTTTCCTCCAAATTTTGACAATCAGCAAAACTATTCGTTCACATCCAATAAAACCCTCGATCTCACCTCTTTTTCGCGAACATATCTTAAGGAATTCCTGATTGAACCTCTTATTATTCTAAGGTTTTTTACCGATTGATCCACTTTTACCTTATATGGATACAAACTCGAAATAAGAATATAATCAAACCAATAAGATTCATTTCATCATGATGTATCGCCTTCTAAGTAATGAATAAAGGTGGAAGAGATCTATGGATAAGAGTAGAAAATCTGTTCTCGCTTTCCTGTTCTATCTGATCATGGGATTTGTGGTTTTCGTCGTCTTCAGTCATATCAGGCCGCTGTTTTCCTCACCTGTAGACCTTGCAGGAAGGCTTTTTGTTCTGTTAATCCTTTTTATTCACTTCCCTGAAGTTTAAGAGAACAGAGCGATATCAAGGCCATAGCAAGGTATTCTATGCGTTCTTCACTGCATCTGTAGCTTTATGTCTTGATTACTACCTGCCGACAAGCAAATGGCTCCTCGAAGCCTTCCATATAGGTATTGATACACCCATGGGGATTGCTCTGGACAAGTTCGACAGCATCATGATCATCATCGTCACCATCCTTCTGCTGACGAGACTATCCTGCGGAAATTTTGCTTCGCTCTATCTGAAGAAAGGGGATCTACGACAAGGACTTACTATTGGGCTTATCGCTTTTCTCATCTCCATTCTCGGATCGGTTTATGTCGCCAATCTCTTTGGTGCCCAGAACCTGACCCTCGAACGCATTTATCCCTGGCTGCCTTGGATCCTCCTCTTCATCTGTGCCAATTCCCTTAACGAGGAACTTCTCTTCCGTGGGCTTTTACTTGGAAAAGTGCAGCCAATCCTTGGAAGATTCTGTTCAAACCTCGTTCTTTCGATTCCCTTCGTACTGCATCATACGGGTGTCACGTATACTAATGATGCACTACTCTTTTTGGCCTATCTTCTCCCCTTGTCTCTTGCCTGGGGATATATCACGCAAAAGGCCCACAGCCTCCTCGGAGCATTCCTATTCCATGCCGGTACGGATATCCCCGTAATTCTTGTCCTATTTTCAAGACTTACCTAATGGCTACTGAACAAACGCCAAATTTTCGCGATAAGCAACCACCAGGAAAACCCGCAAAAAAAGGGCAGAAAAATCATGGCAAATCTTCTTCAGATTCACCATGAGGATGGACAGGGCGATGACACTTTCGGTCGTTTCGGCGA
>Ga0209100_1001554_pt1 | contig 15489 bp, 10 predicted proteins | sample lystaG_FD_185480 | JGI IMG/M metagenome (GOLD analysis project Ga0209100, IMG submission 185480) | Glacier valley bacterial and archeal communities from Borup Fiord, Nunavut, Canada, to study Microbial Dark Matter (Phase II) -... | ecosystem: Environmental > Aquatic > Freshwater > Ice > Glacier ...
GATATTTTTAATTTTGCTTTTTGTCATTAACTATGCGGCAAAATTCAATGGAGAAAAGACAGCGCTTCTTCTTTTGACAGGATTACTCGTTTTTCTCCCTGCATCTGAAATAGCGATATCCTTTGTCACTCGATTAGCCACAGAAATAAGCCCGCCTTCATTTCTGCCAAAACTACTATTGAAAAATGGGATAACCGATGAGATGATCACAGTTGTTGCAATCCCTGCACTTTTTACCAATAAGAACCGTGTCAGAGAACTTATGGAAAATATGGAGGAGCACTACCTTGCAAATCCAGAAAAAAATCTGTATTTCGCCATTGTGGGGGCTTTTGCAGATTCAGACAAATTAAAGGATGATAAAGATAATGAAGTCTTAAAAGAAGCCTTTGTAAGAATCAGGGAACTCAATACAAAATATGCCGCTGATGGAGAGGAAATCTTTTATTTTTTCAACAGGGTTAGAACCTATAGCGAGAGCGATGGAAAATGGATTGGATGGGAAAGAAAAAGAGGCGCATTACTAGAGTTCAATAATATGATTTTGGGTTCCAAAGATACGACTTTTTCAGCTTTCTCGAGCTTAACTCTTCCAGAAAAGAACATCAAATATGTCATCACTCTGGATGCGGATTCTGTATTGCCACTGGGTATGGCTAAAAAAATGATCGGAACCATGGCCCATCCTTTGAATACGGCAGTAATCGACGAGGAAAAAGGAATTGTCGTTGAAGGGTATGGCTTAATGCAGCCAAGAATCTCCTTTGACATGGATAGTTCCAACCGATCGACGTTCTCACGAATCTATACTGGTCAGGAAGGGATTGACCCTTATGCAAGCGCCATCTCCGATATCTATCAGGATCTTTTCGAAGAAGGGATATTTACAGGTAAAGGCATCTATGACTTAAGAACCTATCAAAGGGTTCTTGAAGAAGCCATTCCTGAAAACATGGTCCTGAGTCATGACCTGCTTGAAGGCTCATACGTGAGGGCTGCACTTGTAACAGATCTGATTTTGGTTGATTCCTACCCCTCAAAGTATATTTCCTACATGAAACGTCTGCATAGATGGATCAGGGGAGACTGGCAGCTGATTCCATGGCTAAAACGAAAAATATTCAACAAAAAAATGGAGATAGTACCAAATCCATTATCGTATGTCTCTAAATACAAAATGCTGGATAATTTAAGAAGAAGCCTTGTTAATCCTGCCCTGATGATTCTTTTACTCGCAGGAGTTACGATTCTTCCAGGCAGCAGCTTTTTCTATGCCGGGATTGTCCTATTGACTTTGGCATTTCCATTATTTATCGGACTGCTCGGCGTTCTGTTTTCGGGCGGATTTAGAATCCACCGATTAAAAAGACATTTACCTGGATTTTTCGGTTTAAAGGCATCACTTTTTCAATTCCTATTGAGTGTTGTCTTTCTTCCCTATGCCGCATATGTCGCCCTGAATGCAATTATTGTGACTTTATTCCGGGTTCTGGTCACGAAAAAGAATATGCTGGAATGGGTAACTTTTGCAGATGTTGAGCAGATGGATACGGATTCGCTGAAAAACTATGTGAGAAATATGGGGCCGAGTTCAGCAGTGGTGATTTTGCTGGTCATTCTTTCATATTTCCTCAAACCTGAAGGGTTAATGATCAGCATTCCAGTGATGTTGATGTTTCTCCTCGCACCTTATGTTGCTTATGTGATTAGTAAAGACAAAAGCGACAAGGAAGAATTGCTGTTTGAAGAGGATCTCATTTCCCTTGGAAAAACCGCTCGGAAAACTTGGCGTTATTTTGAAGAATTTTCCAACGCCAAAAATAATTATCTGGCTCCGGATAATTTTCAAGTAGATCCGCCCAGAGGCATTACCAACAGGACCTCTTCGACCAATATCGGATTTGGACTCATTGCAGTGCTCTCCGCAAAGGATTTGGGCTACATTGGATTAGAGAATGCATATGAGTCAATTGAGAGAACGATGACCACCATAGAAAAAATGGAAAAATGGAACGGACATCTGTACAATTGGTACGAAACAATTACGTTACGTCCACTTCATCCGAGATATGTCTCAACGGTCGATAGTGGTAACCTGATCGGTTATCTGATCACATTATCCCGAGGACTTGAGGATTATTACGCTCATACAATTATTGACTGCAAGTATATTCAGGGATTAAACGACACCATCAGGAATGGTCTCGAAGAAGGTGAAGCTTTCCCTGATGCCTTTAATCTTTTTAATTTCTGCGATGAACACGAGAGAATGGATCTTTATCAATGGAAGGAAGCCCTTGATGAGGCTGAAATTTACGCAAACCTTTGGGAACCTATAAAGCCTGTTTGGAAAACAAAAGTATTGGATATGATCATTTCTTTGAAAAAGGAAACTGATGATTTTTACCCCTGGATTGATTCCTTGCTAAGCCTTCCAAATGCCTTCAACCAGGAAGGCCTCTTGGAGGATTCGAGAAAACTTGTCTTGGCACTAAAGAAGAATGTTTCACTGAAAGAGATGGAGAATCATCATAAGGAGATCAGCGATTTACTTTCATCGCTAGAACTGAACCTTTCTCTTATGCCTTCTGAATACTCAGCACACAATTGGATAAAGTGTACCAAGGAAAAAGTCACTCAATCCATGGGATTTGCTTCGCAATTTATTGAGAATTATCAGACCCTGATTAAGCGCATCGATGAGATCAGTAACGCTTGTCGATTTGATGTTTTATTCGATGATTCGAAGAAACTTTTTTCCATTGGCTTCGATATCGAAGAAAACAAGCTCACCAATTCTTATTATGACATGCTGGCATCTGAAGCAAGACAGACCAGCTATATCGCCATCGCAAGGGGAGAAGTTCCGTCTACCCATTGGTTCAGGCTTGGCAGAAACCTTACGATGATCGATCAGTATAAAGGACTTGTATCCTGGAGTGGCACAATGTTTGAGTATCTGATGCCGCTCTTGATCATGAGGAGTTACGGAAATACGCTTCTTGATGAATCCTATTACTTTGCAGTGGAAAGTCAGATGAAATACGGAAAACAACGGAAGATCCCATGGGGTGTTTCTGAATCCTGTTTCAATTCCTTTGATTCTCATCTGGATTATCAATATAAAGCCAATGGTGTGCCTTGGCTCGGGCTAAAAAGAGGTTTAGTCGAAGATGCTGTCATTGCACCTTATGCGACTTTCCTTGCGCTTATGGTAAGGCCACATGAAGCGTTTTTGAATATTGAGCGGTTGAAAGAAGAAGGACTAGATGGACCTTACGGATTTTATGAAGCTGCAGATTATACAAAAGAGAGACTTACTCTGGATGCAGGAAGGGCGATAATCAAAACTTATATGGCACATCACCAGGGGATGTCGCTAGTTGCCATCAACAATTATCTGAATGAAAATATCATGCAGAAACGATTTTCAAGTGATCCGCAGATGAAGGCGGCCAGCCTTTTACTTCAGGAAAAAGTTCCGATGAATGTTGTCTTTACAAAAGAAACCAAAGAAAAAATTCCAACGTACAAGGTTATGGTCCAAAATGATCAGGGGACATACAGAGTATACGCAGGAACTACATTTGACGCACATAAGGCACATATCCTGTCCAATGGAAACTATGCCGTCATGCTTACAGAAAGTGGTTCAGGTTACAGTAGAAAGTATGGCCTGGATATTTCCAGGTACAGGGAGGATCCTGTCACTGACCATAGCGGAATGTTCTTTTATGTCAAGGACGTCATGGAAAACTCAGTATGGTCGGCAACGTCAGGTCCCTTTGATAAAAAGCCGGATGATTACAGCGTGACATTTACGCCGGACAAAGCCACCTATATGCGTATAGATGGGGAGGTTGTGACGAATACACAAATTGTGGTTGTGACGGGAGATTCCGCTGAAGTAAGAAGGATTATCCTTAGTAATACCGGAGAAGTTGAAAAAACCATGGAAGTGACCAGTTACTTTGAGCCGGTACTTGCCAGCAATGCACAGGATATGGCCCACCCAGCGTATAGCAATCTATTTATCATGACGGAATATGATGAGACATACCATGCACTCATTGCGAACAGGAGAAAAAGAAGTGAAGACGATGAAGAAATATGGCTCGCCCATATTCTCGTTGCAGAGAAAGAAGTCATTGAAGAAATACAATTTGAAACAGAAAGAAGCACTTTCTTAGGAAGGGGGAATTCTGTGCAAAATCCATCCAGCATCACTTCGAACAGACCCCTTTCAGGAACTGTTGGAGCAGTGCTGGACCCAGTAATGAGCATTCGAGCAAAGGTTAAGGTAAATCCAGGAAAAGAAACAAGGATTTCTTATGTCACTGTTGTTGCTGCTAGCAGACAGGATCTCATGGCACTTATGGAAAAATATACCCGAGAAATGTCAATTGAGAGCATCTTTAACCAGGCAAAAATCAGAAGCGAAGTGGAATACAGATACCTCAATATTAAAGCGGAGGAAATGATTCTCTATCAGGAAATGATCAGTTCCATTCTCTTCAACACCAGACAGAGGCTACGCTATATTAACCAAATCAGTGAAAATACCAAGGGACAGTCTGAACTTTGGGCATACGGGATCTCAGGAGATAAACCAATTGTCATGGTGATTATTGAGAAACCAGAAGACATCGGAATCCTTACGCCGATGTTAAAGGCACATGAATACTGGAGAATAAAAGAAATGACGGTAGATCTTCTAATTATTTGCCAGGAAGAAACAAGCTATTCCAGTCCTTTATATAATTTAATCAAGGAAATCGCCTATTCCAAACAAAATCATGAAGTCCTGAAACGTTTTGGAGACATGTTCATTGTGAGTTCCAATGTCATGGCGCCAGGTGATATGAACCTTTTCTGTGCTGCATCCAGATTGATTTTTAACGGCTCGAATGGGTCAATAAAGAATCAGTTGAAGCTGGATTTCTTAAAGGATGAAAAAATTATTGAAATCAGTGATGGTCCTGCAGTAAAGGAAAAAATCATCAAGGACAGGACTCTTAACATCTATGGTAAAACCATAGAAAAAGTGAAAAACATTGAACAAAGCAGTACCGAAATCATGACAAGGAAAGAAGAGGCAGCAGCGGCGTTAGAAGTGCAGCTGGAGAAAGAACTTCACTACTTTAACGGGTATGGCGGATTCAATCAAGCAGGGAATGAATATGTGATTAAGCTTGATGATGTAAACATGACCCCACTGCCGTGGACAAATGTCATCGCAAATAAGGAGTTCGGATTCCTTGTGACTGAATCTGGAGGAGGATTCACTTGGGCTGAAAACAGTAGAGAAAATAAAATCAGTCCATGGACGAACGATCCTGTAACCGATGCTCCTGTGGAAGCCTTCTACCTCAAGGATGAAATGGGAAGCTTGTGGACGCTTACCCCATTGCCAATTAGGGAGACTGAACCTTATACCGTAAGCCATGGATTTGGATATACAAGGTTCATGCATAAGAGTCATGGACTGAGGCAGTGTCTAACGCAATTCGTCCCTGTAATAGGAAAAGAAAAAATCAGCCTGATTAAGCTCTATAATGAGGGAGATACTGAAAAAGTAATTTCGATGACCTATTATGTCAAACCTGTACTAGGTGTAAATGCTGAAGAGACGAATATGCACATTAAAACAAAACTGGAAGAAAACGGCATGCTGACTGCAGTAAATCCCTTCAATCTGGATTTTCCAAATCGAATTGTTTTTTTAGGAACCTCAGAAGAAATCTCGTCGGTTTCAGGTGATTTAAAAACGTTCATTGGGAATGGCAGCAGAATGTCACCAGACGCACTTGAGCTAGAGAAGCTTGATGATCAGGTAGGCACCGGATATATTCCAGCGATGCTCATGCAATTGAAGATCACCATAAAACCAAAAGAAACCAAAGAAATTATATTTGTCCTTGGAATGTCCAAAGAGACCAATGAAGCAGAAAAAGCCTTGGAGAAATATAGAGATATCGACACCTCGAAAGAAGAATTATCTAACGTCAAGAAATTTTGGAGTGAAAAATTAGGGAGAATCAAGGTGAACACCCCTGACACTTCCCTGGACCTTATGCTTAATGGCTGGTTCACCTATCAGGTCATTGCCTGCAGAATGTGGGCCAGGGCAGGATATTATCAGGTTGGAGGAGCTTATGGCTTTAGGGACCAGCTTCAAGACAGCCTCTCTCTCCTTTATGTGGATAGCAACCTTTCAAGGGAGCAAATCCTGAAGCATGCACGTCATCAATTTGAAGAAGGAGATGTGCTCCATTGGTGGCATGAACCTAAAGGCAAAGGCACCAGGACAAAAATTTCTGATGATTATCTATGGCTTCCCTACGTTGTCGCTGAATACATAAACGCTACAGGGGACAAGGGGATTCTTCAGGAAATGGAACCATTCCTTATGGAAGAGGTGCTAGGAGAAGATGAACACGAGCGATACTGCGAACCAAAGGAAACAGAAGCTAAATTTTCAATTTACGAACACTGCCTCCGTGCTTTGAACCATGCCATGAATTTCGGAATTCACGGAATTCCTTTGATGGAAGGTGGAGACTGGAATGATGGAATGAACATGGTCGGGAGTGAAGGAAAAGGAGAAAGCATCTGGCTCGGATGGTTCCTTTCCACCACGCTGCTTAAATTTATTCCTATCATTAAAGATAATGGTGGGTTGGCGCTGGCTGAAAACTATAGAGGAATCGCGTATGAAATCAGCGCAGCCATCGAAAAATATGGCTGGGACGGAAATTGGTACAACAGGGCGTTCTTTGACGATGGTGAAGCTTTGGGTTCGAGTAGAAGCGCTGAAGCTAAAATTGATGCCATCGCCCAATCTTGGGCAGTCATCTCCGGTCTTGGCAATGAGGAAAGAACAAAAAGGGCGATGGAATCGCTCGAACACTACCTTGTTGACCGGAATGAAGGAATCATCAAACTTCTCACTCCGCCATTTGATACAGGGAATCAGGAACCAGGATATATCAAAGGGTATATTCCAGGCGTCAGGGAAAATGGAGGCCAATACTCCCATGCAGCGGCATGGACCATTATGGCCTTTGCAATCCTTGGGGATGGAAACAAGGCGACGGAGCTATTCAATATGATCAATCCCATCAATCATGCAAGGACCTATCGGGAGACCTGCAAATACAAAGTGGAGCCATATGTCATGGCGGCGGATGTTTACGCAAACCCATCCCATATGGGCAGAGGTGGATGGACCTGGTACACGGGTTCCGCCAGCTGGATGCAAAGAGTAGGACTTGAGACCATTCTCGGATTTAAGAAAACAGGGGATACGATTAGCATAGACCCTTGCATTCCAAGAAAGTGGACAGAGTATTCCATCACATACAAATATCTGGAGACGACTTATGAGATACAGGTGTTGAATCCAAATGGCGTCTCAAAAGGTATCAGCGAAGTAAGATTAGATGGAACTGTTATAAACGGAAATAAAATCGAATTAACAAACGATCAGCTGACCCATACGGTTACAATTCAACTAGGGTGAAACAAACGAAAAATCCAAGTGGTAAATGATTAATAAATTCAACTCACAAAAAAGCCAGGAAATTCAATCCGATAAAGGAATTGAATTTCCTGGCTTTTGTTCGTTTACTCTTCTCTCTTGACTCTTGGCACCTCAGGGTCGATATAAAGTGTCTTGTTTGTGGAGTAAATCACCATACCGGGTTTTGAGCCTGAAGGCTTCTTGACGTTTTTAACCAGGGTGTAGTCCACGGGTACCTTGGTCGATTTCGAGCCTTTACTGTAATAAGCGGCAAGGTTTGCGGCTTCAAGGAGGGTCTCATCACTGAAACTGTCCCCTCGGATAATGACATGGGAACCTGGGATATTCTTCGTATGCAGCCAGGTGTCATGTCGGTTCGCAAACTTCGTGGTGAGGAAGTCATTCTGGGTATTGTTTTTCCCGACGTAAAGGTCAATTCCTTCGCTGGACACAAAATGCAGCGGCTTCGAAACCTTTGGCTTTTTGTTGCCGGTTTTTTTAAATCTCAAATATCCGGCCAGCATGAGCTCGTTTCGTATATCCTGGATTTCGGTTTCGTTTTCAAGGTTATCCAGCGAAAGAAGGATGGACATCAGGTAGTTTTCTTCCTCCTGTGCAAGGATTTTCTGACCTAAGGCCATCACTTCTGCTCTTTTTTTCTTATTGTACTTGTTGTAGTAATTTTCGATATTCTGGCTGACGCTCTTTGACTTATTGAGCGGAATCACCATCTCTTCGTTGTTGTAGTAATTTAAGACCGTAACTTTGTCCATCCCGCTTTTAATCGCATAGACATTGGCAGACAAGAGCTCGCCTTTTAGTTTGAACTCATCCTTGTCTTCCGAATCCTGAATGGATTTCTCCAGCAGGTCAATCTTTTTTCTGACTCGGTGAAGATTGTTGTTGAGAATCTTCTGCAAGTCTGAGGTCTTCGATTTGATCCTGTCCCGCATGTCCTTTTCTTTGACAAAGGTTTCGAGTGCCATGGATGGAGAAGTGAACTCCTCGTAATCCTCGGTGAAAGGGTAGCTCGTGACATCAACATATTCCTTTTCATTTTTCAGGATCAGGAACTGTTTGCTTTCCCCAAGGGATTTTAAAATTTGACGGATAAAGGACGGCTTCTCCTCCTCGTGATAAATCTCATGAACAAAATGAGAAGTCCGTTTGGATACTCCGGCGAAGACCCTGAAAAAGAAATCCTCGTCGAATTCTTCGAGATCCGCTTTTTCCACAAGCTCTTCATCGGAATAGCTCAAGGGATTGAGTTTTCTACTTGGGGGTGGCGTGATATAGGTTTTTCCAGGAAGTAGCGTCCGGTAGGAATTCTTTAAGGAGGAGACATGCTTGATACAGTCCACGATAGTCCCTTCCTTTTCCCGGTAAAGGATGATGTTCGAATGCTTGCCCATCATTTCCACGGACAGGACAAACTCCTGGTCATAACCGAACTCATCGAAACCGATAAACCGGAAATTGATGATCCTGTCGCCATCGACCTGAGTCAGGCTTTCGAGCCTTGAACCCACCAGGTGTTTACGAAGCACCATGAGAAACAAAGGGGCTTTCATCGGATTTTCCTTTGGCTCCTCTGTGAAATGGACTCTTGCATAGCTGCTGTTGGAGGTAAGTAATACCTTCCGGTTGCCGGAAGCCCCTCTCATATGAAGAATTACGGTATCCACTTCAGGCTGCGTAATCTTGTTTACTTTGGAACCGAGGAGATCACTGCCCAGTTCCTTGACAATATTGCTAAAATATATTCCATCTAATGCCATACGTATTCATCACAGAAAATCTTCTGTGATTCCTCCTTGCCTTTATGTGCTATTTTTTTGTTCATAAATCTATTTAATTATAGCCTATTTTGATGCAATGCTCCAATAAGCGCATAAAAAACTTCAAGGGTTGCATAATGAAGAGTAAAAAAGGAATGAAGTGAAGGTATGGATATAAGTGAAATCATCATTGGGGGAATGGAAGCAAACGCCTCGGACATCCACTTTATTCCCTTTGGGCAAAAGGCGAGGATCTTTTATCGGATCAGGGGAATCCTTTTCCCTCAGGTGGAGCTGGAGACAACTGCATATCAGATTTTCCTACAAAAGATCAAAGCGAACGCCCAGATGAACATCTCTGAAAAGAGACTTCCTCAGGACGGAATCCTCAAGGATTATGGCGAAGCGATCAGGGTAAGTACCCTAAGGTCCATTCATGGGGAATCCCTTGTCCTCCGGTTATTTCAAAAAGGCATGATGAAGCTGGAGGAGATTGGACTCGATGAGCGAAGTCAGGAAAACCTCACAAGCCGTCTCCTAGAAAAAACAGGAATATCACTCATTTCAGGAGAAACCGGGATGGGAAAGAGTACGACCCTGTATGCCATGATGATGATGCTGAGGGATAAGAATTTTAAGGTCATTTCCATTGAAGACCCGGTGGAAAGGGAGATTGATGGCATTGTGCAAAGCCAGATCAACGATATGGCAGGATTAAGCTATGAAAAGGCGATATTTGCAGCACTTCGGCAGGACCCTGACTATATCGCCATTGGAGAGATTCGGAACAAAGAAACTGCCAATGCCCTGATCAGGTCAGCGTTAACCGGGCACAAGGTCATTTCGACCATCCATGCCCATGGCTATCTGAATGTCAAAAAAAGGATGATGGATTTTGGAATCAGGGAAGAATATCTTGATACCTCCCTGAATATGGTCATGAGCCAAAGGCTCCAAACCAAAGGCGAGAGGAGAGTTTTACATGCTCAATTTGAATTCCCTGAAGAATTTATGGATTGAACTCAAAACTAAATTAGAGGATCGGGGAGAGAAAGAGGTCATAGACCTGATGCGTTTCTTTAAAGGAATCTTTAAGGAGAAGCTGAGTAAGGAGAAATTTTTTTATGAGAAATCCATTTATCTTGGAAATGGAATCAATCTCACGGAGGCACTGGAGATTTCGGAAAATGAGGAAGACCTGATTTTAAAGGGAAAGCTGCTGTCTGGAGAAAAGCTGTCAGATGCGATGCGTGAGATGAAAATCTTCAATAACCGTGAACTATCCCTGGTGAGACTTTCAGAGGAAACCGGGAACATGGGTGAAACCTTTAAAAGCCTGTATGAATCCATTAAAGAAGAAAGAGAGCTGAGTTCAAAAATCAGGACTGTTTTGATCTATCCCATGGTTCTTCTTTTTACAGCCATGGTTTTTCTTGTGGCAGCGATTTATTTTATCTGTCCTCCATTAAACGAGATGCTCCTTAGCATGAATACAGAGAATGGAATTTTAAAAAATATCACGCTTTTCAGCGAGACCGTTCCGTTTCCTCTGGCGTGTGGGCTGCTCCTTTTAAGTATGCTGATGCTCATCAGGATTCTCCTGAAAAAGGAAATGATCTTCAAGCTTGTCCTTGGGAAAAAGAAAAACAGGTTTCTCGAGATGAGGTTTGTCGAGGAGTTCAAACACCTCATCGAAGGAGGAATGGATGTCATAAGCACTTTGGATCTTCTCGTGAAGGAAGGTTATGAAGAGAGAAGAATTAAAGGATATGTCCTGGAGGGGATGATGCTTTCAGAAGCGTTTAAATCGGCAGGTTTCTCAAAAGTGCTTCTCAGCTACCTAAGGGTGGCGGAAGAGACGGGAGACTATGTCGAAGCCTTGAAGTCTTACCTGGTTGTCGAGAAGCAGTATTTCAAAGCGCTTCTAAAAAAGAAGACGGCCATGATCGAACCGATGGCGATCCTTTTTATGGGTGCAATAGTCTTTATGGTGGCATTCATCGTCATGATCCCCATGCTGGACGCTTATGAAAACCTATAGGGCTTCGCTCCTGCTCGAAGGGTTGGTCGCGCTATCCATCATCAGTGTCCTCATGGTTTTGTTTGCTACCGCAATGCCAAGAGAAGCGAAAGAAATCAAGGAAGAAGCCGGTGTAATATTCATGGGGGCTCTCCTTGGGGAGATGAGAGAATCAAGTGAATCACAAAAGCTGAGTCATCTCTCTGTAAAAGGCGATGTGATGATTCATTTAAACAATGCAAGACTTGAAAAAAAGAGATCCTATTTGCCGGAAGGGACAAAGATGGTCTTTAGCAGTTCAGCTGATCCCATATTCAATGTAGGGCCCAATTATAGTTTCGTGATCAACCAGGAAGGGCGAAAGAGCGGAGAATTGATTTTCATCAAAGAAGGTCAGGTTTATCTCCGGATGATGATCAACTTTGGAAGCTATATTATCGATATCCGGTAAAAGGCTAAGAAACATGAAGGGAAGTGAGGACATGAGATATTCAACTGTCACTGAAACAAACCACTCAGATTATACAAAGGCCAGAGTAAAGAAGAAGGGGTTCATGAACGTCTACTTTGCGGGCGTATGCGTGATAATCCTTCTCGCTTCGATGTCACTCACAGGAGAAGCCATGAAGGAAAGACTGAGAAGAAACGAGCTTGAAGCGATGCTTCAATTTGATTATCGCCTGGAAGGTTACTTCCTGCTCCTTAAAAGCGGATCCCTCACGATGGAAGAAGGGATTCGATTTGGAAGCCTCGAAAGCTACGAGTGGATTGCTATTAGAGATCCCAAAACCTATATCCAGCTGATTCAAACTTGGGATGGGATTCGCCTTGAAGGGTACTTTGGGCGAAAGCTGAGGAAAACCTATGAGTTTAAGCCTTAGAAAGAAGAAGGGGACCCTCCTTTTGGACACCCTGATCTATCTTGTCATGAGTCTTTTTCTCCTATCCTCTGTGCTTCGGATTAACCTCAATATCATGAAAGATTATCGGGAAAACCTCCAGTTTCTCAAATATACCGATTATGCCTATCAGGCATTTGAAGTCATCAAAAGGGACCTCTACATTAATACGGAATCCGTGCATCTCACAAATAATGTCCTGTTCATCAAAAAGCTAAGCAAGGTCAGTGCCCCTTACATCAAGCTGTACATGAATGACGGAAAATTGAGATACACCTTCGGCGTAAGTGGGTTCAGCGACGGAAACGTATTTTATCTCTGCTACAACTTGAAAGAAGTGAGCATGAAGGTCATCGGAAATGTGCTATTCATCAGACTGACCTTTCCAACGGTTACCTATGAAAGGGGGTTTCTCCTTGCGTACTAAAAAAGGGAGTATTCTTTATATCGCTTTGGTTCTTATCTTTTCTGCTAACTTGGCACTAAGGAATTTCAGACTTCTTGGCAGCCATATCTACCTCGAAAGAGGGATTTATTCCTTGGATGAACGGATGATGGCATTCAATGTCACCCTTGATGAAATCGAGGTTTTATTCAAGGAGAAGTTCCTGGATTTAGAAGCGGCGAAGAATTACTTCTCTACCAAGAAAATATTTTCTTATAAAAACTTTTCAATAACAGGCCAAGTTGTATATAATGAGAGTGTCTTACTGAACATTAAGGATGATTATGAACATCTCATCGAAGTTGAACTTTTTTTTAAGGATGGCGCATTCATCTTAAAGACAAGAGGAGTGTAGATTATTTGAGAAATATCTATTTGATTGGAATGCCGGGAAGCGGGAAAAGTCTGATTGGGCAAAAACTCGCCCTGATGCTCGATTGTAAATTTGTCGATACGGATGAAATGGTCAGAGAAGTGTTTGGCAGATCATCTGAAGAAATCATCGTCGATGACGGAGAAGAATATTTCAGAAATTGCGAACATCAAATTTTATTAAAGCTGATGGAAACCGATGGAGTTATTGTTTCTACTGGTGGTGGAATGCCTATATTTAACGACCACCTGTCTCTGATGAAAGAAAATGGAATCGTCGTTTACCTAAGACATGAGTTAAGTGCATTGTGGGCAAGGCTTGAGAAAGATCGGACCCGTCCGCTTTCGGATACGAAAGAAAAGACGGAGTCGCTTTTTTTACGGAGAAAAGACTTGTATGAAAAAGCCCATATCATCTATGATGCCGAGGAAGATTTCAGGAAAAACATTAAAGGCATTGTCAAAAGGATCAAGATAGAATTCCCGGGCGAAATTGAAAGCCTGATATGAAGGATTCCTTTTAGTCTCTTGAAGGTTAAACTAAATGTATTGCAATAGGTTCGTGTATCTGGTAAAATATCATTGGTAAATTACGGAAAAAAAGATGATTCACATAAGGAAACTTTAATCAAAAAGCCCATCCTTGTGTGTTTGTGGCGTATAGGGTAAAAATCCTACCATATGCTAAATATTCGTATTGGGGTTTAAATTTGGAGGTATAAAAAATGATATCAGCAAGTGATTTGAGAAAAGGTGTAACGTTCGAACATGAAGGAAACGTGTATGTTGTACTAGACTTCCTGCATGTTAAGCCAGGCAAAGGAGCAGCGTTCGTAAGAACCAAGCTTAGAAATGTGATTTCTGGAGGAACAACAGAAACAACGTTCAACCCAACAACCAAGCTTTTAGAAGCCGTTATTGAAAGAAAAGAAATGCAGTACCTGTACAATGATGGAGAACTCTATTATTTCATGGATCAGGAAACTTTCGAGCAGATTCCACTAAACTATGAAAAAGTTGAAGATGCCATTAAGTTCCTGAAGGAAAATAATTTTGCAGTAATCAAATTCTACAAGGGTGATGCGTTCTCCGTTGAAGCACCAAACTTCGTTGAATTGCAGATTACAGAGACTGAACCAGGGATTAAGGGCAATACCGCAACAAACGCTCTGAAACCTGCTATAGTTGAAACTGGAGCTCAGGTTATGGTTCCGTTCTTCATCAATGAAGGCGACTCCATCAGAATTGATACCCGTTCCGGCGAGTACATGGAAAGAGTTTAGAATAGTGTAATTGGGAGCTGTTGCATATTTATTTTAGCAACAGCTCTATCTTTTGTAGGTCCTGTGCTTGATTACATCCTAGTCGCAGATAAAGTCATGAGGTGACTCAAATGAGGAATGGTAAATTCCGACAAATCGAAAAACAATATAAATTTGATGAGGATAAGAAAGTCTATCTGATTGAGGTTTCTCTTGATGATTATGATGATGTTTACGACGAATGGGATCCTGCACCTTTTAAAAAAAGGTTCATTGAGGAAGATTTTGATGAATTCATCAAGTCCTCATCGAAAGATATTCCCATGAAATTCAAATTGAACATCGTTCTCTACATTCCACTAGCAATGAAAGATGAAAACAAGGAAAAGTCTGTGGAAGCGGCATATAAGAATTATTATGCCTACAACACAGAAAAAGCGGAGATTGAATGGAACTGGATGAATAGAAGGAGTTATACCTTTTTGTTCATCGCGTTAAGTCTTTTAGGCCTTGGAAGCCTATTAAGATTTGAGGACTCCAGCACCCTAGTTGATCTCTTTAAACAGGGCATCCTCGTCGGAGGGTGGGTTTTTCTTTGGGAGTTCATCACCTATACATTTATGGATAGCAAAGACTATAAATTCAATTATAAAATCATTAAAAGGCTATACCAGTCTGAGCTCAGATTTATTTATTACTAAGCGAAATGAATTTCAAGGCTGGGTTGCTCTTGAATCGATTGAAATTTTAATTTGCTGAATGAAGAATAAAAATTAACCTGGAATGTTCCAGGTTTTCTTATTTCGTCGACTTTATGGGATTTTTGAAAATCCGATATTATCGCTATGAAGTAGATATACAGCGGAAATTCTGGTTTGGAATATGCATAACATTTAAGAAATTATGCATAATATTTCAGAAGCTGTTAAGTATTTTATAGGATAATAGGAAGAAGAACCTTTCTAAATGAGCAGTGGGAAGTATTATCTTGTTGTATTCAATTGCTTATAAAAGTTCAATTTGATATAATTAATCCAAATAGACCGGCAGTATCGAGGAGGATAAGAAATGAGTGAAAATATGAAGAAAAGCCAAAGTTATGGTGTTGTTAAGATATCCGAAGATGTCGTTGGTGTCATCGCAGGAATCGCTGCAAGTGAAATAAAAGGCATACAAGGATTGCAGCCAACG